>Ga0222716_10004957_pt1 | contig 10390 bp, 8 predicted proteins | sample C33_13DmetaG_FD_165044 | JGI IMG/M metagenome (GOLD analysis project Ga0222716, IMG submission 165044) | Estuarine water microbial communities from San Francisco Bay, California, United States - C33_13D | ecosystem: Environmental > Aquatic > Marine > Unclassified | place: USA: California... | reverse complement strand
CCCCTCTGTCGAAGTCGCGTCTCACGCTGGCCGAGACGGGCAGACCCGGCGGAGCAGGCGGACCGGGCGACGTCGATCCCGTCTCGAAGCTGTCGGTGGCGTCGACCCTGTCCGCCGACGTGCTCAGCCGCAACGGCATGCCGCTCCTCGGCCTCGAGGCGGAGCTCGTTGCATTTGTATCATCGATGTTTTCTGCATCTGGCACGGCGAAGTCGTCTCGCAAGTACGGCCGGTGGAGGAACGAGGCGAGCAACGCCTGCGCGCTGGCGATGGTCGAGGCGCCCGTGTCCCTGATCCCCGACCTGTTTGTCGAGGACGACTTCAACCAGCGGATCGCAGATCTCATCTCCCGCATAGAGGAACTCCAGAATCTCGGCATTGATGTCTCTACCAACGTCGTCTTGCACCGGATCGAGGGCATCTACAAGTCGTTGTCCTACTGCCAGACGGTCGCGTCCCCGGCGACGCCCAAGTCGGACGGCCCGTCATCGTCGCCCGGTACTTCGGGCATTTCCACTCATCCAGGGGGCTTTGGAGGCTTTGGTCTCGGTCGCACGCATTCCATCGACAGCCAAAGCCGGAACTCGACCCAGTCGTCCTTCCGCCGGACGAGCCTCGACGATGTCCACGAGCACCAGGTGGGTATTGATGGACTCGACCGAGACGTGCACTTCGCTCTACACGCCCTGAATCGCTCACTCGCTCCCTCACTCGCTCACTCACTGACTCACTCACTAACTCACTCACTCACTCGCGCTCTGCGCTCGTTCATTCGTTCAGCTCGCCAAGATGATCTCGAGGTCGAGGCTGACGGACGACGCCGACAGCGCCGACAATGCTGACAACTCGATTCAGATCGTATATCCGAAGGGCGTGGAGATTTTCCGCGTCGACGGCGACGTCCTCCACTCGGTGTGCAGCTGCCCGCTGCTCGCCCCGGACGTCTGCGGGCGGCTCGTCGCCGTCGCGACCCCCAAGAACGGCATCTTGGAGTTTGCGACACATCCTGACGTTGCATCGGCTAGCGGATATGGAAATGCATATGGGTGTGGTCACGACGAGCTGGCCTCGCCCGGAGCAGGGCCGTTCCACGACACGCCGCGGTACGAGAGCCCCCGGCACGACGCCGGCATGTTCTCCAAGCTCGTGTCCCAGATCTTCGACCAAGCGTCCTGGGTGACGGATCCCCTCGAGAACCAATCTGTCATGATTGACGGCGACGTGGGACTCGCCGCTGGTGCTGCTCGTGCCAGTTCTAGTCCTAGTGCCGCTGCTGCTGCTGGTGCTGCCTCCCCGCAGTCTCGGCGACTGCAGGCGTCGCTGTCGGCGCAGTCGCCGACGCCGCAGCGGTCACCATCCACCGATGCGAAGAGGACCGTCAGTAAAATGCTCGTCGCGCACCCGTATCGCCAGCTCTTCCTGAGTGGCTGCAAGGACACGGCGAGGATCAAGCTGTGGCAGTACGACGGCCCGAGACCGCTGCGGCTCTTCACCCCGGTGCCCCACCACGACCTCCAGCAGCTGGCATCTATGAACCACGACATGTTCTCCATGTCTGCAAACTTCGCCAAGAGCCAATCGTTGGCCTCGAAGATGAGCCACTGGGGCAAGGCCGTGGACATGTGCTTCTCCGAAAACGGCCAACGCTTTGCCTCCATCGGCCAGGGGGGCGTGGTCGCCGTGTGGAGCCTCGACAGCTCCTTCACCAATACGTCGGTCGGCACGGACGTCGACGGCGCCACTTGCTCCGAGTGGTGGCACACGTGCCTCGAGGCCCAGGGACGCTCCGTGTCGTTCGTCGGCGGCAGCTCGGCCGTCGTGGCCGCCGCGGGTCAATGCAATGCAGGCAACGTGAGCATGTGGAATACGTCTCTGCCCGAACGCGGAGCGTGTGTAGGCAGACTCCGAAACCACAAAGCGGCGGTCAACAAGGTGAAGACCCTCCCGGGCGGCTGGCTGCTCGCCGCAGCAGACGACGCTGGCACGCTCTCGGTCAGCGACGTCCGTATGCTCGGCAGCGACAGGGACCCAGTTATATGGTCTACCAAGGCCTGCAAGGGCGTCATCCGCGCGATGGACACCATCTCGTACGAGTCTGGCGGTTGGCGGCGACCGCCGAGCGCCTCCAGGCGGCATCACTTCATGCCCGGCAACGACACGGCCATCGTGACCGGCGGTGACGACGGCATTGTCCGCCTATGGGACGTGAATACCGGCACGCTCATCCAACAGTCCGAGCGAGTCCACACGGCCGCCGCGTCGACGCCCAGACTTCTGTCCCTTGCCGGCGCGCCGAGCGCCAAGTACGCCATCAGCGGCCTCGCCGTCTGCGACGAAGGCATCATCACGTCGGGGACGGACGGCGTCGTCAGGCTGCTTCCCAGGCTGCTGTGATCGAAGAGGTTTGGTTGTCGGCGTCAGTCACAACCCTGTATCCCGGAAGGAGTCCTTCAAGGGGTGCATGACAAACCGGTTTTTCGAGTGAAAAGTGAAGAAAAACACACAGATACGCATCCTTCGCAGACAGACAGACAGACAATTCGAGGCCCACTCGACAGGCCAGGCGACAAAGAGAGAGATACGACCGGTGCATGCTCTGAGACGCCTCCCAACCCACACACACAATGTCGTCCACCTGCGCCTACCGACGGCCCGACGGCCGGGCACCGTCACACCTCCGCCCGCCCCACCTCCAGCAAGGCGTCCTCTCCAACGCCCAGGGCTCAGCATACGTGGAAAGCGGGAACACGAAAGTCATGGTCGGCGTCTGCGGCCCCCGGGAGTCGGACACGTCGCACCGCGACACCTTCACGCCGCATGGCCGCATCAACGTCGACGTGAGCATCGTCACGTTCCCCGCAAAACCCAAATTCGGGCCACGGAAAACGGCAGAGGAAACCCGGCTGAGCCGAACCGTCCAGTCGGTACGGCGTTGACCCAACTGCACGCCCAGACGCTCAAACAACCTCACGCGCTTGCTCGCTCTCGATCTCGTTCCTCAGGCCCTCTCCAGCACCGTCCTGCTCGAAAAATTCCCCAAGCTCGTCCTCGACGTCAACTGCACGGTGCGTTATATATTACGCACACGCCCGCGCTCCTCCTCGCTCCTCCTCGCTCACAACGACCTGCTCCGCTCGCTTGCCAGGTGATCGAAAAGGACGGCAGCGTGGCAAGCGCGTTAATCAACGCGGCGACCCTCGCGCTCATCGACGCCGGGATCGAAATGAACGATATGGTCAGCAGCTGCAGCGTGTCGCTCCACGCCGACACCATCATCGTCGACCCCTGCGCCACGGAGGAAAAGTCCCAGCGCGCAAGTGCCGTCGTCGCCGTGTCGCCCATCCGGGGCACCATCACATTCATCGACACCTCGGGACCGTGGACCGAAGCGTCCTGGAACGACGCCCTCAAGACGGCCATCATCGCGTGCACCCAACTCGACGTCACCATGCGGGAATGGCTCAAAGCCAGCGTAGGCGAGTTACAACAACAGCAACAACAACAACAACAACAACAATAGTACCTACCTGGCTATGTAACCACGCGACCCACCACCTTGTACTTCATCTGAAACTGACTCTCCCACCCCCGCAACGCGTCCATCTCGCTCACACTCAACCCACCCACGTCTGCCCTACAGTCCGCCTCCTCCGTCGAATACTTCCCGAGCGCCCTGGCGCACTCCCGGCCGGCAAACGGATACGCCCCGTCAGGCCCATAGAACGCTGTCGCACTACTCACATCGAACACCACCCCACGTATCGCCAAATACATCGGCCGCCCATCCGTCCTCCCATCGTACGCCTTGAGTTCCTCCAGCGTCAAGCCCAGGCTCGGAACAACACGCCCCAGGACCGGATACTTCCCCTGAAACTTTGCTTCCCACTGCTCCAGCGTCGCCATCTCCTTCTCCGTGAAATCAGACACGTCCCCGCTCAAGTCTTCCTCCTTCAAGGACATCTTGCCCAGGGCCCGGGCGACTTCCCGCCCGGCAAACACCCCGTACGAGTTCCCCTCCCCGTAAAAGCTCACGCCCGCGCTCACGTCGTAGATCACGCCCCGCACGCTGAATGCCAACGGCCTATAGCCATCCTGACCCGTGTACTTGCGAAGCTCCTCGGCAGTGATCTCGAGACGGGCGGCCGACGCTTTGGAGTTTTTGGCGCCCATTCCGGGCGCGGTTGGGTCGATCGACGACCCGTGCCGTCTCCGGCTCGTCACGTAGTGGTAGTAGAGCGCCCGGAAGAAGGCAATGCCGATGTAGCCAGCCACCAGGAGCAGAACAAAGGCGAGCAACGTCATTTTCGACTGCCTGAGAAATTTCGTTCTGCTTCTTTTTGGACGACACGGACACGGACTCGGACTCGGACACGGACGACCTCCTGGTGACTATCTGTATCGACCGTATCGTATCTCCATGTCGGTGGTCGCGCGCATGCAAATAACGGCGCGTACGGCGTTGTCTTTCGGAGGGCGGCCTGGTGCTCCGCTCCTTCCCGTTCCCGTTCTCGTTCTCTCGGCGCGTCGGCCACTGCTGCTGTCGGTGTCGGTGTCGGTGTCACACGCGGGGCGCCGACAGTCTCTCGCGCGCCCGCGCTCGCGCGCTGCGCTGCGGCCTGCCGTCGCGGCGGCGGCTGACGGCGACGTCCTGACGTTCAAGGTGAGGAGAAGGGTGAACTTTGGCGAGACGCTCAAATTGGTCGGAGGGAGCAAATTGTTGGGCCGGTGGAAGCCGGAGAAGAGTCGGGTGGAGATGTCGTGGACGGCTGGGGACGTGTGGGAGGTGCGAGTGCAGGGGGGGTCGTTGGACGATTTGGATGACAGGCTGGAGTTTAAGTTTGTGGTTGTGCGCGAGGGTGGGGAGATCGATTGGGAGGGTGGGGAGAATCATGTGGTGGGCGTGCGGGAGGGTCTGGGGAGGACGGCGGTGGTGACGTGGGGGGGGAGGGTCGAGATGGTCGATGGGAGTGACGGGACGGCGGCCTCGCTGACGGATTCTTTCTCTTCGTACGATTCATACGAGTCGCACGACTCGTACGACTCGGACGATGCGTCGTCGAATTTCCAGTGGTCGGGCGACGTGGTGTTTATGCAGTCAAACGAGCACCCGCGGGAGCGGCAGGGCGAGTGGAACACGGACGGGCTTGAGGGCGCGGCGTATCGTCTTGTGGAGGGTGATCAGCATGCTTCGAATTGGTTGAAGAAGCTGGAGCTGGCGAAGGATGTGATCGTGGATCGGGATGTGGGCATGCGGCCGGGGCTCGAGGCGTTGGCGAGTTCCTTCGTCTACCTGACGTGGGTGAGCAACGGGAGTATTCGGTGCGTGGAGGGTGGGGGTCATCATCGGCCGAATCATCACGCGATGCTGAGTATGATGATCTTCCGGAGCCTCGAGTGGGTCATCGGGGACCGGGTGGGGACGCCCGACGCGCTGTTTGCGAGGCGGATGCAGACGCGGATTCCGTCCTTCACGGATGAGTTTATGCAGTCGACGCCGCTGACGAGGATCCGGGATATCGCGCATCGCAACGATATCTCGCAGGATTTGAAGCGGGAGATCAAGCACACGATCCAGAACAAGCTGCACCGGAACGCCGGGCCGGAGGACCTGGCGGCGAGCGAGTCGCTGCTGCGGCGTATCATGGACAACCGCGGTGACTATAACGATGATTTCGTGAGGGAGTATCAGCTCTTTATGAAGGAGCTCAGGGACTTTTTCAACGCGGGGAGCCTGGAGGACGCGCTGATCGGGCTGGGGCCGTCGTTGGACGACGACACCAACAGGCTGATCGAGGCGTTCGTTGTGGCCAAGAGGAACGTTGATTCGATGGGAGAGTGGAACGATAATGTGGTGATGGACTGTATGCACGCGCTGACGACGGTGCGTGCGGCGCTCGCCGGGGGACTGTCGGCGGGGCTGAGGAACGACGCGCCGGACAAGGCCCTGGCGATGCGCCAAAAGTGGCGTCTCGCGGAGATCAGGGCGGAGGATTATATCTTCATGCTGCTCTCGCGGTTTATCAACACGACGGAGGCGCGTGGCGGGGCCGACCACCTGGCTTCGGGCAACGACGGGGCGTGGGCGCTGCCCATCGGGGCCCTGGTGCTGTCGCTGCGTCACATCGGGCTGACTGGGTATAATCAGTCGGAGTGCATGGCGCTAGAGAATGAACTGATGCGCTGGCAGCAGGTCGGCGGGTTTGGGCTCCAGGACGAGGCCAGGCGCATGACCTCGACGCTCAACAGGGTGCTCAGGCTCACCGAGTCGTTCTGCTCGGTGGTCATCGACAGTCTGCATGGACCGGCCATGCAGCTGGGTAGGTCGCTCGGGGTCGAGCACGAGAAGGCGGCGGTGTTCTCCGAGTCGGAGATCCGCAGCAACATTGCGTTCCAGACGTCAAAGCTGGCGACGCTGCTGCTCAGGGCGTCGCAGGCGGCGGCCAACATGCCTCCCTGGCAGGTTATTCGGCAGGGATCGTGTTCGGGGGTGCTCGTCGAGGTCGACGAGCTGTCTCCCGAGAGCGTCGCGCGGGTCGCCGACGAGGTCGCTGGCGGCAAGAGCTTCATCGCGGTGGTCAAGGCGGCCACCGGAGACGAAGAGCTCGTGGCGCTGAGCGATCGCCTCCAGGGCGTCGTGCTGCTGCACGACATCCCGCATTTGTCTCATCTGGGGGTGCGCGCGAGGCAGGAGAAGCTCACTTTTGTCGCGACGGACGACGCCAACGAGCGCGCGGCCGTGACGGCCAGGCTCGGCCAGAGCGTGATGTTGCGCGCGGACGGCAGCGGTATGACGATCGAGGTAGGCGAGGCTGGGAGCAGCAGCTCCACCAGCAATGGTTCCTCGGTCCCGACGTCCTCCCCCTCGTCCAAGGCTTCGTCCTCGACCGCCTCCAAGCCCGCGCTCTCCAAGCAGGCCAACATTATTCCGCTTGCGGACGCCGAGCTCGAAACGTCGGGCGCCAAGGCGTACGCGTGCAGGGAGCTCGTTGACCTCTCCAACGACGCCGACTCGTTCTTCCGTGCGCTCGACGGACTGGTCGTCCCGTACGGGTCGCTCGAGAGCGTCATCGCGCAGAGCGACTCGACGATCCAGTGGTCGGCGCTGCTGGACGAGAGCGTCGCTACCTTGCAAGCCGGAAACCCGGCGGACATCGAGGACGTCTGTGCCCGCCTGCAGGACTTTGTCGAGTCGCTGACCGTCCCCAGGACGCTCGCCGTCATGATCGGCAGCGCCATCGAGAGTCACAACAAAAATAACGTCAACAGCGACTTGTTGATGTTCCGCTCGTCCGCCAACGTGGAGGACCTGGAGGGCCTCTCGGGCGCCGGCCTGTACGACTCGATCGCCAACGTGCGTCGCGACGACCCCGAGGCCGTCGAGCGCGCCCTCAAGCAGGTGTGGGCCTCGCTGTTCAGTCGTCGGGCCATGTTGGCCCGCGCGTCGCTCGGCATCCACCCGAAGGACGCCCACATGGCCGTCCTCATCCAGCCGCAGGTCGCGCCCGCGCTCTCGTTTGTCCTCCACACCAACCACCCGCTCATGGACGACGCCCTCCTGGCCGAGCTTGCACCCGGCCACGGAGAGATCCTCGCGTCGGGCACGCGCGGTTCGGGCTGGCGCCTGTCGGTCAGCCCGAGCGGCGTGGTCAGCGACGCCTTTGCGAACTTCAGCGAGGCGCTGGTGCCGGGCCACGACGGATCGCTGGTGGTCAAATGTATGGACTACAGCAGGGAAGACTTGAGCAACAGCAGCGAGGTCCGCGAGAAGCTCGGCAAGCAGCTGGGCGTGGTCGGAAAGTTCCTGCAGCACTCCTTTGGCGACGTGCCGCAGGACGTCGAGGGCGGCGTTGTCGGCGACGGGATCTACGTCTTCCAGAGCAGGCCGCAGCCTTAAGTCTCGAACGAATTGAAGCCGACACAATAATGACCATATCACAAATACAGCAACGAATGAAACAATCGTCAACACCACATCAACACCGAGGACGAGGTCGTCAGTCGGCTATCGGCGACGGTGTGGAAGAAGGCGGCGGCGGACTGCTGGGGCCCCAAGGCGGCCGCGTGCGGCGACGGACCCATGTGCTGTCTCGAGTTTGTGGAGGAGGAGGAAGTGTCCGACGAGGACGCGAGCGGCGGGAAGCCGATCTTCCACGCGACGCAGCTGCCTGGCACAAGTTCGATTTTCAATTTCAAACTCCCGCATCATCATCATCATCATGGCGGGCCCATCGCATAGACAGAACAAGCGGGACCGGCAGAAGGCCGAGAAGAAGGCCGCCGCGAAAGCCAAAGAAGAACGGGGCCCCATCGAGTTTACTCGGCATGACGCAGGCGCCGAGGATCGCAAGCGGGCCAACCAGATGTCCATGGTGGAGGAGCACCGGGCCAAGCTGCAGCGCGCCAAGGAAGAGGTCGCATCCTCGAAGCTGAGCATCTTGCTCCCGCACGTCCGCGAGGCGCTGATCAAGGAGGTGCTCTCCCGGACGAACTTTGTCGTCGACAAAGCGCTCGTGCTGCTCGAGGGGTTCCTCGGCGTGTCGGCTTCGGAGCTCGGCGCATTAGAGAAGAAGATGGACGACAGAAAGCGACAGATCCTCGAGGACAACGGCATGGACACGGACTTGCTCGACCGGGACCGGAGGGAGCGGAAGAAGGAACGGCGCAAGCGCAAGGAACGGAGCGAGCGGCGTGAGAGGAACGAGAAGAAAGAGCGCAAGCGGCGAGAGCGAGAGCGAGAGCTCGAGCTCGAGCGCGAACAAGGTAAGGATCAGGAGCGGAAGGTGTTTGACGACGAGGCGGAGCGGCGCCTAGAAATCGAAAAGGCGCGGGCGCTCGAGAAGGAGAAGCGGATGGCGGAGATGTACAAGGAGATGCAGTCTGGAAAGGCCACAGAGATGAGAGAACAGGCGCTATTGAAGGAACGACTGCAGATCGCGTACAGGACGGGCGACACGGAGGAGGTGGAGCGACTGAAGGAGCGACTCAACCCGCCGAGATTATGAGTTTTGTTTCACACGCTTACGATTGCGCTTATGCTGTAAACTTGAGACATCGCGTCTCATTGTGGATCGTGGAACACCGCAAGCAACAGTACCGGCTGCCACACCGCACACAGCAGTACCGACTCAGCTGGCCGCAAACGCTGCAGTACTTCCGGCCGCTCCTCGTCCGAGCCGGCCCGACCACGGCCGTCAGATATGTCGGCTCATAGTCCGGATACTCCTCCAGCCCGTCCTGCTCTATCCAATCCCCCAGCGACTTCAACTTTTGTCCCCCCGACAGCGAGCCCCGATGCCGGCTCGTCCGCACCGTGACCACCTTCTTCCGCTTCCGCTTCTTCGCCTTCGGCTTCTTCTTCTTCGGCTTGTCCTTCGCCTTGTCCGTCCCGTCCGCATCCGAATCCTCCGAGTCGTCGTCGTCAGAGTCGAGCACAAACTCCTCGTCGTCGTCCTCAATGTCGCTCAGCTCGTCCTGGGCCTGGTCATCCTCGAGGGCGTTCAGTCGGGCTTTCTTTGCTCGAGCCCGCTCGTCGTGGTCTACCACCGCCAAGGCCGTCGCCACCTTTCGTGTACGTCTGCTGGGACCGCCGGACGCTGCGCGCTCCATGATGAGCGAGGTGCGGTGGTTTGAGTTTCGAAACTGATAGTTTTGAAACGGGACTTTGACTCGTTCGTGATGCGGGCAGGCTGCGCGTGGACGGGGACGAACGAGAACCGTACCCGGCTAGCCGTGGCGACACGAATAGGCGACCCGGTCGCGGGGAAGCGTCGTATGCATCCTCGCGGCCTGGCCGTTCGGGCAGCGGAGCGTCCGGATCGTTCCGGAACGCCACGGGAAGAGGAACCCAAAACTCACAGGAGCACGAGTGGGGCGTACAAGTATAGACAGCGCATCGCGAGACTGTCGGGGAAACGGCGGAGTGGGCGAGGGGAGCCCTTGGATCTGGAGCTCATCGTGCTGTTCCTGTCTGTCTCGCTTATCCTCGTCATTCCGTGGATACTTCACGACGTGCGGTTCGTCATGCTCGTGCCGCTGGCGTTCCTAGTTGTTCCTGGTTTGTTCGGTGTGCTGTTGAAGGCGACGAGCGAGTTCATTGCGATTTTGGCAGAGGCGAGGAGGAAGGAGCGGCGGCGGCGGCGGGAGGCCGAGGCGCGGGGGGTGGACGTGCGGCGGGGCGGGCGGGGCGGGCGGGGTGGGCGGGTGCGTCTGTCGCGGGTGAATGTTGTTGGTTTTCTGAAGGGATTCGTTGCCTTCTGGCGGGGGTTTCTGTAGAGTTTGTTTAACAAAGTATGCAATACATGGTGATTACCAGGCGTAGATGGACTTGGGGAAGCACTCGGACTGCCAGCGGTCGCCGAAGGCCAGGACGAGCTTGTTGGCGCGCTCCTGG
>Ga0222716_10004956_pt1 | contig 10391 bp, 3 predicted proteins | sample C33_13DmetaG_FD_165044 | JGI IMG/M metagenome (GOLD analysis project Ga0222716, IMG submission 165044) | Estuarine water microbial communities from San Francisco Bay, California, United States - C33_13D | ecosystem: Environmental > Aquatic > Marine > Unclassified | place: USA: California... | reverse complement strand
CGCGAACAATTTACACAAACTAACGATCTATGAGTAATAATAAATTTACAGAATATAACCTACCAACTGATGCCTATGCTGCCTTTGATGCAACTAGCTTGAAGAGGTTAATAATTGATAGACTAACTGATAATGATGTGTTGACAGATCAAATATATGAAGGCAGCAACACGTCATCTATCATCGATATCATTGCGTACAGTTACCATGTATTAATTTACTATCTAAACAGGACAGCAAATGAGAGTATGTTCTCTCAATCTGAGCTATACGAAAATATAAATCGAATAGTCAAGCTCATAAATTACTCCCCAGTAGGTGACCGGACATCCGTATTACCGTTCGACCTAACGGTCACAAAACATCTAGCTAAAGGCATTTACACCATTCCTAGATATTCATATATAGAAGCCAACGGTGTACCGTATAGCTTTAACCGTGATATATCGTTCAGTAAGCAAACCGAACTAGATGAGATCATAACATCAGTAGGAGAAGATACAATGCTCTACCAGGGCAAGTATATTGAATACCCGAAACAATTCGCAACCGGTGAACCATTCGAAACAATAGTACTGACAGTTGATAATAGAATTATAATAGACCATGAGAATATTGATGTGTATGTATACAATCGTCAATCCGGAACATACACGCAGTATGATGAAGTAACTTCCTTGTATCTGGCTCAACCAGACTCAGCGGTATATGAGAAACGATATAATGAGAACGGTCGGTATGAAATTAAATTCGGAAACAACATTAACGGTACTCAATTGTCTCCAGGAGATACAGTTAATATAATATATTTAAAAACCACCGGACCAACCGGCAAGGTCGGTACTGGTGCCATCGCTGGTAAGCCTCTAACATTATACACATCGGTTAACTTTACTAAGATACGTAAGGACATACAACTTGATAATGTAGATTATGTAAGTTTTGATGATGTAAAGTTTCTCAAATTCAACAACACAGTACCCTCTACTGACTACTCACCACCGGAGTCAGCCGATAACATCCGGCAATCTGCTCCAGAATTCTTCAAATCTCAAAACAGACTCGTGACATCAACTGACTACAAGACGTATATTATGAGAAATTTCGGCAATATTCTCAATGATGTACATATTGCTAGTAATAATGAATATGTTAACGAGCATATAAAGTACTGTGACCAGCAGTTAGGTATATCGAACCCTAGTTTGGAATCGCGCATGCTGTACAATCAGGTGAAATACTCGGACGCACACAACAGTAATAACGTGCATCTGTATGTAGTGCCAAAGGTAATTCGTAAAACATCTGGAATTGTACAAACTAATTTTTTAGCACCGTCACAGAAAGAGTTGATAAGAACTGGTGTAGATAAATATAAAATGGTAACTGATGAACCTACATTCCAGGATCCAGTATACATGGCGGTAGGTCTTGGTGTACAATTACCGGGAGAATCTGTAACAGACAGAATAAAAGATGTGTCGCGATTGGTAATAGAGAGAACACCTACAGCTAAGAAAAATGCTGATGAACTAAAACAGCAAGCATACAGTATAATCACCAATTACTTCTCACATACAAACAGTAAATTAGGTCAGGTTATTGATTTGGGTCAAATGACAGCTACTCTGAATAACTTAGACGGTGTAAAGGACATATACATGACTAGAGCAGATAACAGTTCCATAAGAATATCCGGATTGAGTTTATTGATCTGGAACCCGGTGTATTCCGATAGAGATATTAATATTGTAAATCAGAACTTAATATTACCGTTTTTTAAATATCCGTATCTGTTTGACGCGGCTTCCTTAATAGAATCCATAGATGTCACTCAAGCGTTGAGATAAAGTCATGTCGTTAGAGGATTTACCTGCTTTACCGCTAGAAGCAACTGTTACAAACACATTTGTAACTGAAAAATTCTCTACTACTGGAACTACACCTATAACCGGGTTAACAAATAAATTGACCCCCTTTACCTTCACCCTAGATTTAACAGGTACTGGTACACTCATATCAAATGACACTGTAGTGTGGCACTTCGGTGACGGTAACTCCTCAACCGGTGCCTCGGCAACACATGTGTACAAGTGGCCGGGAGAATACACTGCCAGAGTCACGATAATCGACAAAGAAGGTGAGCCAAAGATCAGCTCATACACAAAAAAAATACACGCTTACAATTATTTCAACGATAGAGTGTGGTGGATCACTCCAGGAACGTTGAACTGTTACCTTGATCAAGTCCTCATGAGTCGACCTAGCGAGCAATTTACAATATTTCGAACTAGCAGCTGGCAGAGTTATCAAGCCCATGAGCAAACAGGATACACAGTCAATCTATATGTTAGTGGATCTAATTCTGCCCCACTAACACAAGACGGTTACATGACAGACAAGTGGATACACTATCAACGCACATGGAGGTTTGTGGAGAGTGACGAGAACAGATACCCACTCCGGAATGTAAAAACAACCACAGATCGAAAGTATCTCAAACTCAACCCCACTCTCACTGGAAGTCAATTTCAGACACATTTTCAGTTTGTATCATGTACTGAGAATGATCCAGATGGCGTGTTTATAGGTACCACCGGCGAAGCACATGTGCATTATATTGATGATAGTGCTAAGAATGTGTGGAACAATAAGACCCCGGTTTTTTGTTATGCAGCACTAGACACGTCTATGTTTGGCGATACTTACCCAAACACTCTTGCCGTTAATAATGGGTATTACAGAAACACTGGAATGGATTATTTTGAACATCATCGTTCTGTGCTACCAGTCAAGGTTCTGTTCAATAAACCAACCCATCTACTATACACTCCGAACGGTATCAAACAATTCCCTGTAGCATACAATAAACTACAAGGAACTCATATACCCATCACTGTGTCGTTAGCGGATAATGAAGGTAACATAATCAACGGATACTATCCAGAGCTGTCCGCAGATCATGATGGTGTAGACTTACACTATATCCAGCTTGGATTTGAATCAACCAACCCAACTAGCAAGGTACCCAAATTCAATGTGTGGAAGAATGATAGGATGCCTATACCAACATATGGTTCATTTAGTGGTGTTATTAGTTCGTGTGAATCAACTGGTTGTACAGACACTATACAATTAACAGGAAATGTTAGCGTTCGAGATCCGGACTACATGAACTGGCCGGAGGTTACAAATATATATGTTGCAGATGTACTGTCTCATGAACTATTCAATTACAGGATACAGTACAGATTCCCAGACCGGTACAGCTATTTACACAAGATGACAATAGGGTACAATCAACCCGGTATTCGTAAGGTAGCAAGAAACATATATACACCTGGGATGAGTGCTGTACTTGGAATCGCGATTAACGGTGTAGGTGAAGCGTGGATTGCTGACGGTGATGTTGATAGGATAATGAAGATAAACGCATGTGGCGATACTGTTTACTCTGTTCCAGTCAGTGCATACATCCCCGGGTCGGATAACACATCGCCAGTAGGTATAGCAGTTGATGAAAATTCCGATTTTATTTTTAGTAGCTCAGATACAGTAACTGCATTTAAAGTGGACGGTGTATCACAAGAATTACAAGCAATTCTTCTCCCGGATGTAGATAATAGAGTCGTAGATAACAATAACACAGTTTCACCGGGGCCAATTGAGACGAGGGTGGATAATAAGATATGGATAGGTTACACTCACCCGTTATCAACATTTTTATGTTTATATGAGAATGATGGTGAATTCTTATCTAGACACGAACTACCGGAGGCTTGCCATCCAGTTGACATACTATGTGACCCATACAATGAGACCTGGGTGTTAGGGGCAGGTGTCGGTAAAGATACTGGTGTATTGATGCATTTAGATCAGTTTGGTAATATATTACACACTATTGAGAATATTCCAATGCCGGGCATGTTAGCCATGGATGCGGAGGATAATATATGGTTCTCATATGGAGCAAACCGGCTTCGGAGGATTTCTAGAAAGACATACAGATCCATGCACGACATGGAACTCGGTGACAAATACCCACCACCATATCACTTTATATCAGCAATTGAAGGCATCGCCAACGATCTAGAAGGTAATATAATTGTCATCCAGAACATTGACAAGAAACTGTATCTTGTTAATGGTAGTGATCCATTTGCAAACATACCGGAGATTGATATACCAACCAAAAGCCCGAACAATAGAGTACAGGCTTTTGGTGATTTCTCTGGTGGAAGGTGGATCAACAAGTATGGTCGAGGAGCAGCTACAGACATCACCGGTAAATTCCGGCGGATATATGGTAAGAGTGAACCTTTCCGTATACTCCCATCTGATGGTTGTGAGAATATAGCTAAATATAACGAAGATTATGATTTTGGTGGTGTGTTGCAAACATATCATCTACAACCAACAGTAGATAACAGTATCACTTGGAAAGAACAAATAGTAAACCATGCGATGGGTAATTACTGGAGCTACCCGTGGGAAGGTGGCAAGGTTGTATATGAAAAGATTGCTAATTTTGTTGACAATGTATCTGATATTGATACCGCGAACATCCGCGCAGTTTACAGCATGGGTGACAACCTGAAATACATGCTAGAGGATTATAACTACAAATACCCAGCAATTCTCCAGCGAGCAATGGACATACTATCCATAAAGCATAAAAAGTTGTTTGGGTCTCGTAATGAACACTGTGAGGATTATGAGCATTATGGTCATGTTGATAATGATAATTATGCAAAAAATCTAGGATCAGAGCTCAACACAAGCACATATATGGTAACCGCTGGTGTACCCATAATAATAAACGAGCTGTACGGTCCCACTAAGAGAATGATCACACCATTAATAGTCGGTGGATCAGTAAGCTCACCACACTATAGTGCTGAGTACGCTGGATTAACAGCATATCCATTAGCAGATTATGTAGATGATTGGGGATGGGGACTGTCATACCCACCAGGTAAGGATGTAAACATGTATTACACATTTTATGAGTATGTACATGCAAGAGAAGACACACATATTGAAGGAGTTATCGATTGGGACAACTGGTACACAACATTAGCGGAATCAAACTCCGGTTATGACGAGTGGTCTAAACATCACGGTATAGCAGAAACAATAATTGATGTGTCTATCAAGAAAGGTCTAAACTTAATACACCCATGTTATGAAGGAACGGCACCTGGATGCCCCGGAGCACTGACCGCAACTGCTGATCGCCATGTATACTTATCATGGTCAGACACTAAAGAAAACCGGTTGAATACTGACTACTACAGAGTTCTCCGTAGTGCTGATAACGAAAATACATACACACCAATTGGTACTCTCAAAATATTCGGTGAAGAAGAATCACTTGACTTGAACTACGAGGATAATAACGCACCTCAGTGTGCAACATATTGGTACAAGATCCAAGCCGTCAACAATTGGGGAGAATCATCCTGTTATTCTGTGTCTGGTGAAGAAGTATACTTAAATGAGTATCATGCCTTAGAGGTGGTATTCCACGGCGGAGAACCCACACCTACACCGCCACCGGCTGTCATGCCTACACCTACACCTCCTGCATTAACATATCCAGCGATACAATGGCAAGAACCAAGAGCTGCATATGTAGAGGAAACAAAAACTAGCTCAATAGATGTGATTCGAACTCCTGGGTCTGTAGATGATATCACTATATATTTTGACATAGATATTGAATACTTAGATAAGACGCCATTTTCCGCAATAGGAGCTGATGTGCACAATATAACAAGCGGTACATATGAGCTAAAACCTGGTGAGTCGAGAATTCCAATACCAGTACAACCTTATGGTGATCCGCATGATAATGAAAATACAGAAGTTTATCTGGTACGTATAATCAGTGCATGGTCAGAGGATGGATCTCCGGTGGTTATAAAAGGTTATGATTTCGCTGGGGTATCCATCATCGACGGACCCAAGAGTGTACCACTACCAACACCAACACCTACAGATGTATACCATCAATTCGAGTTGATAGTCACTCCTACACCAACTGACACTTATGATGAGTATAAGTTGATGAACACACCAACACCATCTCCATCCCCAACTAGCTGGGTGGAGTTTGATGAGTGCTTCACACCTACTCCGACACCTACACCTACACCGACTCCAACATTTACACCTACACCTACACCAACATACGAAATTCCATGTCCACCAATAATGGGTGATGATTGCGGTTGTATCACAAAAACTCCAACACCAACACCAACTCCTACACCAACACCTACACCTGGTCCGACACAGATCTGCCCGGATGGGCAATTCAACATGGTGTTAGATTTTAGCAAGGATGATGCGGTTACAGGCGTGTCATTCACCGCCGCTCAACGCGCAATCCTTCAAGCCGCAGCAGACACATGGAACAGGATAATCAACGACAATGTTACGTTGACCGTTGAAGTAGAAACAGCTGCCTCTGCAGGAGGAATATTAGCATTTGCTGGACCTCGAAACATGGATCCAATCACTGGTTTACCAACCACAGGTTATAGTGGGTTTGGTTTAGGTCATATGAATGGTAACGGTAACAGGATGGATACTGATATAATACCTGCCACCGGGTTGACACGCTTGTACTATGTAGCTCTTCATGAATTCGGTCACATATTAGGGGTAGGTACTTTGTGGAGTTGGGGTACACGAAATCTAGTGATCGATCAAATCACCGGAACAAGTTACAACCCACGACCAGCAACATTACCATCAACAGCGGATCCTATATTCATCGGAATCAATGCAAGACAGGCATTGAGCGATTTACTAGGTCTTAATTACACCATCGCTGGAGTTCCAGTTGAGAGAGATGGCGGTTTTCCTGGAACAGCAATGGGTCATATTGAAGAGGCTGGTATCGGTAAGACTTTTGCCGGGACACCTGCTGCAGTTGGTTCTAGGCGAATATTAGAACCATCAGAACCATCAGGACATGTGTGTGTTCCAGGATTCCATGCGGAGTTAATGACCGGTTGGTCTCAACAATGGGATCACATGCCGGTGTCCACGATAACTATAGGTGTATTGCAAGATCTCGGATGGGATGTAAATAGCTGTCATGCACAACAATACCAAGTGGAGAGGTGTAACTGATGGGAACTGTAAAACACGGATATAGAAGTTTCAATTACGATTATCTTACCAATGGTGTGTATACTTACAAGTTGAGTGCTCTAGGTGTAGGTGATACCGTGTCTAAGTGGTATGGTCTGTCTGCTGTGACAATCCCTGGAGCCATTTCACTATCCGCTACATATGATGCTGTCAATTTCGCGATAACAACAACCAATCCAGATCCGCAGTTTGAATGGACATTATCTTTACTCAACTCCGCCGGTGATATCGAGTGGTCAACAGACACCCTATCAGCCACTCAGGTCAAATCATATTACTACCCTCGATTTGAATATCAATACTATTTCAATACACCAATTGATATAGACACTAACTGGACAGTACTACTATCAGCTGTAAGCTGGCCATTATCCACACAAGATGGTGTGGAAGTCGAATTAAATGAATTAAATCTATACAGAGTACCTACCCCAACCCCAACACCCACACCCACGCCGACTCCAACATATGTACCGCCGGTCAAATGCCAAGGTCATTCCATATCTTGGTCTCTATCCAACTGCACCGATGTACAGTTTGTACAAATATATCGAGCATGTAGTGACGATGAGTATGCAAAACCATTATCTGCATACAAATTAGTAGATACAATATATAACATATCACAAGAATATTGGGAAGATTTTAATTACCCAAGATGCAAAGTGTGTAGATACATAGTCGCTACCGGTAACAGCAGATCTATAACATTCCCGGCCACCGGTTGGGTTGCTGATAATTATTACAGCAAGCCGGGCTCCGCTTGCTCTGATGTAAAGCCTCTCAGGTGTGAACCTCCAGATGAACGTGAGTATTTCATAGCACCATGTGACCCGGTGGTATGTTATGATCCATTCCCGTGTACACCAACACCAACACCAACATTAACATGTATTCCATACGATTTTTCGCTTGGTGATCCTGGGTTGAGGTATTTTAAATGTCACACTAAAGGCCTTCCCGGAATCAGATACATCAAATGCAGCACCCGTACTGAACCGGAAGACTATCCACTTCCAGCTACACCACTCCCGCTACCAGATCGAAGACCATACTGTCATACACCCACTCCTACACCTACAATCAATCTAGTGGAGTTCGAAGACTGCGAGGTAATGACACCAACACCCACTCCTACCCCTACTCCAACACCAACTCCCACACCGACCCCATCAAGCTCTCCAACTCCATCACAAACCCCCACACCTACACCTACTCCAACCCCGTCTTGCCCGTGTGACTGTCTGATAGTCAAGGATGACACTGGTAATGATGAAGCAGCTCTTGTGTTTACAGAGGCTATGATGAATGATAGAGATAAGATTACAGTAACATACACAAATATGACAGATAATTCCACTGGTACTATTATGGATAATAAAACCATGTTTCCGCTCCCAGGTCGAACAGTTTTACTACCAATATCAGCGAATGATCGAGTTGAATTAACTATAACAGCTGGATATGCCGGTAAATATCCACCAGCGACAGTTGATATATATTACGATAATGTGTTGAAAGTGGATAATATATTCTTAAAAACTGGAGAACAACATACAATTGAAATTTGGAGACCAATTTAACATGGTAATAGTGCATAACTTTATTAAATATTTTATAACATGAGTAAGGATCGGCCAGAACCAAATCCAGATAGAATAGTTATACCCGATCCTGGGCATAACGTTATAGTGTATAGAGGTGAATGTTACAGCCGGACTCGTGTCATTGCACCTATAGATACTCTTCCCGGTTACCCTAAAAAAGGGTGGGATAATTGTCTGGACTGCATAGCTGTCAATCCTACACCTACTCCCACACCGACATACACCTATCCTGCTCCAGCTATTGTAGGTTTCCCCATAAACATGTCAAGTCACACAGAAGGTGACGTTGTGGATGTTGAAGTCCATCGTCTATCAGGGTTCAACATACCGTTTGAGGTGGATTATGAGGTAGAATCTCTTTCAGCTACATATGGTGTAGATTATTCAATACCTCTCGGTAAAACCGGTAAATTAACCTTTGACGCCGGGGATAACGTAAAGTATATCCGCACAGTGCTGTATCACGATGGTGTTGATACACCACCAGTGGATGAATTGTTTCATATCAACCTGACGAATGCTAGATCCACAGTCTCTCGACAACAAGCTGAGATTGATGCTAGCAAAGATCTGAGAGTCATACAGATAAAAGAATCAAACTTACCACCATACACAGATCTATATCCCAATGACTCATGGCCACTGCAAGAGTCAGTTATAAATGTGAGGTTCCACGGAGACCCAGGTGAAGACGCGACTGTGCAATTGTATCCTGACGTAACGCGATGGCCTACCTTGTTTTATCCCATAACAGTCAAAAATATAGCAGGTAATTTTGTGTGGGATGATGACGACTACATTGGTTCCCGCTATCTGTTCACAACTTACCCAGAGACTCATGTTTTTTCAGTCGACGATCCAGCCGGCAACAAGCATTGGATAAGCGTAACATATTCCGGACCTGGTAGTTTGATATTTCTTGCAGACCCTACACTAGCAGATCAAACCGGCAAGGGATCAACATCAACAACACTAGATGTTGGTGCAGACACAGTAGAGTTACCGCATGTTGAAGGATACGAACCTGGAGATTATGTAGTTATCGGAGATCCGCCTAGCGAGGTGTATCGAAAAGTGACCGGTGTGATGCCTCCTAAGAAATTAGTATTCTCTCCACCACTCGTCTCCTCTTTTCCGACCGGTACCAATGTCAATAAATACAATGATGCCGGTAAAGGAAAGCTTACTACCGGTATAGGACCTGGTGACAACATTCTCAAGGTGGATGATTTAGTCGGTTTTGAACCTGGTGACTGGATATCAATAGGCACACCACCTAACACAGTGTATAAGGAAATTACCAGCATCACCCCACCAGATCAGATACACTTCACTCCACCCTCAGCCATTACATTTCCTCCAGGTACAGAAGTTCTAAAGCTAGACAATCCTGGTGAAGGTAAAAGCACCAAACCTCTTCAACCAGGTGACACTATAATTGAGATTGAACCATCCCACGGATATAAAGTAGGAGATTGGATTGAAGTCGGTCATCCACCTAATTCAGATAGGGTAAAGATCACTGGAATAACCCCACCTAATAAGCTGACAATATCCCCGGGATTACAAAAACCTCATCCGGAGGGTACTGACGTCAAGCTGGATACAAATGCTGGTAAA
>Ga0222716_10004955_pt1 | contig 10393 bp, 8 predicted proteins | sample C33_13DmetaG_FD_165044 | JGI IMG/M metagenome (GOLD analysis project Ga0222716, IMG submission 165044) | Estuarine water microbial communities from San Francisco Bay, California, United States - C33_13D | ecosystem: Environmental > Aquatic > Marine > Unclassified | place: USA: California... | reverse complement strand
TCGTCACTACTGTTGTTGTCGGTGTCCGGCTCGGAGCCGGGATCGACGTCGGTGGTCGGCCTCAGACGTCGCACCACGTCTTGAGACGGCTGCTTGGGTCCGCCGAACGCTTTATCTGCTGCAGTTTCTCGGAGACCTCTTCGCCGTAGTATTTGTTGAAGAGCGTGGCGGCCGTGTCGTTGTAGCAGTTGAGGAAGTTGTAGTAGCGCGACGGCTGCTTGGCGACGGTGAGATCATCCAGGACCCGAGCGACGGCGCCGGCAAGGTCCACGGCAACCTGGTTTGACGTGGAGACGTCCGTGACCGTCAGGATTGTCCCATGAGAGAGGGCATCCATGGCAGATCCGACCGTGTCGTCGAACGCCGCCCCTCTCGTGTCGTCGTCCAGGCGACCGCCCAGCGCGTACGAGTAGAATCGCATCCCCCGCGAAATGGCCTCGTCCCAGAGCCTGCCGGACGCGGCCGAGCTCCAGGGCGTGCTGGACAGAATTCCCTGCGCAGTGAATGAGGAGGGTCCGTTGACTGTCGGTGCCACGGCGACGAAGTTCGCGTAGGGGCTCATCGGAGGCGCCACGGGGATGTCAGCCCCTGGCGAACGAGCGAAGCGCGTAGCGCGAGTGAGAGTGAGAGAGTCAGGGCGCGCGATGAGCCAGCGCACGTCGGTCGAGACCAATACCCACCCGCGTAGCCCCAGCCGATGTAGTCCATGGCCAGCAGATAGGGCGTGGTGAAGTTGTTCCACCCAATGTTTTCCACCATAGACGGGTACGCTGCGTAGTACGAGACGAAAGTCTCGTACACGAACTCGGTCCACGAGTAGGCCATGCAATCCGGCTCGCCCACCTGGATCGACGACGCGCTGGCCATCCCTCGAGTCACGACGTCCGCAAGGTCTTGCGTGGAGGTGTCCCACGCGTCCATAACGATTCGAGACATGTTTCCGGTCGAATACAGCCTGATGAACGGGAATCTGGCCCCGTCCACCTCCCAGACTTTCCAGTCGTCGCTCCATGCCTTGACGTACGTTTGGTAGTCGCCCTTGGTCGTGGTGGAGTACGAAAAGGTACACCGGGCGATTGAATCTGGAGCGTGGTACGCACGCACAGTGTACTCGTACACGATTGCCGTGCCAGCGCCGCCCCCGCGGAGGGCGTACAACAGCTCGCTCGGCGATACACCCTGCCCAGGAAGCGCCTCGGAGTCGTCGGGCCCCGCCACGGCCAGCGTGCCGTTCGAAAGCACGACTTTAGCCCTGATCAGCTGATCAGACCCCCATCCTGCCATCCGCATCGCCGGACCGGCCCCGCCCCCCATGTAGTAGCCGGCCGAGCCATTGGCCGGACACGTGCCCGCGACGAGCGCCAAGTTCTTTATGGCGAGGTACACATACAGCGTGGCAAGCCTGAGGCCCGTTCCGAACGTCAGCTCCCTGTACTTTACGCCGTCGCTCCCGACCAAGTCGCGCTTGGACACTTTCATGTCTGTGAACCTTGCCATATCGATGACGACCGTCGCCTCTGACGACGGCAGCGTGTTCGCCTCATAGCTGTGTCCACCGCCCCTGATGATGAAGCTCGTTCCGGCGGCATTCAGTTCCCTCACCGTCTGCACCAAGATTGACACGTTTTTCGGGATGAAATACTCCTTTGGGCCCGGCCTGACAGCGTCGTACCGCGTGTTTCGCAATCGAATCTTCATGTTCCCATAGGCTTGCCAAGCCGTGGCGTTGAACGACCCGTTATCACTACTTGTCGGCCGTGGCACCGCGACGTTCTCGCTCAGCTCGTACCGGACCTCGGCGAAATAGTCGCGAACAAGGTTCTCGTCGATGCCGCTGCCATCCGCCGATTGCAAGTACTCTTGGATCACCGATTCACGGTCTTCAATGCCCTCGCTGCCTTCCTCGTGAAAGTCGTCGAGGGATAAACGATCTGATCGTCGTGGTAACGTCGATAACCTCGAGTCGAGCAGCGAACCCCACTCGCCTGCGTACATCGTCTCCCCGAAGTCGTCCAAGATGGGCTCGTCCTCATCCTGCGCCAGAAGCTTCTCGCACGAGCAAAGCGCGAGAAGAAGGCTGGAGAAAAGTAGGAAGAGGAGCGCGTCAACCCCGGTTTTGACGCGGGCAGTCATGACCGTAAATTCTTCTCGGTGCGATGCAATTTACCAAATCGACGGCAAAACCCTGCCTGTGCGTGTCCCGATAGGGTAGATATGGACAATAGCAGATGTCGATCGCCGGCGCTGACGTGGAAACGGAGTATTTTCAATGAGAGGGGGATCCCCCGTCTCCGGATTCCGGGAACCTATACTCCTGGTCGTCCCTCGTCTTGGTCGTTCCCGTCGGCGCAAGGAGACCGGGTGTGGATCACGAAATGAAAGTTCGAGCGAACCCATGGGAGAGCTCGGCGAGCTTCGGGAGCACGGCGTGCTGGGCGCTGAGTAACAGCGCCTCAAACGCCCTGGCGGCGGCTTCGTCGGACAGATCGAGCCACAGTTTCTCCTGGACCTTGAGGATGGCCATGTCTGGGTCGTTCCGTACGTCTGCGATGCTTGAGCGCGCCATCACGTGGATCAGCGACAGGAGGAGCCCGGCCGACTTGCGGAGGATGTTGAACGCTTCCCCGGCGAGCTCCACGAACCTGCCATACTCGTTCCCCATGGCGTCCACCATGGCTCGGGTCAGAACCAGAGGCGCGTCCTTGAACTTGGGGTCGGCGCCGAGGATAAAGCCTGGCGAAGGAGCGAAGCGCGGAGCGCGAGAAGGCGAAGCGCGAGTGAGCGAGTCAGTGCGATCGCGCGTCGGCGACGGTCGAGTTCAGTGCCCACCAAAGTCGATGTGGAACAGCCGTCCCTCGGATGTGATCATGATGTTGTCCTGATGGCGATCGCCGATACCCAGAATGTGGGTAAATACCACGTAGCCGGCGCACGACCGGATGTAGTTGTAGCGCTTTGATGCGGTCGCGGCGTCGTCCGTCGGACCGTCGGTGCCGCTGGAGAAGGCCGCCGCCCTCCACAGCCCGCCGGCGCGAGATGCACCGCCGGCGGTCGGCGAGGACAGGTACGCCATAATGCTCCCATAATTTTGCAGCACGGCGCTGAGCGGGCTGGCGTCGGGCACAAACTCGATCAGGCCATCGTCCAGGCTCGTCGGCAGGATGCCATACGTGGTGATCTGCAGGTCCAGGTGCTCTTTTTTCAGCAGCCTGTCCATGAGCGCAAATATCTGCATCACCAGTTGGTCTTGTCTCAGGTCATCTCCCTTTTTGTAGATGAAGGACACCGTGCCCTCGCCGCCACCCTCGCCGCCACCCTCGCCGCCGACCCGCCACGTGAACTGGATCGGTTTGACGTTGCTCCTAAACACGAGGCACTTCTCCGGCACAACTCCGTTGAGCTTCGTCGTCGGATGGAGCGGGTTCGGACACACGAAGCTCCGAAGGTCCTCGCACGAGCCGCCGGGCACCAGCATCGCCCGCAGCTGCGTGGTCTTCGCGTCTGCCGTCCTGTACGCCTTGATCGAGTCGTGCAAGTGCCTCACCCTTGCCAACAGATTCAGCTGCAAAGGGAGAGACATGCCCGGCGACATGCCAGCGTCCCCAGCACCCAGCTCGGTGAGCAGCGCCGTCTGCAACACCTGCGCTCGCGCCCCGAACGTCTCGTCCTCCAACTCCGAGCACAGATGCCAGAATACGGACGATGATATCACGTCATTGCTCCGTGCCCGCTCCAACAGGAAATCGGAGAGCGCCGACGTGTCCTCTGCCTCGTACCGCAGCGCCTGCACCAGCTGGAGCACGACCGAGTTGATCTCCTCGTCCGACAGCGTCTTCAGGAACTCAACAGCGTGATTCCGCACATGCTTGCTTTTGAACGACGGCGAGAGCATCTCGAGCGCGTCTCCGACGTCCATTCGCGCCCACCGGGCCACGATGGCCCCCGCCTGCTCGGCCTCGTCCGCATCGGCCCAGTCAACGCACCGCAGAAACTTGGTAATCGCCTTCCTGTCAGACGCCAGCGCGTATCGATATCGCCACACCAGATCCTTCTCGTCCTGATCCAGGTCTTTGTTTGGCGGGTACGCGACGATCCGGTCGAGCAGATGACGCTCCCGCGCGTTTGGCCGGAGCGCCGCGCTGTGCTGCTCCTTCTCCGACCGCCGCGCCTGACTTCGGGCCATTTTCTGCGCCATCAGTTCGGCCGGAGACTCTTTATGCACCTCAGGGTCGACAAACGTCACGAGCGCATTGGTCGCGTTCCTCCCGGGGCGAGGGGCGTCTGGCGCGTGCGCGCCCCTCGAACCCGTCTTCTTCCTCGTACTTCCACCCCCGACGTCGCAGTAATACACATCACACGCATACCGAGGAAGCTCCACGCCGAGCTCCAGCCCCCGCCGCAACCCACACGACCGCCTGAGCGCCCCCGCCACGTCCTCCACCACCCCACCCCCGATCGCCAGCCCGTCCAACCACGCCACCCTGTCCATTCGACCGCCCTCGTACGCCCCCCGCTGCCGCTCCAACGCATCCAATCTCCGCACATCGCCATTCCGCCACGATACCACCGATGCACCGCCTGCACCGCCTGCACCGTCTGCACCGTCTGCACCGTCTGCACCGTCTGCAGCGTCTGCACCGTCTGCACCGTCCGCCCCCAGCCGCACCGCCACACGCGCTTCCCCGGCCCGCAACCGCCCGTTCCCATGGAACAACGGCACAACACACGAACCGAGCACACACCACCCCGAACTCTCCCCGTCCGCATACCGCACGACCAGCCGCACCCTCGCACTCGGCTGCAGGTCCCTCACCTTGAGACAAAACGCGAGCACCGTATTCCACTGGCACCACCCGCGCTCGCCCGCCCTCGTCTCAACACTCGCCGTCTCCACCGGCACACCAATCACGCCGAAATCATCCTCAAGATACCCACACACGTGCACAGACAGCGAACGCCAGTTCCCAGACGACGACGCCCTGCTGTCCTCGTTGTCCTCGTTGTCCTCGTCGTCCTCGTCGCCCTGGCCACCACGGCGGCAGGGAACCGAAGCCGCGACAACGTCCTGGAGGGCACTCGCTTCCCGCCAGTCGTCTGCGAGAATATCGAGGTCCAGCGCGCAGATGCGCACCTGCACGGGAACGTCGACGTCCCTCGTGAGGTGGAAAGAGACGTCTTGGGGCATGGCGAAGAAGCTCGACCGGACGACTCGACTCGACCGGACAGCCAGGACCAGTCCCCGGGCGCCGACGCGTCAGTCAGCCAGTCCCCGACGGGCCTTTACAGAAAGATGACGGACATACGCGTGTACGTATAGGTGTACGACCGGCGCAACGAGGGTTTTTTGTTCAAATTTCTTTTGAATTTCAAACGCTCTTGCTACCACCACTATATACCATATACCGCATACCATATACCGTATACCGTATACCATAACGATGACCCAAGCGAAGAAGACAAACCCGGTCTTCGCCAAGGCGAAATCGAAGCGATCCGCAGGGCAGGATTCGAACGAACCGAATCCGAAAGTCTCCCTGGAAAGCGTGCTTCCGGTGTCGACGGATCGGGCCGACGAGTACCTGGAGCTGGACAAGTATTCGAAGGACTACACGGAGGCATGGGCGGCCAAGTCGTGTCGGTCGTCGTACCAGTCGGAGCTCAAAGTCAAGGAGGCCGATCTGGTGGACGAGTTTGGGATCAAGTTTACCTCTGCGTTTGACGAGAGTGCGGAGGAGGCTGCTGCGAAAGGGAAGATGCTGCATCAAGATTACCTGAATTACCTTGCGTTTATCGTCCGGAACGACGTGGTGCATCACCACTCGCACGTGTCGAGGCGGGCGTATCAGCGGCTGTGCTCGTACCTGTCTCGGTACCCGTATGCGGTGGTGGCGCCTGCGGACGGGGTGGAGGGTGCGAGTGCGAATGCGAGTGCCAATGCCAATGCCAATGCGAATTCGTATCCTTCGGTGGTGGTATGTGAAGAGGCGGCGTGGGTGCCGTTGAGTACGATTAGCTTCAAAGAGGCGGGGGGGTTCTTCACCAAGTATCTGATGTATGAGGACATGTCGGTGGCGGGGCAGGACTATGGGCAGAAGGAGTATGGGATGGGTATGACGCAGCAGACGGGTATGACGCAGACGAGTGGGGGCGCGACGGGCGGGGGGAAGCGTGGGCGGCCGAGGTCGCCGTCGGACAAGTGGGGCGGGGTGCCGATGATGCTCAAGGGGTTCACTGACAGGGCGTTGGAGAGCGGGGAGCATGACTGGAACGGGGATGTGCTGCTGTTCGACTACATGGTGAAGGTCGCCCGCCAGGACCTGGACGCGAGGCTCGAGGTGATCGATGCGATCCATGCGATCCATGCGATGCACAAGGAAACGGGGGCAGCGGGCTCGGGGGCGTTGCCGGTCAAGGAAATGCAGGACCTGCTCCAGTTTTCGGTGCTCTGGAGGTTTATGTTTGATCGAGGGGCTTGGGACGGGAAGACTGTCAAGGCGCTGGTGCACGGGTTGGTGCAGTTGGTGGTGAACGTGAGCGGCGGGGACGAGGAGGAGGTGCCGACGCAGGAGTTTGCAGAGCTGGACGGGGACGGGGAGGACGACAGTCCGGCCGGGGCGTGTGCGTTCAGCAAGGCGGGGCTGTCGGAGCTCGCGTCGTCGCTCTTGGGCGGGATGCTCGAGCTGTACGGCAGCATGGAAAGGCTCGGCGGGTTTTACGCGCTGGGGAGTCACCGGGCGGCCAAGGTCAACTGTCGGATGGAGCTCGATCAGTACTTGGTGGACTCGTTCTGGACGGAGCATGGGTTCTGCGGAGAGAAGGAGGATGCCAACGCGCTGATATTCTCGCTGCGGCCGCGGGACGCGCTTCGGTTTGTCGGGTTTGTGGTGGCGGACAAGTTCACCAAGACGTTTGACGAGGCATACGTGCGGCTGCACTACGCCGAGAGCGCCGCGAGCGTGCAGCCGTTGTTCGACGCGATGGCGACGTTGACGGTCGGGAGCCGGGACGTGGCGACGTTCTTCGAGATCGGGGCGGATGCGGTGCTGTCGGCGATCGTGATGGACATCAACCGGACGGTGCGGATGTTCAAGAGCGCCGACCACGTGTGTCTGTTGGTCGGGGCGATCGCGTCGAGCATGGACAAGCTGGACGTGGAGGGAGCGGGGCTGCCCACGGGAGAGACGGACGTGGCCGGGATCAAGGCGGCCCTCAAAAAGGCGATCGAGGTGATTTACGACAACGAGGCGGCGACCAACTCGGCGAGCCGCGTCGGCAACTTTGGGTCCATGTGTCTGTCGATGGCCACGCTCTTCGTGAATACCAAGTGAATACCATGAAACTCGTCAGAACTCGTACTGCAGCTCCTCGCCGACAACGCCCCCTTCGCCCAAGGCGTCCTCTTCGTCGCTGTACAGAACCTCGCCTTGTCGTTTCTTGTATCGGAGCCGTGCCAGCTCGTCGAACGACAGCCCGCTCCTGCTGCCGCTGCCGCCGCCGTTCCCCCGGCCCTTTGCATGCTCGCCCGTTCCCCCGCGGCCGCTCGCCGCGGCGGCGGCCGCCGCGGCGGCCACGACCTTCTCGTCCTTCCTCTCGGCGTTCTGCTGGGTCCGCTCGAGCGCCCGCCGCTGGGCATTGAGCTGTTCGATGAGCTTCCGCTGGACCTTGGCTTGCTTCCCCCGGTTGGCCTTCTCCAGGTTCTTGAGACGACCCTGCGCCGTGACGATCCGCTGCTTGATGTTCAAAATCTCGTCCCGTGCGTTCTGCGCGATGGCCTCCGTCGACTGGTTGCCCTGCACGTGGACGTACGCGAGCCCCGCCCCGGCGGCGGCCGCCGCCACCAGGAACAGTTTCTGCCACAGGGCCAGCCCGCGGCTGCAGTATTCTCTGATGTTCCGGTTGACAAAGTCCCGCATCGCGCTCGGGGCCGTGCCCTCGTACGAATCCACCAGCTCGCCCTTGTAGTAACACTGGTACGTCGGCACCTTGGTCACGTCGGCGTACCGCACGAGGTCCCGCGCCTCGTCCATGTTGACGTCGAGGAACAGCGCCTTGGACTTGAACCCTGGCAGCCCGGAGTAGTTCTTGAAGATGGGCCGTAGCTGCTTGCACTGCCAGTTGCTCTCTTGCCAGAACTGCACTATCACCACCTTGTCCTTCTCCTGGCCCTTTTCCAGGGCGGCTTGGAATTGCGACACGCTCGATATGGTGTACACATACGTGTGGTGACTCGTGTTACGGCGTTGCGGCCCCGAGCGGCGCCGTGGCGGCATGGTGGTCACGGAATTCGGTCACGAATCCAGTGGGAAATGGGCGCCGACAACGACGTCGACGTCTGCGGCCGAGCCGAGTCGTTCAAGAGACCAAATGTGCCAACGAGTGGGCTTTTACTTTACTTGTGAGAGAGCCTCTAAACTTTTAAAGTCGAGTTTCACTTCTTCGACACAGTTGCATCAAAACGACTTCCGTCTGCCGATGCCCGGCCGCCATCATCTCGTTGACGTCAACGCGCGACTCGTCCCGAATCTCGAAATTGCATACCTTCATGAGCCCCAGAAACTTCTCCCGGTTCGCCCTCGCCCGGTTCGGCGGGTCGGCTAGGACGACCGTCGCCCCGGGCGACAGCGAGAGCAGCTTGGGCAGCACCCGCGCGATCGGCTCCACCGAGAACTTCTCGTACAGACAGTCGCACACGAGGATGACGTCGAAGCTGTGTTCCAGGGGGCCGACGGGGAGGTTCCAGTCAAACTCGAACGGGACGCAGCGGTCGCCAACGCCGTTCAGCTCGGCGTTCGCGACGCAACACTCCAAAGACAGCGGCTCCCGGTCGAGAAAGACGACCTCACCGGCGCCCTTCTTGGCCGCAGCCACGCCCGCGAGGCCGAGGCCCGCCCCAAAGTCTGCGACACGGAGTTCCTCCAGACGGTCGCCACGCGGGAGGCTGCCGTCGAGCAGCAGCGCCGCGATCGCCTGTGAACTCGGCCATATGCAGGTCCAATACGGGTCCCGGTCGTACTGACCCGCCTCGATATAGGCCTCCATCACGTGATCGCAGTCCAACGTGATCATCGGGATGGTCGAGGTCGGCTTTCCGTACGCGCCAATGGGCACGTCGATCCGGGTCTGTGGGACGTCTGTCATCGAAGTGAAGGGCGGCGAGGTGGAGGTGGATGGGGTGGAGGTGGACGATTTTGACCCGACACACACGGGTCGTCTCCTGTCGCGCGCTGGGCGTCTCTCAGCCACCCCGACACGGCCACAGCACACGGACGTACAAGGACATATCCGTTCCATTATCAGAACCGGCGAAAAGGATGAAGAACCGTCACTTTTGCATGCAAATTTGCACTGCCCTTTTAAATGGGCATCATTAGAAACTCAGCTTCGGCACCAGCCGGTTGACGCTCCTCTTGTACGCCGGATACGCCGGGTACTTCCCCTCGCTGATCTCCTCGGTAAAGTTTGTGCTCCCGTGGAACAGCGCGATGAGCCCGGCCACGCCGACCCACCACCAGCCGACCCACCGACCGGTGCTCGCGCTCGCGAAGAGACCGACGAAAACCCAGAAGCTCTGCTCGGCGAAAAAGTTGGGGTGACGAGAGCACGCAAACAGCCCCTCCGCCAGGAACCCGCGCTTCTTCTCCGACGCGTGCAGCCGCCCGCCGTGCTTCCGCACGTGAAAGTCAAACTGCTCCTGGTCGGCGACGGCCTCGATGATCAGACAGAACACGCAGCCGATGATGGCGAGCGCGTCAAAGCCGTTGAACCGGACCGCCGTCTGGGCGCGGCACGTGGTGTGCCAGACGACCGACAAGGGCAGCGTGATTGCCGTCAACAGCAGGTTTTGGGCGATGGCGATGAAAAATATGTGGAACAGGTGATACCTGGCGGGCGACATGGACTGCCTCAGCACCTCCCACCTATAGTCTTCCCCGTCCCACGCGTAGCCGCCCTTTCTGTAAAAGTTGTAGCTGAGTCGGATACCCCACACGGTGATGATGCATGCGGCGACGGCAGCGCGCGGATAGCCGCCGCCAGACTGGCAGGCGAGCTCGCCGAGAGCAAACTGCCACGCGTACAGAACCGGCACGATCGACCACACCTTGTCCACGAACGAGTGGTTTCCGGTGCTCAGTCCGAGGACGTAGACGGCGACGATGACGCCCGTCGTCACGGCCAGGACATTGAGGATGGGGTCGCCGGTGAACGGCGAGAGAACGTGGGGAAGGATTTCAAGCGGGTTTTCAAACGCTTCCTGCAACGCGCCCAAAAGGTACTGCAGGGCCATCTGATGCGCGCTCTCTGCTGATATTTCAGAAGTGTATACGGATGAACTGCGCGCCGGGTGAACTTGCAAAGAAGAGAAAAGGAATCGACGCGTCGAGGTCGTCGGCCT
>Ga0222716_10004947_pt1 | contig 10401 bp, 7 predicted proteins | sample C33_13DmetaG_FD_165044 | JGI IMG/M metagenome (GOLD analysis project Ga0222716, IMG submission 165044) | Estuarine water microbial communities from San Francisco Bay, California, United States - C33_13D | ecosystem: Environmental > Aquatic > Marine > Unclassified | place: USA: California... | reverse complement strand
AGTACTTGATGCCGGTGGTGTTCCACTTCGAAATGTGCACGGACGTCTCGCCGCACCCGTCGTAGCACTCGCAGTCGCCGTCGACGGACTCGGCGAAGCACGCCGAGATGGCTTGCGTGAGAGCGTAGTCGGTACTGAAAGGCGTGATGTAGCATGTTGCGGGCGGTCCGTTGCACTTGTACGACTTGATGAACTTGGTGTTCGCGAGCATATTGTAAGTATCGGCGTTCGCCCTGATTTTCCAGTGGCGAATGTCACGGTTGAACGCGTACGCGGTGGCAAACATGTACCGGAAGTTCGTGACTGCTTGCACGTCCCAGCTCTTGATCTCGCCGTTGAACATGTTCGCCCCTGTGAACATCATATCCATACTTATGACGTTACTGACGTCCCAGCGATCCAGGTTCTGATTGAAGACAGTAGCCCAATGATTGCGCACGCGACTGGTACCATACCAGTATATGTCTCCGGAAGAAAACATGCCATACATCGTCGTGACAGAGCTGGTGTTCCAGCGTCCAATGTCTTGATTGAACGTCGTGGCTCGGTGAAACATGAAATTCATCCTCTTTGCGTTGCTCGTGTCCCAGTCACCTATGTTTTGGTTGAACGCGGTAGCTCTGTTGAACATGTCACCAAAGTCGGTCACCGATGTCACGTCCCAGTCACCGATGTCTTGGTTGAAGCGATGATTGCTGTAGAACATATGTTTCATGGTTGCGACTTGCGACACGTTCCAGCCGCCGATGGGTTGGTTGAACGGCGCGCTCAAGAACATGCGATTCATCGACGTCACCGAGCTCGTGTCCCAGCCGCTGATGTCTTGGTTGAACGGCGTGCTCTCGAACATCCCCTCCATCGTGTTCACCGAGCTCGTGTCCCAGTCGCTAATGTTGGCGTTGAACTGCGTGCCTTTGAACAGCTCGCGCATGTCCGTGACCGCGGACACGTCCCATCGACCGATCGGAACCGTTTCGTACTCGCACGGTACGTCGTCGCTGCACTGGCAGTTGCCAGAGCGACTCATCTGGAAACACACGAGTAGGGCGTCGCGCAGGCGCACGTCCGGCGAGCCTGGCACGGGCGGCGGACTCGGTGGTGGCGGCGGCGGGCTCGGCGGACTCGGCGGCGGACTCGGCGGCGGTTGCGTGTAGGGCGGCGGCGGACTCGGCGGCGGCGGACTCGGCGGCGGACTCGGCGGCGTCTCGCACGTGCGACCGCTCCATGAGTCCGAGCACATGCAGTTCCAGTGCGACCCGTTGTACTGCAAGCCGCCGCCACCCGGAGGCAGGCACTTGGGCGGCGCGACGTTGTCCACGATTCTTTTGAGCGCGATGACTTCAGCTTCCAAGGTGGCGTACGAGGCGTTGAACGCGTCTTGGCGACTCTTGAGGATGGAAACGGCGCGTTTGAGCTCCGTGTCCGTCGCATTCAGCGACTGCACGAGCTGCATGATTTGAGCGTCCGCTTGTACAAACATCGCATCCGTCGCGTTCAACGCATCGATGCGCACTGATAGGCTTCCATCGACCCCTTGAAGCTCAAACTGCGTGGCGTTCAACTTGTCGACTCGCGACGCCAACTTTGCGTCCGTCACGATGAGCGTTTTATCCGTGACGTTGAGCTCATTGATCCAGATGTTTGTCAGCGCATCGATTCGGCTCGACAGTCCGGCGTCAACACCCTTCATTTCTACCTCCGTGGCGTTGAACGCGTCTTGACGACTCTTGAGAATGGAAACGGTGCTTTTGAGCTCCGTGTCCGTCGCATTTAACGACTGCACGAGCTGCATGATTTGAGCATCTTCATTTCTGAGCTGCGAGTCTGTCGCATTCAGCGACTGCACGAGCTGCATGATTTGAGCATCTTCACTTCTGAGCTGCGAGTCTGTCGCATTCAGCGACTGCACGAGCTGCATGATTTGAGCGTCTGCTTGCAGAAACATCGCATCCGTCGCGTTCAACGCATCGATTCGGCTCGACAGTCCGGCGTCGACACCCTTCATTTCTACCTCTGTGGCGTTCAGCGCGTCGACGCGTGCCGCGAGCGCGGCGTCCACGCCGACCAGCGCATCATCCACCGCACGCAAACCGTCGATGCGCTCCGATATCCCGACGTTCGACGTCCCGCAGTACACGTCGCCGTCCACGCGCACCCGCCGCGTCTTCAGCACCACCTCCGCGTTCTCCCCACCGCTCTCGACGTACACGTCACCATCACCGTTCAGCACGCGCACACGTCGCAACGTGACGTCTCGCGTCACCGGCTGCGCGTCGTCGTTCGATCCATCGTCAGTCCGTCGTCTCGTCGTCTCCGCCGCCGACCGCGCCACGTGGCCACTTTTCCAGTCGCATCGCATCGCATCGCATCGCATCGCATCGCACCCATCGCTTTTCTTCGTTTGCCATCACCGCGCGCGCGAGCGCGACGCACGTCAGCGCCGCCGCGCGGACCGCCGTCATCGTCGCGCGTCGCCTCGCACCGCGCGCGCGGCGCCTCGTCGTCGTCGTCGTCGTCGTCGTCATCGCGTCGTCGTCGCGGGTTTTCAATCGACGTTTTCAACCGTCGCGCGATCGGCGCGCGGGCGCGCGTCTCGCGCGTCTCGCGCGTCGCGGCGCGTCTCGGACGCGCGCGGAGGCGCGACGGGTCGCTCGTTCGCGCGCGTCGGACGCGCGGCGCGGAGTGACGGCGTCCAGAAGTCGCGCGGAGACGAGCGCGCGAGAAACAACGCGCGAAAATAAAGTGGCCACGTGGAGCGAATCGCCGCGACGGTTCGACTTCGACGTCGGCGACTTCTGTCCTTTACCGCGGGCGGCGCGGCGTCGCGATGATGCACCGTCGGTGATCGGGTAGCCGCAGATTTTCGTGTTCGCGCGCGTCGCCGGCGTTCGCGTTCGATTCGACGCTCGAGCGCCGAAACGAGTCGCGCGAAGAAAGTCGCTAACGGTGCTGCTATTTACAAACGAGACGCGCGCTCACTTCGCGTTTATCAATCGCATCATCTCGAACAACTTTTTCGGATCTCCTCCCGCTTCCTCTCTCGCCCGCTCCGTGAGCACGAGTTTTATCCTCGCCATGCTCTTTCTCACCTTGGTCATCCTCTGCGGCGCTCGCATGGGTTCGCGATTCGTTCTCGCGAGGTATCGCTCCGTCAGCAGCATGTTTCGCTCCTTGAGCAGCACGTACCACAGCTCGTGCAGGTCCTCGTACGACTTGTTCCGCAGGTCGCTCGCGAGCCACTCGCGGCCGACGAACGTTTTCTCGTCTCTGTTCGCGTCCACGAACGCGTCGAGACCGTGCGCGCGCGACGCCGCGGCGGTGGAGGAGAGCGATCGCGTCAGAGGCGTCGACGCGGAAGTTTCGAGCGCGGCGCGCGCGATTCTGGACGCCGCGCGCGCGAGCGCGGTGGTGGACATCGCGCGAAGCGTGTTTGTCGCGCGCGAGACGCGGCGCGGCGCGCGAGACGGCGAATGACGCGCGGCGCGCGCGCGCGGGACTGTTGCCCTAGGCGGCGAACGCGAACGCGAACGCGAACGCGCGAGTCTGAGCGTGCGTCTATTTCGTTACACAATCTATTTCTACGCGACGTCGTCGTCGTCAGCGGAATCGTCGTCGCCGGCGAGAATTTCGTACTCGTCGTCTTCGTCGTCGCCGGCGGCGACTTTGGGCGCGGCGGCGTCGTTCGCGATGAAATCGTCGTCCACAGCGGCGTCGTCCACAGCGGCCATCGAGGCTTCGTCGACGGCGATCGGGTCACCACCGTTCAGCAATGTTTGGTAGCCACGAAGTATGGCGCGCTGGATCTTGCGATGAAGCGCGGCGGATAGCCAGCCGCGACGCTCGTCGCACGCGCTCGGCGGGTTCGCGCACGTCGCCGCGCGTTCCACCGCGGCGCGCACGCTCGGCAGCTCGATATCAGCGAGCGATAAGACTGGATGTCTCGCGTCCGGTATCGCTCGAAACCCGTGAATGGCGGCGTGATATCCGCGATCGGCGCGCGAGCTGAGGGCGAATCGCTCTTTGCGACGCGCGCCCTCTTCGTCGTCGTCTCGAAACCAATTCGCGGGTAATCGAAGCGTCACGGTTTGATGGCGCACGTACGTCCTATCAAATCGCGGGTCGACGCCGACTTTGATCCACGACTTCTTAAACGGTCCGCTCGAGAACTGATAACACGTCGTCGCGTGAAGCTTTCGCGAAGAGATTTCATCCGCCAACGATTTCGGCAGACGCGCCAACGCCGCGAGCGGCGCCCAAACGTCTCTCTCCTCCATCAACGCCCGCATCGCGCTCACCGCCGCGCCCGAGGCGTCTTCCATCGCCAAGCCTCGCGTCGGCACCGCGATCTCGTGGAAATCAACCTCCCGCGTCGTCGTCGCCCCCGTATCGTTTTGCTCAAAATAATTCGCCACGGGAATGTCGTCTCGCGTGTACAACGGCGGCCGCAGCGACGTCGCGCCCATCCGCCCGACCCCCCCATCGCCCTCGCTCCCGAGCTCGAACGGATCGTTCGCCGCTCCTTTCGCGTCCTTCAACCACCTCATCCCGTCCGCCGCGTCCCGTCGTCCCGTCTCGTCGTCTCGTCCCTCGCGTCCTCGTCCGAAATCCGCCGCGCCTCGAAACAAAAACACTCGCCGCGCCAACCCGATCGCCTCCACCTCCGTCCTCGTCCCGCCGTTCGCCTCCGCGCGTTCCGTCATTTTCAGCACGATCGACCGCGTCTCCCTTCGTTCGCCGTACGCCACCGACCGTCGCGCGTTCGCGTTCGCGTTCGCGTTCGCGTTCGCGAATCGCAGCTCCAACCGCCCGCCGTCGCGTCGTCGTCGTCCCGTCGTCGCCCCGTCCTCCCCGCGCGCCGTCTCGCGCGTCGCCGCGCGTCGACGCGCGTATTCCCTCGGAAAGCACGCCTCGGACAGCGCCGCGCGTCCGCCCAGCATCCGTTCGCACGCGTCGACGTCGTCGACGTATCCCGGAAAGCGAATCAGCGCGAGTTTCGTCGCTCGCGGCAGCGTCACGTCGTCCCTGCGTCGCGCGCGCGCCATCGAGCGCGACGCCGAGGGACGCCGCGCGATCGCGTCGTCGCCCGTCGCGGACGCGCGCGCGCCGGCGTGTGCGACGCGCATTCATTCACGCGCGCGCGCGTGCGCGCACTTCGCGCATTCGTTCGACGCGTCACACGCGCGCGCGCCGCGACGCGCCGACGCGCCGACGCGCGACGCCGATCGCGCGCGAACGCGCCGATCTCGCCCGATCGCGCCGACGCGCGCGCGACGCGCGCGATGGCGACGCCGATCTCGAACGTGTACGACCACGTCGCGATGCGTCGCGCGTACGACGACGCGACGGTGTGCGCGGTCCTGGACGCGGGGTACGACGAGGACACGCGCACGGTCGACGCGAAGATCGCGCTGTCGATCGCGGCGATCGCGACGGCGTGCGCGGCGCACGCGGTGACGATGACGAACGACGGGACGAGATGGGCGTGCGCGGCGGCGTACGGGACGCTCGCGTGCGGGGCGCAGTGCGTGGCGAAGTACGCGGAGCGAGACGCGCTGCTGCTGACGCGACGAAGAGGCGTCGATTGCGATGGACGCGAACCCGCGGCGTGGGCGCGAAACGAACGCTCGAGGGATGGGCTGACGGTGCACGTGCGGTGCGCGCGCCTGGCGGAGACGCTCGAGATAATCGTGAGCGCGAAGCGCGATAGAAAGTGCGAGGCGAAGGACGCGGTGCGATGCGACGTGCGGTGCGAAGAGTTCGTGACGGAGGATGGGGAGTTTTTAGAGGACGAGTACGAGGCGTTGATTTGGCGCGTGCTCGAGGCGTTCGAGCGTGGGAAAGGACGCGGCGCGAGCGTCGACTGTCGCGCGGCGATTGAAAAGATGAAGTGATGAATGAAGAATTTTAGAATTAAATCGGTCGTCAATCTCCGTTCGCCGCGAGGTCGTCGAACGAGGGCTCGCGCGATCGCGCGCCCCGCGGCGTGGGCGACCGCCCGCGCCGAGGCGAATCGTCGTCTCGCCGCGACGGCGTTCGGCTGCGCGAGCGTCGTCGCTCGATGATTTCGGGCGACGGGCTCCGCGACGGGCCGTCGTCGCGTTCGTCGCGACTGCGGCTGCGCGACCGGCTAAGGCTAAGGCTAAGGCTGCGACTGCGGCTGCGGCTGCGGCTACGGCTGCGGCTGCGGCTGCGGCTTCGCGCCCGCCGGCCGCGGTCATCGAAATACCGCTCGCGCGAGTAACTCCGCGGTCGACGCCCGCCCTCTCGACGTCTTCTCGGCGCTCGGCGAAACACGCGCACGTACTCCGAGCCGAGCCCGGGAACCTCAAACTTCCTATCGTCGAACGCGTCGATCGCTCGTTCGACGTCATCCGCGCTCTCAAAGTGCACCTCCGCGCACCGTCTTCCATCGCGATCGACGTACGCGTTCGCGTACGTCACTCGTCCCGCGCGTCGAAACGCGTCCTTCACGTCTCGCCAATCCGCGCCTCGCGGCAAATCCTCCACCCTCACCGAGTGCGCCGTCTTTCGCGTCCCCGCGCGTTCGCGCCCCGTCGTTCGCGCGTCCGCGCCGTCGCGCCGTCGCGCGCGATCGTCGTACGGCCCTCGTCGATCGCTTCGCATCCGTCCCGCGTACGCGTCGCGCGCGTCGTCGTCGTCGTCTCGGTCGTCGTCCCGGTCGCCGCGCGCCTCCCTCGCGCGCCCGCGCGCGCGCTCGACGCGAACGCGTCGTCCCGCGATCACGGCGCCGTCCTCGACGCGCGCCGCGCGCGCGGCGTCGCGCGCGTCGTCGAACGTCACGAACGCGAACGCCGGCGGATGGCGCGGTCGCTTGACCTCGACGCGCTCGACGACGCCGTGCGCGGCGAACGCGCGCTCGATCTCGCGCGACGACGCGTCGAGGGGTAAGTCGCCGACGTACACCGCGCGCGACATCGAGCGCGCGACGCGCGACGCGACGCGACGCGACGCGACGCGACGCGCGACTCGATGTGATGCGATGCGATGCGATGACGCGATGGACGCCGCGCCGCACACGCGCGCGCGCGAGCGCGAGACGCCGAATGCGGGCGCGAGCGGCGACGCGCGCGCTCGCGCGCGGCGCGGCGCGCGCGACGCGACGCGCGGACGCGACGCGACGGCGAACGGCGACGCGCGGCGCTTTCGGCGAACGAAAGATGACGACGACGACGACGACGCGCGCGACGCGCGCGACGACGACGCGCGCGGACGAGGACGACGACGCGCGCGATGGCGTCGCGCGCGACGACGGCGACGCGCGGGCGCGGGCGCGGGCGCGGGCGACGGCGACGGCGCGCGCGGCGGCGGCGGCGGCGTGGGTCGCGGCGGTCGACGGCGGCGTCGCGGTCGCGGGCGTGTACGACTCCTACGGCGTGCCCACGGAGGAGGCGACGCCGCTGCAGAACTTGTTCGGCGTCCTGTTCACGGGGTTTTCGTTCTGGTACTTCGCGCGGGCGGTGCAGAAGCGAAGCGGGAAGGCGAGGGAGTTTCGCGTGGCGAATAGGTTGCCGGAGGAGGAAAGAGCGAAAATCGACGACGAGCGCGCGAAGAAGACGAAAGAGCTGACGGCGATGCAGAGCTTCACCGGAGGCTTGACGGGGATCGGGATATCCGTCGTGTTGTACGCGTTCGCGTCCAAGGTGAGCGAGTCGTTCGACGGTAAGGCGCTGCCGGAGAGCGAGACGGTGCGACAAATTTCCATCACCGTGCGAACGATCGTCGAGGGGCTGACGTACTTGGCCACGTTCGTGTACGCGGCGAATGGCGTCGGATTGATCGCGCTCGCCGGACAAAAGACGCTGGATTATTTCAACGGCAAGGATTTGCTCGACCAGGCCAAGGCGGAGCTCGCCGAACGCGACGCCGCCGAGGCGAACGAAGAAAAGTCGGAGGATCGGTGATGGACGTCATCTCGCTTTGTCTGTAATTAGAGCTGAAAACGCATTCGCTAAGGCTGATGAGAGGCTACGGCGCGATCACTTGCCTCGCGCGGCGTCGAAAAACGCGTGCCACTCGCTCTCGCTCCACCCGCTCGAGGTATCCGCGAACAATCCGTTCACGTACGTGCTCGGCGACACGTGCACGCCCGTCTGCCGTCCGAGTTTGACGTAAAACTTCAACTGCTGCGTCATCGCGTTGCCCGGATTCTTTTCTCCGCGCGCCAACGCGTCGGCGTCCAATTCCAAAAGTTTTCGCAGTTCGCCCGCCGTCGCCGACGCGGCGTCCGCGCCCATCGTCCCCGTCATCGCCTCGCGCGCGACGTCGACGTACAGATCATACATTTCTCCCTTTGTCATCTTTTCGACGAAAACGTCGGTGAACTCGTCCCAGTGTTCTTCGCTAAACGCCGTCTCGCAAAACGCCACGAACGCGTCTTCGCCTCCCAGTCGTTCCACGCCCAGCGACACCTCGTGCGCCAGCGCGCTCTGCGCGTGCCACGGCTGCGCTTGATTGTACACCCACAGCGCGACGTCGCGTTTCCCGTCGTAACTCGCCCACGCGCGCGTGCAATTCCTCCAAAACCGTCCCGAGAACGGGCACGCAAAGTCCAACCACGCGTCGATTCGCACGCGCGCGCTCGCGTCGCCGCGCGCGACGCGACCGAGCGGTCGCGCGGGCGTCGGCGGGCCCGCCATCGCGCGCGTCGCGCGTCGGCGCGCGACGCGAGCGCGCGGCGCGAGCGACGCGAGCCGCGACGCGCGCGACATGAAATGAAGCGCGACACATCGCGACGACGCGACGACGCGACGCGCGCGCGTCGCGCGCGCCGCGCGATGGAGCGCGCGGACGCGCTCCGGATGATCGACGAGGCGCGCCGGCGCGCCGAGCGCATCGCGGCGACGCTCGGGGCGCGCGCGCGGGACGACGCGAACGACGCGGGCGACGCGAACGAGATCGATCTCGACGCGCGCGCGACGACGCGCGAGCGACGCGAGACGGCGACGGAGGTCGGAACGCTCGCCGCGCGCGCGCGACGCGCGAACGCGGGCGTCGCGGGGCTGTACCTCGCGGTGGAGGCGACGACGACGAGGGACGCGCGGGAACCGCCGAGCGAGTACGTCGCACGGCGACTCGAGCGGTTCGATCGCGACGTGCGCGGATACGACGCCGAGGCGACGGCGAAATCGATACTGGAGCACGACGAGCGCGCGCGGGCGTCGGAGCGCGCGCGGATGGGGGGGGCGACGGCGCCGCCGCGCGCGGCGGCGACGGCGAACGCGCGCGAGATAGACGGACCCGCGCGCGCGGGACTCGGCAGCCGCCCGACCGACGCGTCGATCGGAGGGGATGAAATATACGCGTTGTATCGCGCGAGAAGGGCGTATCGCGAGCCCGCCGGGCGCAGGTGACGATGCGCGCGTGTAGAGTTTGTAGCGTTAGAGTAGCCGATAGTTTGCCAAAACCGCGACGGCGACGCGAGGCGACCGCACATTCGCGCGCGCTCGTCGCAGCACGACTCCGAAGACGGAAACCGGTTTCAACGCGCTTTTCGTCGCGCCCGAGCGCGTTCGTGCGACTCAGCGCGCGCGCGGACGCTCGTAAAGGACGACTTTATCCAAAATGGCCGGGTCGACGTCACCCACCATCGGACGCGCGTGCGCGCGCCCAGCGCGCGCTTTGCGCGCGAAAACCGTCAACGCGCGCAAACAAAGCGCGTTGACCGTCGTGCGCGCGCACGCTGCGGGCGAAGACGCGCCGAGCGCGGCGAAATCGATCGCGAAGAGTTTGATGGCGATCGCCGCGACGGCGTGCGTCTCCGCGCCGACTCTGGAAGCGTTCGCGTCGCCGGTGACGCCGATGGAGATCGGTCAAGTCGCTGGTTTGGAAGCGAATCCCATCACGAACGCCAAGGCGCTGTTGCGAAACGCGTTGCCGGTGAGCAACAAGCCGATTCGCGCCATTCAGAAGAAGCTCGAGAGCATCAGCGACGACTTGCGCGTGCCGGGAGTGAAATTCTCCGGCGTCGAATCGAGCGTGAACGGCTCTTTGAAGATTGTCAAGGAGCAACGCGGTAAGATCGTCGAGGCTCTCGCGCCGGGGAAGAAGGCGGACGGTGAACAGGCGTTGAAAGAGCTCGAGAATGTGTTGACGGATTTCCAAGTCATCGTCGCTCAAAAGGACAAGCAAGAGGTGCCGTTGCAGCAACAAGAGGCGCTCTCGCTCGTCGGTCGCATCGAGGAAGATATGATTGATGGTTTCCCATTTGACGTCCCCGCGCAATACGCGGACAGGCCGTTGTTGAAGGGACGGGCGACGGTGGACATGTTGGTGAAAATCAAGGACAACGCGAACACGGATGGCGGCGTGTTGAAGATCGTCCTCGACGGTTACAACGCCCCGGTGAGCGCGGGCAACTTTGCCGATTTGATCAACTTGGGT
>Ga0222716_10004946_pt1 | contig 10401 bp, 8 predicted proteins | sample C33_13DmetaG_FD_165044 | JGI IMG/M metagenome (GOLD analysis project Ga0222716, IMG submission 165044) | Estuarine water microbial communities from San Francisco Bay, California, United States - C33_13D | ecosystem: Environmental > Aquatic > Marine > Unclassified | place: USA: California... | reverse complement strand
TTGCACTGTAGCTTGCATAACTGTAGGTATATCACTTAGATCAGGTATCTCTGCAAACCCAGGATCAAAAGGTAAAACTTCTCCAGCAGTAGTTGTACCTTGCTGAAGTATTTCTTTGTATAAGGGATCCATCTCTCGGCCAATAAAATCTTCAACCTTTGTAAGGTCGATAGGTTTATTAGTTGGTTGCGAGAGGACTGCATTTTCTACTACCTCCTGTACTACAGATTCAGGTAGCTCCATGTTATTTTTTTTATAAAGTTTTCTTTGCCCATCTAAAATATCAAGTATTTTTTGTGAGCCTTTTGGGTCACCAGTAGCAAGTATAGGTGCTAGCACATCGTCACTTAATCCGTAATTTTGTTTGAGTGCTGTGGTAGCTGCACTAGAAGAAACAGCAGAAGCACTACCTTTACCTGACTTAGTACTCATACCAGCAAAAGTACTTGCTCCATACTTAGACATAAGCTCAAGAGCTAACGCTTCCTTCTTATCCATACGAGCTTGCTTTAAAGCTTCTCTTTCTTCAACACCTTTTAGATAGTTGGTGATACCTGCTGCACGTAATTTAAAAGCCATTGTTATACCCTCGCCATTAGACCTTGAGGGGCAGCAGGTTCTTCCTCTACCTCCATTGGTTCTTCTTCCATAGGTTCTTCTTTTGGTGTCATTGATAACATAGTCATAGACATTACAGGCTCTTCATCTTCTTTATTACTAAGTTCACGAAGCATCTTCTTAGCTCTCATAGTATCTCTCTGATAAGACACAGCCGTATCTTTATCTTTATCCTCAAAGCCCTCATTAAATTCTATGTCAGCTCTAGTCGCAGCAGCTTTAATGTGCTCATGTATAACTGGACCAATGATAAGACTCACATCTATATTGTGAATACCTTCCATAACTGCACTACGAAGTATACCTTCAACTAACGACACAAGATCTAAGCCCATCTCAAGGAAGAATAAAGCATCCTCCATAGAGTCTGGATCAGACAACTTATCTAAGTGTATATCTAAAGCTTCTATAGGGTCAGTTACTTCTGGGGGTCTTTCAAAAGGCAGACCCTTTGGTTCAGTTGTAAGTGATTGACCTGGGATAGGTCCATTAAATATTAAACTCATCAGTTACCCTCATTAAATATTTGATACTCTAGCTTACGTCTTTTAACTAAACCAGGGAGCTTTTTCTTTCCAGCATACACGTATTCAGTAAGCATATCACCTATCTCAGAGATACCCCTATTACCTTGATCAGCCAGTTTCATTAAGTTTCCTTGGCCAGTATTATAAGTAAAACTAATTAAGGCTTTAGTTTGACCTCCAGTAAAAGGCTCATCATATTTTTTCTCTAAACGTTTTACTGCATTACGTGCAACTTCTACTTGTTTACCTAAACGTTTACGTGCTTCTTCTTCAGTTATAACTTCATCTTTACTTTTAGCTTTTGTACCATAGCCGTTCGTGTATTGCTTTTCGTCCCAATAAGGTGTAGCTCTAAACTGCTCTTGTTCAGCAATAAATTCTACAATATCTGTACCCCCTGTCGGCTTAGACATAAGGCCTGTATTAGGTTCATCTGTTGTTTCTGCAGGTAAACCTTTTAAATACTTTTTAATATCCTCTTCAGCAACTCTAACATCGTCATTAGCTGTTTGAAACCTAGTTAAAATTTCTTTAGAAAGCTTTTCATTAAAATCCTCAGTGACTTCTCGGAGTTTACCTGTAGCTCTTTGAGTCATTAAAGCTTTCTCTGCCCTCATGCCTTTAGAGGCTTTTAAACCTTCAACACCACCTTGCTGTATAGCATCTCTAAGATTTATATATGGTCCTTTATACATAATTATCCCTTATTATTTAAATAGGCCACCAAAAGAGTCACCAAACAAGAACCTAAAAGCTAATTCAGTTTTTGCAGTATCTTCTGCATAACCCATAGACTCTTTTAGTTGTTGTAACTCTTTATCTGCCACTAGTATTTGTAATGCACGGTCCTTAGCAGACTCAGCAGAGGTGTAGTTGTAACTCATTAAGTCACGTTCACGTTGCCACACTGCGTCTATATTCTTGGATGTCATAGCATTAATAGTTGCTGCAAAGGTTGCATTGCTTTCATTCTGTGCAGCAGTATTTATTGTTGCTAAGTTCTGTCTCCACTGAGCATTAGCCTGTGCTACAACCAAACTGTTAGTTGCATTAAACTGATCTCGCTGTTGCTGAATACCAGCATTAAACTCACGAATAGAATTGATCTCATCAATGTTAAACTGGTTAAGTGCATTGGTTTGTGCAGCATTAAACTGACCAGTTTGATTAGCTAACGAAGAAAAGAACTGTCTGGTCTGGTTTTCATTAGCAGCATTAAACTGTGCAGAAGCATTATCAGCAGCTTGATCTGTAAACAATGACTGTATATTTTGTTGTGATTTAAATATAGCAGTTTGTTGAGTGTTAGTCAAGTTCGCCATGTTCATGCTAAGGAAGTTTTGTGCTTGTTGTACAGCAGCTTGTTGCCTGTTGTTTAGGTTCTGCATATCCATACCAGCAAGCTGGGCTGCATTCTGCAATGTAGTTGCTTGATTAGCATTAAGGTTAGCTAGTCCAACAGATTGCATCAATTGTGAGTTTGCAAGTTGTGTTTGCTGATTAGTGGTATAGGTTATATTATTAGCTTCAGCAAATTTTTCTGCATTTAGTACAGCAGATTGTTGTTCGTTACTAAGCTCTTGACCACGGAGAGTAGCTTCAATTTGTGCATTAGCTAGTGCTGTCTGTTGACGGTTAGACAGTTCAGCTACATCTCTTTGTAGATTGTTAGTCGTATTAAACAGACGTGTTTGCTGCTCATTTGTAAGGTCTATCTTACGTTCTTCTAATACTGCAGAGGTATTGAATATAGAAGCCTGTTGTGTATTGTCTAAGACTTTACCTTGAAGTGTAGAATTAGTAACAAAACTTTGTACTAATGCAGCTTGTTTATTGCTTACAGTAATGTTATTTGCTTCTGCGTATCTAGCAGCATTAATAATTTCTGTTTGTTGTTCGTTATCTAAAACCTTACCTTGAAGGGCTGCTCTTACTTGTGCATTCGCTAACTCAGTTTGCTGACGATTAGAAAGGTTTTGAGTTTCTATTTGTAAAACTTGAGCAGACTCTTGAAGCAGAGCTTGTTGCTTATTGGTAAGGTTAATATCATTTAATTCTGCTACACGACTTGCATTAAACAAAGCAGTCTGCTGTCTAACATCTAAGGCTCTGCCTTCTAGTGCTGCCTTAGCTTGAGCATCCTGCAATAGGGCAGTCTGTTGTGCGTTAGCATTGAACCCTGCACGTTCAAAGGTCTGAGTAGACTGAAGCATAGCAGTCTGTTGCTCATTGCTAAGTTCTTGACCAATAAGAGATGCACGTACTTGCAAGTTACTCAAAGCAGTTTGCTGTGAGTTAGAAAGGTTAGCCATATCTACTTGTAAATTTTCAGCAGATGCTTGCAACAAAGACTGTTGTTCATTACTAACATTAACTCTATTCATCTCAGTATACTTTGCAGCGTTAGTCAAAGCAGTTTGAGTTTTAATATCTAAAGTTTTATTTTGTAATGCTGCTTTCATCTGAGCATTAGAAAGTACAACAGCTTGTTGATTAGTCAAGTTTTGTGATTGAAGTGCAAAAGAGTTAGTGGAGTTTTGCAAAGCAGCTTGTTGAGAGTTACTTAAGTTTTGTAACGTAATATTCTGTTGTGCTGCAGCATTAGCTAAAGAAACTTGTTGTCTATTACTTAGGTTTTGCATCCCTACTTGTTGGTAGAATTGTGCATCCTGTGCGGCAATAGGTATAGCAGCTTCCATAGTAGCTTGTACAATAGCTGCACCTGCCATAGAGCTACCAGCCAGTCCTCGTGAAGCCATAGCAGAGTTAGCTGCTCGCATAGCCCCTGCTGCCCATACAGGAGTGCCATTCTTAAACTGCTCCATCAATTGGTTCATTTGACCTTGAACAGTCTGAGCAGGATCTACTGTACCTTGTGCTGCAGTAGCAAGAGCAGCTTGAGAAAAACTACCTTGAGAAGCTTGCATAATAGATTGGTTATTTAAAGCATCTACTGTTGCAGCTATAGAAGTTACAGCTTGAGTAGCACCAATAATATTATTAGCATTAGCAAGTTCTTGTGCACCAACTGTACCTTGAGCACCTTGCAAAGTAGATTGCCACATAGATTGGGCAGATTGCGCATCAGGTATTTGAGAAGCTTTAGCAGCATTTTGTACGACAGTAGAAGCTTGTTGGGCAAACTGTGTAGGTGAAATGTTATATGCATCTTGGGCGGTAGCTATTTCTCCTTCTGCTAACTGCCTAGTTGCAGCTTCAATAGTAGGACTAAAAGAACTTACAGCTAAAGCTGCTTGCTCTGCAGTAAGACCCAAACCTTTTGCCTTTACAAGCTCTTGATTTGTAACTTGTGCTTGAGCACCTTGTAATGTACCTAAATCATACTCAGTGGCAGGTTTAGCTTCTGGAGTTGTAGTTATAAATCTAGCAGATTCAGCTTCTTCATAAGGAGATTCAAAGCCCTTATCTCCAGCTTGAGGCATAATACCTACTTTAGCAAACTCAGTCATCTCCTGTGGAGATACTTCTCTAACTCTTTCTTCTGCTTGTTTTAAATAGTCAGTGTCGAACTGTGGTGCAGTTGGGATAGCTTCTGGAGATAGTTGACCTTGTTGAGCTTGTACTTGTTGCTCTTGAGGTATAGCTCCTTGAGCGGCTTGTAGCCCTGCTGTTTGCTGCATTACGTAGGGGCTTACAGTAGCAGCACTGTACGTTGATGCAGGTGTATATGCAGGTAGATTAGCAGTCTCTACTGTCGGTACAGTAGCAGCAGTAGTAGTAGGTGCTGCAGCCCCAACCTGACCTGCAAGAGTACTAATATCTTGTGTGGGTAGAGGCTGCATTTCCTGCACTGTAGACTGCATAGGGTCCATAGTCTTTTTAACTGCTTGCCCAAAAGCAGGTACAATATCACCTGTATAGCTAATATTATCGCCACCTTCAGCGTATCCTACGACACCGCCTTTAGCCATACCCATCATAGCTTGTTGGTACTTACCCATACGAGCAGCAGCACCGGGGCTGGCCTTCATAAAGTCATTAAGTGCAGGTCTAGACTTTGGTCCTTTATAACCAAGAAACTTTGTAGCTAGTTGGTATTCAGAATTTAAAGTACTATCACTATCACCACCTTCAGCGTATCCTACGACACCACCTTGGTTCATTCCCATTTTTCTATATCCTTCTGGTACATAGCTTATTGGTTTACCACCTACTTCTGTTACAGGAATAATACTACCTTGATCATTAGAGTAGTTTACAACTGCAGTTCCACCAGATGTAGGCATAGCCATTTGTTTGGCCATCATTGGAGATGTAACAAGTGCTTGACTGCTTGTACCTGTACCTTCTACTGTAGGTGCAACCTCGCCCTCAACATAACCGGGAGGGTTATATACTTCAGCAGTCTTAGCTTCGTAAGGAGTTGCTGGTAACTGAGGTTGTACAGGCTCACCAGTAACAGGTGGCATAGTAGTTTCTGGTGGAGTAGGCTCTGCTTTATCTTTAAGGGCTTCTTGTTCTTCTCGTTCAGCTTTAGCTGCAGCGGCTGCTTCCTGTTGAGCTTGTATTTTAGCTGCTGCTGCTTTAGCCATAGCTTCATCTTCTAAACGAACTCTTTCAGCTTCTGCTTCTGCAGCAGCTTCTGCCTCTGCTATACGTTGAGCTTCAGCTAGTGCATCTGCTTTAGCTTTAGCCTCCGCTGCCTCACGTTCTGCTTTAGCTCTTTCAGCAGCCTTAGCCTTACGAGCTTCTTCAGCTTTACGTTCAGCTTCTGCTTTAGCTGCTGCAGCAGCCTTACGAGCTTCTTCAGCCTTACGTGCAGCTTCAACCTTACGTGCAGCTTCTGCTTTAACCCTAGCAGCTTCTGCTGCTATACGATCTTGTTCTTTCTTCCAAGCAGTATAACCATTATCTTCATTTAGTTTAGCACGAAAGGCGTTACCTTCTGGCCAGAGCAAACTTTTTTGGATCTGACCTTTACTATTACGAATGTCACGATAGGGGGTCATTTTCTTTTTGCCTGTAACAGAGTTTTGCATAACTCCACGTTGCATGTATGGCTTTCTATTTAAGTATCTATTTTCTACCCACCGCCATTCACCAGGATTTTCTTTTGGAATACCTTGATAACCTGATTCTGCAGCTAAAGGGCTAGAATTTCTAGATTCAGGCTTTCTTTCTATCTCACGCTGCATTGCAGCTTCCATTCTTGCTCTTTCGGATTCAACTGTAGGCATATTAATTATCCATTCACTACTTCGTTAAGACCCCAGATCATTCCTGCTACACCACCTACGAAGATTACTACTCCGACTACCAGTGATATGCCCCAGAACAATCTGTCTCTTTGCTTTGCTTGTAATTCTAACGCTTCTTTGTGTCTTTGTCTAGCTGCTGCTTGCTCTTTTACAACCAGATCCCACATGCCGGGAGGTCCATATAACTGACAAGCTGACCTTAACTCATCCATGCATTCTTTGTGTTTCATCTTAGCTTGTGCAATTGCAAAGCCTTCTTCTTCAGATGAACTCAGTCTAGCTAGTGGGCCTTTATGTGCACCCTTTTCAGCTAACTGTATCTCACTATCTAACTTTGCTAACTTACCAAAGTGAGGCAGTAAGTCTGCTACATCACTACCAGCTTTAACTGCAGAACTAACTGCACCAGCTATCTTAGTAACTGCACCTGCTAAAGCTAATACTTCTATCATCGTGGCAAATCCTATTAATCATTATTCGCCATCTTTTCTACTGATGATCTTATTGCTTTTATGTTTTCGTCAATACGGGCAAGTGATACTGCTTGATTGTGTACAGATGTTTCTAACCTGCCCATACGTTCTTCTAGTGCTATAATCTCTTCTGAGTTATCTTCAATGTCGGACATCATCATAGAGACTGTCCATACGATAGCTGCACCCTGAACAATTAGTCCAAAGATCAGTGTAATTGGTACAGACTTGTTTAAGTGCCAGCTATCGTTTTCCATCACCAGCGATCATACCATGTAGATACTTCTGCAGTAACTTCATCAGTAGTCATATCTACTAAGCTACCATCATCGCCTTCTTTCTGCATAGGGTAACGCCCATGCATATCTAGGATGCGAGTAGTAAGAGCAGCCTTGTCTAATACTGTTACTGTTTCTGGTACTTTAAACTCACGAGGAGCATCTGGAGTCCAGCCTACCATAGTAAAGTTATCGGGGTCACGATAGTATCCACCATCCTTTACCCATGTAGGTACAGTCATGCCATGTGGCCCTGCATCTAGTTTGTATTCAATAATCATTCTTCTTTCTCCTGTTTGTTCTCTAGAAGGTTCATGTATTCAGAGTTAGTAAAGTCTGACTTACCAAACATACGCTCTGAAGTTTTGTCTACATTTACACAGTACTTGTCTGCCATCTGATCTAAAAATTCTTCTAAGTCATTAGAGTGTAGCAGCACACCCTTACTAATTTGTTCTCCAGAATGTTGTACATAGCCAGAGGTTTCTGTTAGTGCTACCTGTGGATGTACTCCATACTGCTGTAGGTATTCAATAGTAGCTGTCTGTGCTCTACTACCTTCTAGCAGGTTACGATACATAAGCTCAAAGCCACGACGAACATGGTGACGTTTTTCTTCAGCTTCAAATGTTCCCTCATCCCAATCATCAATGCCATGTGCTTCTTTGATGTTGTTGTACTGATCAATGAGTGTAGCTATGTCTTTGAATGAACCATTAACTTTTGATTCAAGCATTGCTAAAGAAACATTCTTTTGTCTGAACTTAGCTTGTGAGATTGGATCATCTTTAAACTCTAAGTCTTCTATTTCTTTCTGTGTTTCTGCGTAGCTAACCTGCGCTTCTGCTAGAGCCATCTTACGCTTTTCAACTTCAGCCATGACCTGACGCATCATACGCATAGGTGACTGACCGTTTAGCATTGTCAATGTCATTAGCGACAAAGTATGCTGACTGTTGTTACGATCAAAGCTACGAGTCTTTTCTTCTATCTCTGGAAGAAACTGATTTACTTTTGCTACAGCAGCAGCATTAACTTTGTTTTCTTTTATCATAGGTAGATCAAAAGCTACCTTTGTAGTTGTTACTTCATTAGCCATTATAGTTCTCCTTATTGTAGGCTAATATTATATAAATATTATTTCTAAATTGCAAGTGTTTTTAGTTTCCTGAACATGCGCCCATGTCGGTGGTTGACGAAAGAAGATTGCCAAAGTCAGCGGCATTGCCTGTTGATGCTATAGTTACATAGTCTATTACATCTACATTTGTAGGTGAATTTCCGCCTCCAAAAATTCCTCTAGTGCTGTTTGATGTAGCCGCAGCACTATTTCTTCCTACAGTCAAGTCACCAAAATCTGTGGCGTTACCTGTGGTATCTATAGTTACATACTGAATCACGTTACTCCGTGTACCGTCATATCCACCCGCATGTATAGCTCTCGTTAAATTTGTACAAGCCGCTCCTGCAGTAATAGCAGCAAGAAGATCACCAAAGTCAGTAGCATTGCCTAGCGTAGATATAGTTACATATTGTATTGTATCCACATTAGCGGATTCACCCCCCATAAACAAAGCCCTAGTAAGACTTGCCGTTCCAGCCACTCCTCTTTTAGCAGCAATTAAATTGCCAAAGTCAGTAGCATTTCCTGCTGTAGCTATAGTTATATAATCTATGACATCAAGATTAGAGCTATCTCTACCACCTGCAAATAATCCCCTAGTACTGTTTGATGCACCTGCAGCATCATCTCTAGCTACAGTAAGATTACCAAAGTCTGTAGCATTACCTGTATTAGCTATTGTTACATAGTCTATTACATCTGTAAAAGTACTAATATAACCACCCGCAAATACACCTCTGCTTCCATTAGAACATCCTGTAAGTCCACTTCTACTAACTGTCATGTCACCAAAATCAGTAGCATTGCCGGGCGTAGGTATGGTGACATACTGTATTACATTACTCCCACCACTGGCTCCAGCAAATAAACCACGATCACCTAGTGGAGGAGGTGCAACTACAGTAGTAGCATACCAACCATTGTTAGCATAGATATGAAAGGTATCATCTGATGTATTAAACCACAGCGCACCATCACAGGGATATGCTGGCTCAGTGCCTTGCTCATAGTATTCTTTTTTAAGTGTGCCATTACCTACTTTAGCGTTGTATGTAAAATCAACCGCCTCAGTGTCATTGGTAATTGTATCTACTTTTAAAATACTCATGTTTTATGTTCCTGAAAGACCATCTACTTTGTAACGTGCTACAGTTAAATCACCAAAGTCTGTGGCGTTACCTGTAGTAGATATAGTAATGTAGTCTATTGTATTATAAGTCGTAGGATGAAAATAACCACCAGCAAAAGTCATTCGGGTTTGGTTTGCTGCACCTGCTAAACCCCATCGCCTAGCAGTAAGATTACCAAAGTCAGTGGCATTACCCGGTGTAGCCATTGTAATGTAATCTATTCTGTCTGCATATGCTGATGTGCCATCGGAAGTACCCCATCCACCGCCAATTAAACCTCTAACACCATTACTACCCCCAGCCGCTTGGTATCTAGCCAAAGTTAAATCACCAAAATCCTGAGCATTTCCAGTGGTAGCTATAGTTACATAATCAATGTTAGAATGATAAGACCCATTATCACCCCCAGCAAAAATACCATAAAGCGCACTAGAGCATCCTGCTGGTTTACTTCTATTGCCAATCAAATCGCCAAAATCGATGGCGTTACCTGTAGTGGCTATAGTAATATACTGAATAGTATTTAAGGCATTGGCGGAACCACCGCCAGCGTAGCCCCCTGCAAATAACCCACGGGTTCCATTACTTGCCCCAGTGACGGCCTCTGCTGCCGCAGTTAAGTCTCCAAAGTCCGTGGCATTACTGGGGGTAGATATAGTAATGTAGTCTATTATATTAGTATAAGCGTCAAATCCGTCCAATCCACCCCCAAAAACACCTCGACTGCCGCTACTCACTGTTCCAGCATCTGCCCGATTTGCAGTGGATAAGTCACCGAAATCTATAGCATTACCAGTCGTAGGGATACTAATATAATCTATTACATTTCCTGATATATATAGACCACCAAAAATTCCTCTATCCCCGAATACTGTTGGTGGTAAAGTAGCAGTAGTAGCATACCAACCACCATTAGCATAAACATGAAAGGTATCATCCGAAGTGTTAAACCATAAAGCCCCGTCACAAGGATAAGCAGGTTCTGTAGACTGTTCGTAGTACTCCTTCTTCAAAGTACCATTACTCACTTTAG
>Ga0222716_10004942_pt1 | contig 10408 bp, 8 predicted proteins | sample C33_13DmetaG_FD_165044 | JGI IMG/M metagenome (GOLD analysis project Ga0222716, IMG submission 165044) | Estuarine water microbial communities from San Francisco Bay, California, United States - C33_13D | ecosystem: Environmental > Aquatic > Marine > Unclassified | place: USA: California... | reverse complement strand
CGCCGGCGAGAGGGGAGGTGGTGGCGAACGTGGCGATGTCGTGGACGCTGGTGTGGATTCCGTTGGCGATTCAAGCCGTCGGTCGCGCGCTCTGGTTGAAGTATAAGATTACGGACAAGCGCGTGACCGTTATTTCGGAGTCTCCGTTGAGAAAGGAGCGCACGGATATTCCGTTGGATCAAATCGCGGACGTCGTCTCCGTCGGCCGCGGGATCGGGGCCTGGGGGGACATGGTCGTCACGCTTCGCAACGGCGAAAAGGTTGAGATCCGCTCGTTGCCGGATTTCAAAAAGTGCGAAGAAATGATTCGAGAGAAGATGTACAAGGAAAAGATCATCGACTTCTAAACATCTAATGATAATACGCAATTCATTCTCTACGACTATAATCAAACTCGACGACGGACGACGGAACGACGGATTCGCCCGCGACGGGCGGCATTTCTTGCGCCTCCCACGCCGCGCGATCGTCCTCGTACGACGCCCGTTTCACGACGCGCGGCTCGACGGGCACGCACTTTCCCAATCGCGCCGTCCTCGTCGGACTCACGAACCTATTGGGCAAATTCCTCGCCCCCGACGGTCGCTCGCGCCACCAATTCACGAGCACCGTCACGCGTTGCCCGCGAAACCCACCCTCGTTCGCCAAAACCCCGTGCCAACGATCCCCCTCGAACGCCATCAACCTATTCTTCCTCACCTCGCACGCGAACACCCTCTCCGGCGTCTCCGGCCAGAGCCCCGTCGCCGTCTCCCTCCCCGCGTCGCTCGCCGTCGTCTGATCGAACGCCGCCGTCGCGCCCCCGCCTCGCTCCCCGTCCACGTAGAACACGCTCGCCATCGCCGGAAATCCCCGCGCGCCGACGCCGTCGCGCATTTTCACGTCGCAATCCGTGTGATACCCCTTCGGCGGTTCGTCCCACGCGACGTCCTGCACCCACCACTCCGCGCCCGCCAGCGTCTCGTCGCTCGCGAGCCCGAGCGCGCGCGCGCACGCGCCCGCCAGCGCCTCGATCGCGCACCGCGGCGCCGCGAGCGCGCGCCGAGGCGTCCAAAACGCGCTCGTCAGCGTCGTCGTCCCGCTCTCTCCGTCGTCGTCGCCGTCGTCGTCGCCGCCGACCGCGTCGTCGTCGAGCCACGCCTCGCGCGACGTCGCGGCGTCGTACCCGCCGTCCGCGAGCGCGACGTACGCGTCGACGAACGCGCGCGCGTCGGCGAACGACGCGGCGTCGAGGGCGTCGTCGACGACGGCGAATCGCATCCCGCGCGCGTCGATGTCGCGTCGGATGGATTCGCGCACGAATGAATGAATGAATGAATGAATGAACGAACGCGCGTCGCGTCACACGCCGACGCGCCCGCACCGCGCGCGGACGCGCGTCGCGCGCCTCGCGGCGCCTCGCGCGGCGGCATGCCGCCGAAGAAGACGTTCACCGTGGCGACGAAGGAGGACCTCGAACTGAAGCGAAAGTATGAATTGCTGCGAGAAAAGCGAGAGGCGCGCGCGCGACGCGACGCGGAGACGGCGGCGACGGAAACGCGCGCGACGAACGCGCGAAACCCCGCGGCGAGCGCGGCGCGGACGCGCGAGCGAGGCGCGAACCGAACGCGCGCGGAGTCGAGCGGACGCGGAGAAGACGTCGAGGGAGGACGCGAGCGACGAGGCGAGCGACGAGACGACGCGAGGGACGGAAGAGGCGGAGACGCGACGATGGGGGGGGTGAAAGCGAAGGAAGAACCGGTGGATCCCGCGCACGCGCGCGCGAAGGCGATTCTGGCGGGATTGCACAAGAAGAAACAGCCCGGCGTGGCGGCGCTGAACGCGCGGTCGGCGGCGGAGAAGGAATCGGAGAAGGCGGCGGAGGAGGATAAGAAGCCGAAGTTGGTGTTTACGATGGGGAAACGCGCGCCGAAAGTTGCGCCGGTGGTCGTGAAGGCGGTGGAGGAGGAGACGTTCGGGTACGCGGATACCGTGGTCGGGTACGCGTCGACGGAGACGAAGGCGCCGGAGCCAGAGGCGGCGCCGGAGGCGGAGGCGAAGCCTGAACCGGCGCCGGAACCCGTCGTCGAGGCGCCGGCGCCCGTCGAGGAGGACGCGTCGCGAGGCAAGAAGGAGGTGAAGCGACCGAAGCGACCGGGTTTGCTCTCGCCTGGGATCGCGAAACGGCAGAAGATGAACACGCCCACGCCGTTCCCGGCAGCCACCGACGGCGTGGGGGAGAGGACGGATAAGGGCGAGCGCGAAATCTTCATCAGCGACTTACCAGACGGGTGCACGATTGAGAGTTTGTCGTTGGCGTGCTATCGCTACGGCCGCGTCAACAGCTGTCGCGTGATAGAGAGAAAGCATTTCGGTTTCGTCACCTTTGCGGATTCGGCGTCGGCGGAGAAAATCGTAAACGCCGCCATCGCGCACATGAACGATCCCGACAAAGAGCCGGTGATCGTCGACGGGCGCGTCGTTATGGTTGAATATAGCGTGCAGGCCAAAGGCGACAGGCCTTTCGGAGACGAGATCCGCCAACGCGCGTTGGAGGAACTCGAACGCATTCGCGACGGCGAAATAGTCGAAGACGACGGCGGAGACGTCGTCAAGCGCGACATGCTCGTGTACGACGACATTTAGCATCGAAAAAGTTCTATCACTTGCATCACCGAATCACCGATTAGCGCGTTGGATTGTTTAATTCGTATCGATCTCTTCCACCCAAACCGAAAACGCCGCAACACCCGCACACTGCGCCTCGCCATGGACGATCGCACCGCGCTCCTCGGCGAAGAGCCCTCGACGCCGCGCGAAAAACCGCGCGGGAGTAGGATCATAGGCAAAGAGTTCGCGCGTTTCTTCGTTCTAGGCGTATTCGTCGCCGTCGGCGTCTTCGCGAGCGCCGATTTCATCGCCAACACCATCCCTGCGCGCCGAGGTTCTTCCGTCACGCGACTCGGTCGGACGTGGACGTCCGCGGCCCCGCTCGCGCGCTGGGCGCACGTCGCGATCGAAGCCAACGTCGACGGGCACAAGTTCGTCCCGGCGGTGGCGCATCGCGTGGTGGTGCTCGCGCTGTCGACAGGGGAGTCGCTCGCGCAGACGTACGAGTGGGCGTTGTCTTTGAAAGACGTCGGCGTGCGCAAATTCATGATTGGATGCGTCGACGACGCGTGTTTAAAGACGTTACAAGCGCTGGATGCGCCGGTCTTCGACGCGAGCGCGAGCGCGGAGAAATTTTCGCTCGACGGCGAGTCGCGCGAAGACGCGTGTCGGTGGGCTTCGCTCGAGAGCGCGAAGGAACTTTTAAGCGAAGGGTACTCGGTGATCCTATCGCAACCGACGATTAGATTTCGTAGGAATCCGATGGAAGTCGTCGCGGATTCGATTTCAAGACACGGGCGAAATAGTGTGTTCGCGATGCGAGGCGTGCACTCGAACGTCGTCACCGAGAAGGATTTGCGCGTTTGGACGGGTGGGACCTCGCTCGCGAGTCTTCGTGATGATTTCTTGATCTTCACCCCGGGTTCGCAGTCGTTGATTGATGATATGTTCACGAGTAGGGATGCGGACGTTCCCGCGGACGTGTTAGAGGCTGCGCTCGCGGGAGAGTCGAGCGATTTAGGATCTGCGGAACTCAGCTGGCGATCGAACGTCGCCTTCGTTCTCAACCACATCCTCAGCGCGAACACGGGGTTGCGATGGAAATTAGCGAATGGGCAGGGTCCGGTCGACGCGGCGCCGTTCAAAACGAAACCGTACGAAGTCAGCGTCGACGCCGCGCTCTTGGGTGAAGATGGTTCGGTTCGAGGCACGACTGCGGAGCTAAGCGGCGTCGCGCGACTGAGCGACAACGCGCGCGTTAAAGTCGTTCTCCTCGACACTGTCGTCGCCCGCGCCCACTGCAACGACGCTGGTAAGGATAACATGGCGAAGACGTACGTCGTCGGTTGCGATTTGGACGACGCCGCGCTCGCCGGCAGGCGCGTCGAAGTCGACCACCAGTGCATGTTGATGAAAGGTTTGGAATCGCGCGTCGGCGGCCTCGGAGTGTTCTCCTTTTTCGAGCACAAGGGTGAGAGTCCGATCTCGGATTCTCGCGGCTTCATCGGCGCCCTCGACGCGTGCAGGCTTTAATGTAGAAATTAGTTTGCGTTCGCGCGAGACTGTAAAACAATGTGTTCCTCTTCGAGCGCTCGAGCCGACGACACACCGCGTGACGCGCGGAGTTTCATGCGCGGCGAGCGAGGGAAGAAGCAGCAAGACCCGACGACGGCGACGATCGAGGACGAGAGCGCGCTCGACACAGGTGCGCGACGCGACGACGCGACGACGCGACGACGTTTTTCTGAATCGCTGCGAGCGAATCTCAATCAACGTTTTCAGCCGTGACTGACGCGCGCGCCTCGCGTGACGCGCAGAAATAGAGCGAGTCGTCGGTGCGGACCGTTTTGACGCGGGACAGGGCGCGGTGCGGACGGATATCGGGTTCTTCGACGACTTTGACGACGATTTCGACGAGAGGGCGATTCGAGGGGACGTCGCCGTCGCCGCCGACGAGAGACAGGACGTCGCGTCGTCCGAGTAATCATGGCGGGTCGTGAAGACGACGTGGCGGACGATAAGTCGCTTTTAGTTGTGCTCGTGGAGACGAACCCGCGGTACTGGGCGGCGAGCGAGGGGAAGGGAGACGGTACCGCGGCGGCGAACGGGTTGGCGAGCGTGCTCAAGGCGACGACGGTGTTTCTGAATAGTTTCTTTGCGTTGAATCAGCAAAATAGAGCGGCGGTGATCGCGGTGCACGACGATGGATGTCATTACCTGTATACGTCGCCGTTGGGTGGGGCCATCGATGACGAGGCCGAGGACGCGGAGGACGCGCGTTGGACGAACAAGGTGGGCGGCTTGGATCCGTTGCAAACGGAAGCGGGACCGACGATGTTGACGCGGTTAGGAGAGTTAAACGCTGGAGATTGTCCGGCAAGCGCAACGGGTAAGAAGCGTACGAAGACGGCGACGCCATCGTCGCGCGCGGCCATGTCGTCGCCTTTCGCCGGTGCATTGAGTCTGGCGTTGTGCTACTGCAACCGCGCGCAAACGCTGGAAACCGCCGCAGGTTTACGAGTCAGACCGCGCATTCTGTGCTTACAAGCGTCTCAAGACAATCCTACGGATTACATCTCGATGATGAACGCGATATTTTCGGCGCAAAGGCAATCAATACCCATAGACGCGTTCGCGCTCGGCGAGCACGATTCGCCGTTTCTCCAACAAGCCGCGCACATCACTCGCGGCGCCTACGTCAAGCCCACGCGAGGCGCCGGTTTGCTTCAATACCTCCTCTCCACCGCCGCCCTGGACATGCGCAGCCGCTCTTACCTCAAGCTCCCCGCCGCGCGCGGCGTCGACTTTCGAGCCTCTTGTTTCTGCCACAAGCGTCCGGTGAGCGTCGGCTTCGTGTGCTCGGTCTGCCTCAGCATCTTTTGCGAGCGTCGATCGTCGTGCGATACCTGCGGCGCCGACTTCGCCGCCGACGCCCAAGTCACGAGCGTTCCATCCGCGTAGTTCAGTCACCGCCGCGCGGCGCCGCGCCGCGACGCGTGCAATCCAATCCAATCCGATCCGCGCCGCGACGCGCCCATCCGCCGCGTCCCATCCGCGAGACCGTCGCGGACGGTTAAAAACGGTCGCGCGACATCAGCGCGAAATCAGCGCGTCGTCGTCCCGCGCACCGCCGCGCGATCGCGCGCCGCCGTTCCGACCGCGCGCGCGAGCGCCGCGCCGTCGCGACCGCGCGCGCCTCGCCGCGCGCGCGCGCGCGTCGACGCGAACGACGCGTCGCGACGAATTTCAAACATCGCGGGCGCGTCGACGCGTCGGAACATGTCGCGCGTCGCGGCGACGATTCGAGCGCGGCGCGCGGGAGTCGTGGGTAACGCGGGCGATCGACGCCGCGCGACGACGCGCGAGCGGAGCGCGGCGAAGCGCGGGGACGAGGCGCGACGCGACGGGGCGCGCGCGAACGCGGTGGCGCTGCCGACGAGCCTGGTCAAGGAGGCGACGGAGGGACCGTTGGAGCTGGCGAGCGACGAGCGAGTGTTGGTCCTGGACGTTGGGTATCAGACGATCGATATCGTGCCGTGGCAGCGGGCGATGGTGCTGCAGATGATGATGAAGGTGGACGTGATCAGTTACTACGACGGGCCCTGGGCGCTGAGCGCGGAGGAGGCGTACTACGTGCCGGCGGTGGTTCGCACGCGATCTTACAACAGGCACCAGAGACACAAAACGCCCTTGATTTCGTTGCACAGAAAAAATATCTTCATCAGGGATGGGTTTCGGTGTCAGTACTGCGGGAAGGGTGAGAATCTCACCGTCGATCACGTGGTGCCGGCGTCGAAAGGCGGCCCCTGGGCGTGGGAAAATCTCGCCACGGCGTGCGCGAAGTGCAACAACAAGAAGGGCGACAAAACGTTGTCGCAGAGCGGGATGCGGCTTCGAACGACGCCCGCGGCGCCGACGGTGGCGAACATGTGCATGTATACGCGCCATGGACGGTTCGTAAATCCACCGGAAGAGTGGGTGCCGTACATTCCAGTCAATCAAATCGTTCGCACGCACAAGGACGAGCAAATTTCAAATCCCGCCGCGCGAGCAAGGTGAGCGCTCACGAATCGCACGCTGTAGTTACTAATGTACGCTGCTCTCTGTTCAAATATGCAAGTTGTTATCAAAACATTATCACTTTCCCTCAACTTTTCGTCGTCATCAATCGTTCTAAGCGCGCAGCCTCGTCCTTGACGTTCACAGTCACCGTGCGCACGTCGCCGCTCAACTGCACGAGTCCAGGCTTGGCGCCGCGCGGTTTACTCACTTGCCGGCATCGCACCAACGACACGGGCGCGCGCCCGACTTGATTGGCCTTACTATTCGCAGCCGCTAAAACTGCCGCGTCTATCATCGTTTCCTTCGGTAAATCGTCTCCGGTGTATCGAATGACGACGTGCGATCCCGGACACCCCGCCGCGTGCATCCACCAGTCTCTCGAGTCGCGACACTGCGGATCGCAACTCACGCTATCGTTATCTGAGGACGTTCGCCCGACGCGTATGTCGATCCCGTCCACGCTGACGAACGTCCAATACGGCATCCTCGGTTTATCCGACCTCGGTCCTTTCACCTTTTGCACTCTCGGCGGTCGCGCGGGCGGCGCGTCGTCCACGCGCAGCGCCTTCGCGCGCTCGTACGCGTCATCGACAAACGTCGGCGAATTCACGCTCTTACACCCACGCAATACGTCACTCAACGCATTTAAATCATCGAGCTCAGCCTTGCAACTCGCGAGATCGTTCGCGATCGCGTCGACGTCCGGACAGGCGGCTAACTCGGCTTCGCTCGCGTCCTCCTTTGCCATGAGCGCGTCCACCGTCTCTCGCGCCACGCGAAGTTTCGTCGTCGCCTTGCCCACCTTCTTGAGCGCGCGCTCGATGCGTCGCTGCGTTTCCTTGCGCATGCCGTCGAGATTTATCTCATCCGCTGGCTTGAACGACGTGGATTCTTCCTCAGTTTGTCCCGAAGTCTCAGCCGCCCTGAGCGGGACGACGACTTTGCGAGCACATTTGCGCGTCGACAGCGTGCGGTGGTGCGTCGAGGAGGTGACACGCGCGCGGATGTTCGCACATGTCGTCACGAGGCGCGACGCGAGCATCGCGCGCGTCGTGCGTCCGACGCGCGGTGCGTTATGACGACGCGGGACGCTCGAGCGGCGCGACGCGGCGCCGGCGGCGCTCGATCCGTCTCCAAGATTCATCCGACGAATCCGAAGTATTCTGGATCGTTTTGTATGAGTTTCGTGCGATTGTTGAATCGATGTGTGTCGTCGTCGCTCTCGCACTCATCATCTTTGCGAGCGTCGCGTAAGGCTTCTTCCACGACGGCGGATGTCGGCAGTGGGCGCGGAGCGAGCGCCTTCATCGCTTCCTCCAAAGTGGCGTATTGCGGGAGTGGACGGATCCCGAGGAGTTCTGGCGTTCGTGCTTGTTTATTCTTCACCAACATATCGTCGTCAGCTCGCATGAGGGCGTACATGATCATGTCTCGCGTATCTGCCATCGCGTCTTCGACGACGAAATGCGAGGCGCCGGCGACGATGTATGCGCGCGACGATTTGGCGTTCATCGAAGCGGCTTTTACGATGATCTCGGCGTCGCGCGCGTCGATGCGCGAGGATTGTTCACCGTATACGACTGCGAAATGGCATGACACCGTTTCGATCGATCTCCACGCTGAGTCTTCGTCGTACTCGCAATAGAACTCAGGATCCATTCGCCAGCGCCATAGCGCCTCTGCGCCGTCGTCGCGTCGCGAACCGCGCGTGATCGTGCACAGCGCGCGCAAGCACACGTGTTTCAAGTTACGCTTCTCCGGGTTCACGTCACTTGTGGTGACAGACGGCGATAACAAAGCGTGTACCGCACTTATCGCGTCCTCAAACGCCGACGCTTGCAGTGGGTGGAATGCAAACGCGTCCATCGGAGCCAGCGGCGAACATTCCACGAGCACCGTCGAAGCGACCAGCCTCGGGTTCTTGTTTGCCACCATCGTCGCGACGATGCCACCCATGCCGATTCCGACGATCGCCAACGGTCGAACGTATAAATCGAGCTCGATGATGAAAGACTCGATGTCGTCGGCTAAATCGCTCGGCGAGTATCGCTTTTCGCGCGACCACGTCGTCTCGCCATGTCCACGCAAATCGATCGTGTACGCCTGATACCCGCGCTCACTCAACGACTTTGCGATACCACAGTACACGTCTCCACACTCCCCGACGTCGTGCAACACGAGTACGACGCGATCGTCGCCGCCGTACGCGCGATACCGCATCCGCATCCCAGTCCCGACGTCTGCGAACCGCGCCTTTGCCCCCGAACCCAACTCGCGCTCGTGCGCCTCCGCCGCCACCATCGCGCGCTCCAAACGCCTTGCGTCAACTCGTGGCGCCGTCAACGCTCGCACGATCACCGCGCTCGTCGCCATCGCCGTCACCGCGCTCGTCGGCGCCTTCAGCCCGAATAACGCTTCGCACTCCGCCCTTCGTCGCTCAGTTCGCGCGCGTCGGTGCGAAGGCGTCGGCTCCCACGTCTCGAGCGGGATCGCGTCGAGCGCGGCGTCGATATCGTCGAGATCCATCTCCGTTCGCCTCTCGCGCCGCGTCCGCGCGCGCGTCGTCGAGTGCGCCCGAGCGCGCGCGCGACTCGAGCGTTTATTAAAGTAACGCCTTTCGCGCGCGTCGCGCGAGTCAACGCCTGGCGCGCCAGTTTTAGTCGCGCGATGTCGCGTCACGCGCGCAAGCGCGCGGCGAAACCGCCCGGGTCGAACGCGAGCGCGAGCGTCGACGACGCGGCGAGCGCGCGACGGGTGTTCGACGACGACGGACGCGAGGTGACGCCGCGACCGCTCGGCGGAAGATCAATCGGCGCGGGAGCGACGACGACGATGCGGGAACGCGCGGACGCGCGCGCGCCGAGACCGTCGCTCACGGCATCGGTGAGCGCGTTCGGGACGGTTTTGAGCGAGGCGAGCGAGACGACGAGCGCGGAGTGCGCGATCGGGCAAGATGCGCTCGCGCGCCGCGATCGAGGACGAGGAAGTCGAGGTCTGGACGGCGAACGAGAACGCGCGTCGACGATTGAGATTGTTCGCGCGGATGGACCCGAAAGCGATTCGTCGAGCGATGACGACGGTGATGCGCGCGCAAGAGACTTGGCGTACTTGGCGAGGGTTGAAGATCGCCGCGCGGCGCGCGTGCGAGTGAACGACGCGAGCGCGCAAACGTTGGGCGCGCTGCGCTTCGACGCGCACGCGTTGACCGAAAGAATCGAGCGCGAGATGCGCGTGGTGCAAGCGGATGAGTTCGATTGTGATGGAAATGACGATGATGATGCCAATGGCGCGTCGTCGTCGCGAGTGCCGGAGATTCGCGTGAACGTTTTACGCGCGATGGAATCCGCGCTGCGAGAACGCGAGCGATTGGAGTATTGCTTGAAGTATCACGGTTTACGTCCGAGCGACGACGACGCGAGCGCTCTGAGCGCGCTCACGATATTAACGTGCGAGCAAACGCGAGGGATGAACGTGTCGAGCGTGAAGTTAAATCCGGTATGGGGAGAACTAGTGTGCGTCGCGTACGGCGAATTTAGTTTTACGGGGGCGAATCGAGAAACGCGCGAAAAGGGCGCGCTGGCTTTTTGGTCGATTAGATCGGAAGCGCCCCTGTGCGTCTTACGACTCGAAAGTGGCGTGATGTCCATAGATTGGTCGCATCGCAATCCGAATTTACTCGCCGTGGGGTGTTACGATGGTGAAGTATTCGTTTACGACGTTGGAGAATTTGTGTCGCGCGATGGCTCGGCGACGACGA
>Ga0222716_10004940_pt1 | contig 10410 bp, 7 predicted proteins | sample C33_13DmetaG_FD_165044 | JGI IMG/M metagenome (GOLD analysis project Ga0222716, IMG submission 165044) | Estuarine water microbial communities from San Francisco Bay, California, United States - C33_13D | ecosystem: Environmental > Aquatic > Marine > Unclassified | place: USA: California... | reverse complement strand
TATTTTTTAAATTATTTTTTATGGTTTTTATTTGGTCTGCAAATAAACTGATTTTTTCTGGATATTTCAAGCCAAGTATTTCATAAGCTCTAATTGCCTCCTTAAATTTTTTTTGTTCAAAATAAATTTTAGCTAATGTTTCAGTCATATATTCACTTTTACTTGGTTGAAAATCAGATGAAAAATCTTTTGAATCAAATTCTTTTTTTGATATTATTTTATGATCCGAATTTAGAAAATTATCAATTAATGAATTTTGATTATTTTCTAAATCACTGATGGGTTTAGAAGCTTTTAACCACTTTATAAATGAATTCTTAGTTGATTCTGAAGATAGAATTTGAGAATTTGTAGATTTTATTTTTTCTTCCTCAATAATCTCAAATAAATTAACTCTACTTGTGGAATAAATAGAAGTCTTTTTAAGTGCATTTTTATAACGAATATTATTAAATTTCTTTAATCCAATTAGTTCAATAACTCTAGCAACTTGAAAAAATGGATATTTTTTGATTATGTTTTTTAATGCAATGCTCTGGTTAAGAGTAATTGTATTTGGATTTTGAACTAGTTCGTTAAATGTTTCTTTACTAATTTCTACCATTTTGCTAATGATGCATTAAAAATATCTTGCGTTATTCTTTCAAAAATTATATCATGAGCTTCTGATTTTACATTTAACAGTTGGACTTCAGCAGGATAGTCGTAATAAAATGTAAACCTTCTTTCAAAATTGTCATCTTCCTTTTTTAAATTAGTAAACCTTACGTTAATTCCAACAGTTAATCTGTTTTGTGAAGCTTGTAAATTCGAAGTTGCTGTCATGGGACTAACTCTATATTCTGTAATTTCACCCTCGTAAATCAAATCGCCGTCAGAACTAACCAGTTGTAAATTTGTTTGATTTTGTAAAATATCTTGTAAAGCTATAGTGAAATCTCGATCGAGACCTGGCTCAAAAATTGATCCCATAGAATTTCCAGCTTCATTTTCAAAAAAATTGACTTGAAAGCTTTCAGTTCCCTGTGGAATGGACGCCCCAGTAAAGGAATAATTTCCACAACTTTTTATTATAAAAACAAAAAGCAATAAATAAATAAATTTATATTTCAATGTCATGTTGTTTTATTTTTCTATATAAAGTCCTTTCAGAAATTCCTAATTCAATTGCTGCAGCTTTGCGTTTGCCATTATTTCTTTCAAGTGCTTTTTTGATTAGTTCTAATTCTTTATCATGTATTGAAAGCGTTTCTTCTTCCTTTATTTCCTCAGCAAAATGATATTTATCAATATTTGAGTTAAATGTAGAATCTTTTTCTTTGAATTCGATTATTTCTGCTGATTTTTGGCTGTCAATTGTTGATTGTAAATTTTCAAAGGCATTTATTTCATTTTCTTTGAAATTAGGATTATGATCTTCAGGTTTTAAATGATCAGTAATTTTCTTTAAATCATTTAAATCTTTTTTCATATCAAACAAGATTTTATAGAGTATTTCTCTTTCATTAGAGAAATCATTTGAAGAATTTGATTTATTTATTAGCGCTGGTAAACTTGAGTTAAAATCAGGTAAATAGTATTTTAAAAGCTGACTAGAAACTTCTCTTTTTTCTTCCAAAACAGAAAGTTGTTCAGCGACATTTCTAAGTTGACGAATATTACCATTCCATCGATATGCATTTAACAAGTTTTGAGCATTTTGATCTAATCTTATTGTTGGCATATTATATTTTTTTGCAAAATCACTGGCAAATTTTCTGAACAATAAATGAATATCCTCTTTTCTGTTTCTCAAAGGGGGAATTTTTATTTCAACAGTACTTAATCTGTAGAATAAATCTTCTCTAAATTTTCCTTTTTGAATCGCTTTTTCCATATCCAAATTAGTAGCAGCTACAATCCTTACATTTGTTTTTTGAACTTCAGAGGCACCAACTTTGATAAATTCTCCATTTTCCAAAACCCTCAATAACCTGACCTGAGTTGTTAGTGGGAGTTCTCCAACTTCATCTAGGAAAATTGTTCCACCATCGGCTACTTCAAAATATCCTTTTCGTGCGTTATTAGCACCTGTAAAGGCCCCTTTTTCGTGACCAAAAAGTTCAGAATCAATAGTACCCTCAGGAATAGCACCACAGTTAACAGCAATATATTTATTGTGTTTTCTATGAGATAATTGATGAATAATTTTGGGAAAACTTTCTTTTCCAACTCCACTTTCACCCGTTACTAAAACAGAAATATCTGTTGGAGATACTCTGATTGCTTTTTCAATAGATCTGTTTAAAACTGGATCATTTCCAATTATTCCAAATCTTTGCTTAATATTTTGAGTAGATGTTTCCATAATTTTTAAACTTTAATCAATACTTTTTCCAATTAATGTAGCAGAAGTACAATCATAAATTTTAACATTTACAAAATCTCCAATTTTATGAGATTTTTTTGGAAAAACAACAACAGTATTTTGTTCGTTTCTTCCAGCCCAATGTGAGCTCGATTTTTTAGACTCTTTTTCAATTAACACTTCAACCGTTTTTCCAATATATTGTTTAGTTCTGAATTTACTGTGTGATTGTTGAAGATCAATAATTTCTTGCAGTCTTACTTTTTTAACCTCCTCATCCACATTATCCTCAAATTTTTTAGCAGCAAAAGTTCCAGGTCTTTCGGAATATTTAAACATATATCCAAAATCATATTTAACTTCTCTCATTAAACTTAATGTTTGGTTATGGTCCTCATCTGTTTCATTAGGAAAGCCTGTAATCATGTCGTGTGAAATTCCGCAATTAGGAATTAAACTTTTTATTTGTTTTATTAATTCAAGATATTCTTTTCTTGTGTGCTGTCTATTCATTTCTTTCAATATAGAGTCGCTACCTGACTGTACAGGTAAGTGAATATAATTGCAGATGTTTGGATAAGATGCCATTGTTTTAATCACATCAAGGTTCATATCTTGTGGGTTTGAAGTTGAAAATCTTATCCTAATTTCAGGAAACGCTTCCCCAACCAACTTAAGAAGTTTTGCAAAATCAATTGATGTTTTTTTCTGTAGTGAACTAGCTTTTTTAAAATCTTTTTTTAATCCTCCACCGTACCATAAATAGCTGTCAACATTTTGACCTAAAAGAGTGATTTCTTTATAATTAGAATCCTTTAGATTTTGGATCTCTTCAAGGATACTTTTAGGATCTCTACTCCTTTCTCTTCCTCTAGTAAAGGGAACCACGCAAAAAGTACACATATTGTCGCACCCTCTAGTTATAGAAACAAATGCAGTAACACCATTTGAAGAAAGTCTTACAGGGCTAATATCTCCATAAGTTTCTTCTTTTGAAAGAATAACATTAACGGCATTTCTTCCTTCGTTTATTTCACCAAGAAGATTGGGAATATCTTTATAAGCATCAGGGCCTACAACTAAATCAACTATTTTTTCCTCATCTAAAAATTTACTTTTTAGTCTTTCGGCCATGCATCCTAAAACCCCAACCTTCAAATGCTTATTGCTTCTTTTAAGTTTATTAAAGCTTTCTAGTCTTTTTCTAACAGTTGTTTCAGCTTTTTCTCTGATGGAACACGTGTTAAGTAAAATTAAATCAGCATCATTTAAATTTCTAGTTGAATTATAACCTTCTTTAGAAATGATTGAAGCAACAACTTCACTGTCAGCAAAGTTCATTTGACAACCATAACTTTCAATATAAAATTTTTTCGAGGATGTTTTCAAATCCTTTTTAGTTTCAATTCTTTTAGCTTGCAGCTCTATGCTCATAATCAATAAATATCTGCAAATATAATAATATATGACAATATGGCAGTAATAATATTGTTTATAAATTGAAGTTATTTGTGATTAAAAAAATTGATAAAAAAAAAAAAATATACTTTTGTGATCTTTAAAATCCACTTTAATGTCAAAAAACTTAGTTATTGTTGAATCTCCAGCCAAGGCTAAAACTATTGAAAAATATTTAGGTTCTGAGTTCAAAGTGTCGTCTAGTTATGGACATATTTCGGATCTACCTAAAAAAGAAATAGGTATTGATTTTGAGAATAATTTTAAGCCAAAATATATTATATCTTCTGATAAAAAAGATATAGTTAAGCAATTAAAAAAACAAGCATTATCTGCTGAAACAGTTTGGTTAGCAAGTGATGAGGATAGAGAAGGAGAGGCTATTGCATGGCATTTGTTTGAGTCTTTAAAACTAGATAAATCAAAAACTAAAAGAATTGTATTTCGAGAAATTACTAAAAAAGCAATTCTCAATGCAATTGAAAATCCAAGAGAAATTAATTATAATTTGGTAAATGCTCAGCAGGCTAGAAGAATTATAGATAGACTTGTTGGTTTTGAGATTTCACCAATTTTATGGAGGAAAGTAAAAGGAGGTTTATCTGCTGGAAGGGTGCAATCTGTAGCAGTTCGTTTATTAGTTGATAAAGAAAATGAGATTAATAATTTTATTCCTAAATCTTCTTTTAAAATATCTGCTAAATTTTCAGATTCTAATAATAATAAACTAAGCGCTCAATTAAGTGGAGTTTTTGAAAGTGAGATTAAAGCAAAAGAAATTTTAGAAAAAAGTTTGAATTCAAATTTCTCTATAAGTTCTGTAGAAAAAAAACCATTCAAAAAAACATCATCTGCTCCGTTCACTACGTCAACATTACAACAAGAGGCATCTAGAAAGTTAGGTTTTTCGGTTAGTAGAACTATGTCTGCTGCTCAGCGTCTTTATGAATCTGGACACATTACTTACATGAGAACTGACAGTGTCAATCTTTCCCAGGACGCTTTAAATGCTGCTGAAAAAGTTATCTCAAAAATGTATGGTGAAAATTATCATAAAACAAAAAGATTTTCTAATAAAAATAAAGGGGCTCAAGAAGCTCACGAAGCTATAAGACCTACAAATTTTGAAAACAAGTCAGTTAATATGGAACCTGATCAAATTAAACTTTATAATTTAATTTGGCTCAGGACTATTTCATCTCAAATGAGCGATGCTCTACTTGAAAGAACTATTTTAAAAATTTCCTCTGATCAATACGATAATCAATTTACATGTAAAGGAGAAGTTATAAAATTTGATGGCTTTTTAAAGGTTTACATTGAGGGTACAGATGATAATGAAAATGAAGATTCTGAAGGGTTATTACCTAATCTTTCTAATGGTGACAAGCTTAATAATATAAACATGGTAGCTACTGAAAAATTTAGTCGTCCACCGTACAGATACTCAGAAGCAACTCTAGTAAAAAAAATGGAAGAACTTGGAATTGGAAGACCATCAACATATGCTCCCACAATCACAACAATTCAAAATAGAAAATATGTTGCTAAAGGAACTTATGAGGGGTTTGAAAGAAACTATCGTCAAATAATCTTAGATAGTGATGAAATAAAAACAAATTTATTAAATGAGAATACAGGTTCGGACAAAGGAAAATTAGTACCTACTGAGGTTGGTGTTATTGTAACAGAATTTCTTGTAAATAATTTTAAAAATATTTTGAATTACAACTTTACAGCCAGTGTAGAACAGGACTTTGATAAGATTGCTAATGGTGACATTGAATGGACAAATATTTTAAAAGATTTTTATAAACCTTTTCATAGTACAGTTGAGGATGTCAAAGAAAATGCTACAAGAGAAATTGGTGAGAGAGTTCTAGGAGTTGATCCAAAAAGTGGAAGAAAAGTTAGTGTTAGGTTAGGAAAATTTGGTCCAATGGCTCAAATTGGAACTGTAGATGAAGAAGAAAAGCCAATTTTTGCTGGTTTACTTCCTGATCAAAAAATAAACCAAATTACCCTAGAGCAAACTTTAGAGCTGTTTAAATTACCATGCTATTTGGGTGATTATGAGAACTCTAGAGTTGAATCTAATTCTGGAAGATTTGGTCCCTACATTAAACATGATAATAAGTTTGTTTCACTCCCAAAAGGTATTAGTCCACTTGAAGTTTCTTTAGAAAAAGCAATTGAACTCATTAAGGAGAAAAGAAAAATTGATGCTCCTATTGCAAAATACGAAGGTCACGATATTAGTAAGGGTAAAGGAAGATTTGGTCCTTTTATAAAATGGAATGGCTTATTTATTAATGTAAATAAATCTTATGATTTTGATAATTTGTCTGAAAAAGATTGCGAAGAGTTGATAGAACTTAAAAAGAAAAAAGAAGCTGAAAAGTTAATTAAATCGTGGGATGAAGAGGGTATAAGGTTAGAAAAAGCTAGATGGGGCCGATTTAATTTGATTAAGGGCAAAGTTAAAGTTGAATTACCTAAAGAAACAAAGACAGATAAATTGACTTTAGAAAACGTAAAATCATATTTCTCAAAAAAAAAGGGAAAAAAAAGTACTAATAAATAGTTAATATTAGTAAGTATATACAACCACGGTTAAGAGCTTTGTTGATTTTAATAATAATTTATCTAAAGAAGAGATTTAATATAAAATGGTATGAAATTTGAAGATCGTTAAAATAATATTGTTAAATTTATGACCTTAAATATTAATCAAACCGTGAAAAAAGTTTTATATTTTCTAATAATACTCTTTCTATTTTCAAGTTGCTCAAAATCAGACAGAGGTGAATTAGTTGGTATTCAAGGTAAGAAGTTCTTTCCTGACAAACCCTCTGGAATGGTACTTGTTCCAAGCGGATCTTTTTTAATGGGAATGTCTGATGAAGATATTGTTGGTCTTCAAAATGCACCAATAAGTACAGTTTCTGTTAAGGCTTTTTACATGGACGAAACTGAAATAACCAACGGAGAGTACAGACAATTTGTAAATTGGGTTAAGGATTCAATTGTCAGACAGGCTTTGGCTGTAAGAGCAATGGAGGAAATAGGTGAATCACCAACTCAAGAAGAATTAGATAAGGATAATAGCATAAATTCTTTTTTTCCATTATACCAACCAATAAGCGAGGTTAGCGATGAAGAAAAAACTGGATATGAGCTTTACCGAGAACAAAATTCATTTGGAATTAATCCCTATGACAAAAAAACATTTAATTTGAACTTTGATATTGATATTATTTGGGAAAGAGAAGATTATCCTGATTTAGCATATGCTGAAGTAATGGAAGGGGTTATTGAAGGAACTGGATTTTATTTACCTAAAGAAGAGTCTTTTAACTCAGAAAGAATATTTGACACTAAACAAATTATTTACAGTTACACCACTTTTGATGCCGAGGCTGCAATTAAGTCAAATAGTGAGTCACGAAAAGATTTTTTCAAAGAAAAATCAATAGAAATATATCCTGATACAACGGCATGGATTAAAGATTTTTCATACAGTTACAATGAACCTATGCACAACGATTATTTTTGGCATGATGCATATTCAGATTATCCAGTTGTTGGTGTTTCATGGGAACAAGCAAAAGCATTCGCTCACTGGAGAACTATGTATAAAAATAGATATCAGAAATTAAAATCTAAAAATGGTCAACGTGTAGCTTCTTTTAGGCTTCCAAGCGAGGCAGAATGGGAGTATGCTGCAAGAGGAGGAATCGAGTCAGGAACTTACCCATGGGGAGGTCCTTATACAACAGATTCTGAAGGTTGTTTTTTGGCAAATTTTAAGCCAAACAGAGGCGACTATGCTGCTGACAATGCTCTATACACTGTAGAGGCTAAATCATATTGGCCGAATGATTATGGATTATATAATATGGCTGGTAATGTAGCTGAGTGGACAGAATCTTCTTATGATAAAGGATCATATAATTTTGATTCTGGTTTAAATCCTAATATTTCAGATTCAACTAATTTAAGAAAAGTAACCAGAGGAGGTTCTTGGAAAGATGTAGCTTATTTTTTAAGAGTTAGTACCAGAGACTATGAATACAAAGATGAAAAACGATCATACATTGGTTTTAGAACAGTTCAAGATTATCTCGGAGAAGATATAGGAATCAATGAAAATCAAAATAAAATATTTTAAACCATTTATTTTTAAAAAGGTCTAAAATTTGTGTTAACACGATTATAATTTAAATTATGGCAAATAAAAAAAAGAAATTCTTACCAGACAATATTATTGAATTAATGTTCGGGTTAGGTGCGTCTATTGTTATTATAGGTGCGTTATTAAAAATTACTCATGCGGATTTAATACCTGGCTACGTTACAGGAAATACAATGCTTACAATAGGTCTTATTGTTGAGGCTGTAATTTTTGCAATTTCTGGAATTCAGGGTTATATGGTAGGTGATTCTTCTGTTGAAGACAAAGGTTTACAAACTATTGAAGCCGAAACACAATCTTTGCAACAAGCAGTAGATCAAACAGTTTCAGGGTTAAGCTCTCTAAATAAAAATCTATCTGCAGCTACTGCGGCAACCGAATCTTTTAATGTTCCAAAGGATATAAATGAAAATTTAAATAGTTATAATGACAATTTATCTTCTGCTGCAGCTAAGCTTACTAACATAAACGAGTTGTATGATTCATTAAACAAAACATTAAGTGAAGTGAACTCATCTACATCTTCTATGAATATCCCAGAAGGTCTCGGAGAAGAACTAAATAAAATGAAATCCACAATTAATGAATTGAACGCTAAGTATTCTTCAATGCTTGAAGGAATGAATAAATAGTTTATGGCAGGAAAATCGGATACTAGACAGAAGATGATAAACATGATGTACCTTGTGTTTATAGCAATGCTTGCATTGAATATAAGTAAAGAGGTATTAGCAACTTTAGGTATTTTAAATGATGATTTAGAATCTTCTATAGTTGAGTTAGAATCATCATCAAAAATCAATTACGATCAGATTAATTCAAATTCTGATGAGTTAGATTATAAAATTGCTGCTGAAATGGTTGGTGATATGAGAACTGTTTCCGATGATTTTTACAATTTTATACAAGTTGTAAAAGACTCCTTGATCAATTCTGATGAAAACAAATATTTAAAAGAAGTTTCTGTTAAATCAAATAGGGATTCAATAATTACTATGACTGATTATCAGATTATGGATAAGTCACAAATTCTGGACGAGTATCTTTTCAATGGAGATTTATACACTGAAAATGGAGATTTATTTCTTGAAAAATTTATTAATTATCCATTGTCAATAAATAATATACTGGATCAAATTACTCAAAAAGAAAACTCCTCAGAAAAAGAAACTAAAATTAATTTTGATTTTAATTCAATTAAGGATGATCTTTCAAATAGATTTAAATACTCAGAAAAAATTGTAACAAGTGAAGGAACAGAATTATCTTTTTTGAATTATAACTTTGAAGGTTTCCCAATGATTGCCTCGATTTCAAAATTGACTAAAATTCAATCTGACATAAGGTACATTGAAAATAAAGTTTTGACACAAATTCTAAATGCTGTTCAAAATAAAGGATTAAATTTTAATACGTTTCAAACTCTTTTAGAAACTACAAAACCTGTTTACTACACAACTGACGTCATTGATGCTGCGGTAGTGATGGGTAAAAAGGACGAAGGTTTTAGACCTGACAAGGTTGAGTTATTTTTTAATGGAAAACCACTTAGAGCATCTGAGTTTAAAATTGAAAGTGGAAAGGTTGTATTAAACAAAAAAATAACCTCGCCTGGAACATATGATTTGACTGGTACTATAACTAAAAGAAATGCAGATACTCAGGAGTTAGTTTCAATTCCTGTAAATCAAAGTATCGTTGTAATTAAAGAACCAAATTCTGCAGTAGTTTCTGCTGACAATATGAAAGTTTTTTACAGAGGACTGAGAAATCCTTCTTCAATTTCTATACCTGGAGTTGCTGAAAGTTCTATAAGACCCTCAAGCAATAATGGAGAATTTATAAAACTTAGTAACGGAGGATGGGGCGCTGTTCCAACAAGTGATTTTTCAAAAAAAACAATGAAGGTTAGCGTTTCGGGTGTTTTAAATGGAAAAAGAAAACAATTTGATGGAGGTGAGTTTAGAATTCTTGAGCCACCACCTGGTCTTGGTTCAATTAAAGTAAATGATAATTATTATAAACCAACAGAAAATATCCCAAAAAGATATTTATCTAACGGAATGATTACAGGTAATAAACCAAAAGACTTTTTATATGATTTTATAATTGAGGTAACTTCTTTTGATATTAAGGTAGGTAACTCTCCATCAAAAACTGTGAAAGGTAACTCAGCAAGGAATAATCCAAAAGCTGTAGCAGATATTAATAGCCAAGGAAGAGGAACTGTTGTAAGAATATCTAACATCAAGGCTAGTGCAAAAGATGGAGATTTCGTAAATCCTAACTATATTGTGAATGATTTTATAGTAATACTTGAATGAAAAATAACGTAATATTAACTTTTTGTTTATTGTTCGCTTTGAGTTCATACTCACAGTCAAATATTTTGAATGCATCTAGTCCAGCA
>Ga0222716_10004934_pt1 | contig 10420 bp, 4 predicted proteins | sample C33_13DmetaG_FD_165044 | JGI IMG/M metagenome (GOLD analysis project Ga0222716, IMG submission 165044) | Estuarine water microbial communities from San Francisco Bay, California, United States - C33_13D | ecosystem: Environmental > Aquatic > Marine > Unclassified | place: USA: California... | reverse complement strand
GCTTCGGCTTGGGGTCACCGGCGTACTGTTAATCAAAACACAAAGTCAGGCAAATTTCAGTACCAGCAAATTTTTTGGTACTAAAATTAATACTAATATTTTCAGTCAACAAATTAGTACCGTGTCTCACGAGCGAGACACGGTACTAAAGGTTAGTCTGGTACAAATTTAATAATGTGGTTCGTACCTGTGGCACTTGAAGAAATTTGTGTGGAACCAACGCACGGGCGAAAATGCTCTGTAGCGTACGAGGAATGTTGTTGACACTGCCCGTGTAAATGTACTTGATGACCGACGTGGTGTTGACCCACATCGTCCCGTCGCCCTTAAAGCTCCACACCTCGACCTTCATCGCGGCCTTGGCGGGGTCCTGAGCATGGAGCTCCTGGATCTTGAGCTGGAGCTTGTGAGACGCGTCGCGGTTCTCGTCGCACAGTGGGCCGAGCATGCCGGTGAGGATGTGCGACACAGGCGCGCCCTCTTGCACCGTGTAGGCGCTGGGGTCTTGCGGGTCCCACGCGCCGGGGAGTGCGATCTGCTGCGCCGGGCCTGGCGCTGCTCCCTGCTCTGCGCCCTGCGCCGGGCCTGGCGCCGGGCCTGGCGCCGGGCCCTGCGCCGCGCCCTGCGCCGCGCCCTGCTCCGGGTCCTGTGCTGCGCCTTGCACTAATCCTAGGGGCTGCGTCTCGCGGATGCGCGAGCGGTCCCCGGCGAGCACCTGGTTGAAGCACTCGAGCGCGCGGTCGCAGAGGGGCAAAATCCTCCTCTCGCATAGTTGGTGCATCAGCATCTTGAGCTTGGTGATTGTCATGCAAGGCGTCTTACGCGTGTCGATATTGTACTTGAAAAATTCCGGCACTGGAACCCTGCTCTTCGATTTCAGTGACGTCATGTGATGCCACTTGGTACCCGCGTAGCTGGGATGGTTCCCAGGGAACACATAAGTAATGCAGTCCAGCACGCTGAAGTATTCTTCGCCGTCCTTCCGCGTGCCACGGATGGAGGTCTTGTCGTCAATGTCGAGCATGAGCATGGCGAGCATCTTTGCTGCAAGCTCAATCCTGCCTTCTATCAAGTTAAATATTGCACGAAGCGCGGAGGGAAAAAAATCGCACACGCCACGTCATCGGCGCCGCTGCGGCGCCACGTCATCGGCGCCGCTGCGGCGCCACGTCATCGGCGCCGGCGACCTCCGCCGCGATTGCGACTGCGGCGCCACGTCATCGGCGCCGGCGACCTCCGCGATTGCGACTGCGGCGCCACGTCATCGGCGCCGGCGACCTCCGCGATTGCGACTGCGGCGCCACGTGACTCTGCGGCGCCGCCGCGATTGCGACTGCGGCGCCACGTGACTCTGCGGCGCCACGTGACTCTGCGGCGCCGGCGACCTCCGCCGCGATTGCGACTGCGGCACCACGTGACTCTGCGGCGCAAAGAGCCTCAGTTGTTCTTCTTGCTCTTGAGCACGCGCGGGCGCGGCGCGCGCGAGAGCGTGCCCGAGCGCACGGGGAGGTCGAAGAGGACGCGGCGCGGGTCGGACTGCGCGGGCGGCGCGGGCGGCGGGGGCGGCGCGGGCGGCGCGGGCGGGCGGCGCTTGCTGAGGATGTTGACGACGTCGGCCGCGGTGCACAGCAGCTGGAGGGCGGCTGCGCCGGCGTTGATGCCGACGCGTGCGGCCGGGTGCAGCGCGGCGAGCACGCCCCACGCGGCGACGACCGCGGCGAGCAGCGCGACGGCGGTGAACTTGGCCCACTTGACGCCGGCGCGGCTGAGGACGACGCAGCGGGCGCAGAAGACGTCGGCGAGCAGCAGCGCCGGGAGCGCGGCGACGGTCTGCCAGCTGGCGTAGACGCGGCGGACGGCGAAGGCGGTCGCGGCGTTGTGCCGGAGCGTGACCTCGGACTCGAAGAGGAGGAGGAGGGCGAGGTTCACGTTCCAGCTGAGGCGGGGCACCGGCGACGAGGGCGCGCGCCGCTGCAGCGTGCGCAGCATGCTGTGCTGCGCGACGCAGATGCAGGCGATCGCAGCTGTGCAGCACAGTGCGCAGGCGATCGCGCACACGTAGTACAGCAGCGCGGCCTCCGGCGCGAACATGTGGTTTGCGAAGAACGAGGCGAGGGCGAGGTCGCTGTCGGCGGCGGTGGCGACGAGCGCCGCGACCGCGGCCGCGTGCATGAGCACGACGCCGATGGCGGCGCGCCCGCTCCTGGCGCACACGCTGGCGAGGCCGTCGGTGGCCTCGGCGTCGGTGCTCGCGAGCACGAGGAGCGCGGCGGCGCCGAGCCCCCAGCTCGCGGCGACGGTGGCGAGCGACGCGCTTGCGAGCACGGGGTACGGGAAGTGCGCGGCGCCGGTGAGCGTGTTCTGCAGGCTGACGACGGCCGCGGCCATGAGCATGAAGACGAGCGCCTCGGCGAGCATGAGGTACGGCCACTCGGACATTGCCCGGACCGGTGGCGCCTTTATGGCATGTCGCAAGTGTTAGCATGAATGTCGCACGTCTCCGTCGCGTCTGCCGTCGCTTGTACACAATGCCGCCGAGCATTCTGCGGGCGGTGCGCACTATTTAAGATTGCGGCAGGACAGGCAGCGACGATGGCAGCGACGATGGCAGCGACGATGGCATCAGGAGCCCGGGGCGACTTCCCGATCGAGAGAATTACGTACTTTGACGTCGAGAAGTGGGATGAGGATCCGAAGAAGGTTTTCCAGTGGGGCGCGTGCACGAGCGTCGTGGTCTCGAACGTCGTCAAGCCGCGCGCCGACGGCGCGGTTGACTTCGACATACAGCGTTTCGAGCTTGCGAAGGTGCAGAACACCGACGAGGCCCAAACGGTCCTCGAAGAGCTGGCCGCAGCCTTCCCCGCTCCCCCGTCGCCGTCGGAGCTGTGCGTGCTCGCGGGCGCCAAGAGCCTGGACCTGGCCGGCGTCCGTGTCCCGGTTCTGCGCAAACAGACTAAACTGTGCGCGTACGTGAGCTGCACGGGCACGGAGACGTACGCGCAAGTGGATGAGTACATCAAGTCGGTCCAGACTGTCAACGTGCTCGCCTCGCATTTTATCAAGCAGTCCAAGGATGCAAGCCGCACCAAAAACTCTGCAGACCGCACCAAAAACACGCTAGGCTCGCTGCTTGCGGCGTTGGACCTCGGAAACAAGCTGCAGAGCGACGGCTCGAAGGCGATCGAGCTGGTGAACGAGCAAAAGTATGAGGACCTGCTGCACTACTGCTACGTCGACGCCGTGGCGCCTCTCTTCGTGCTGCAGTACCTGCACAAGCTCAACCCGCAAGGCCTGCAGAAGGCGATGCGCATGGACAACGAGCTCGGCCACTTCTCCAAAGTTAATCCGCAGACGGTGCAGGCGATGCTGACTACCAAAGTGCCGGTGCCGGACTGGGTGCAAGGCGAGGCCAGGGAGTTCCACGATGAGTTCTACCGCAAACTTGAACAGACCAGCGCCGGTGCGCCGCGCTTGCCGCCGCGCGCGCCGCCGCGCGCGCCGCCGCGCAAGCGCTCGCCGCCGCCGCGCTCGCCGCCGCGCTCGCGCTCGCCGCCGCGCAAGCGGCCTTCGGTCGAGGACTGGCTGAAGCGACCCTCATCGACGACACAGGCGATCGAGCGCAGGCTCGCCTTGCTCCGTCGGGACATGGAAAAAAAATGAGATTTATTGTTAGCGCGCAAGCCGCTTGGGCTGGCGTTCAGACAGACGATTTTTCAATTCCAACCAACACCTTTTTGTGTCGGTCAGTAAATCAACCGAGCGGCACCCATGAAAATGGCTTTCGAAGTCTCTACACACCGTTATGGCAAGCTTGTAATCAAAGTCTTTAGTTGGCCGCAACACGTTGTTGACATAAGCCATCTTGTTGTCGTAGTGCTTCGGATAGTAAGTCTTTGAAGTGTCCACGTCACCCCCCTTGACGAACAGGCGCGTCTCTGTTGAGTTCTTGGGCGCGAACGCCTGCATGAAGATGCGACCGCGCATGTATGAAAAGTCGGACAGTTCCTCTCCCCCTGGTTCGGGCCAGGGGAAGCGGAACTTGAGGTACGCGGCGACAGGTTTGATCGTCTGCACCCACCGTTGCTGCATGGCCATGTCCTGCGCAATGTCTTCCTGCACGTGTCTCTGCTTGCCTTTCGAGTGGTCGTTGTCGCGAATGTCGGAGATGAAGAGGACTTCGCCGTTCGTGTACTTGGCCGCGTCGGTGTCTGTGAAGTATTGTTTATACAAGCGCAGGCGGTTGGGGAATTGTTGGGCCATAGATTTCAGACGTCGGTCGAAGTCGATGGGGTCGTAGAAATCAAATGTCCATTTTGTCGCCTGCATGAGCTGCCCGAGCAGCGGCGGCATGTGCGTGCCGGGGGCAGCCCCGACGTAGACCACCTTCGCACTCTTCTGGGCGTCGGCGAGCGGCAGGCTTTGTGTGAAGAAGAGCATCTCACACAGCAGCAGTTTAAGCTGCCCGTCCTCTGGATTGTTGTGGCTCTGCTGCTGGGACTTCACACTGGTGTACTCCTGTTCAGGCATCTGATCTGTCAGCTCAAATGGCGTCACGTGATACTCCATTGCACAGGCTCGTGGCCCGTTTATACTCGAAACCTACGACACGAACTGCATGTCAGGCCACACAAACGTCGTCGTCGCCGGCCGCGACGCGTTGTGGTACGCGTTCCACACGCTACCCCGGGCCACGTACGCGAGGGTGTTGACGAGCACGCCGAGCGCCCGGTGCCGCGCCGCCGCGACGCGCGCGCACAGCGCGTCGACGTGCCCCCCGTCGTGCACCGCGCCGAGCGTGGCGCGGATCCACGCGCGCGCCGCCGCGCGGCCCGCGTCCGAGCACCCCACGACGTGCATCGTGCGCCCACGCGAGTCGAGGTGCAGGTACTCGTACACGCACTTGACCGGCACGTCGGGCGCGCGGCACCACTGGCGGAAGCCGTAGCGGAAGTCGAGCGCCCCGCCCTCGTACGCCGTCGCGTTCTGCATCACCGCGAGCGCGACGGCCGCCGACGTGTGCGCCGCGAGCACCGTCTTGACGCGGATGTCCGTCACGTCGGGCGAGTACGCCTCCGCCACAAACGTCACGAGCGACCCGAGCTCGCCGCGCGTCGTGCGCGTCGGCTCGGCGGCCGCGTGCAGGCGGTGCATCGCCTCGACGACGTGCGCGCCGAGCCCCGCGGCCGCGTCGACGAAGCCCAGCTGCACCACGCTCGTGCGGCGGTGCGGCGTGCACACGGGCTCGAGCAGCGACACGTTGCGCACGGCGGCGACGTCCATGATGTCGTCCCCGGTCCGCAGCGCGTAGAAGAGCCGCACGACGGCGAGGGTGTCGGCGCCGCGCCAGAAGGCCGCGAACGAGTACAGGCGGTCGGTGCCGACCTCGGTGCCGACCATGACCGACGGCTGCGCGGGGAACGCGGTGTCCGCGGGGAAGCTGTAGTGCGGGCACGTCGTCGCCACCGGCGTCATCCCGGGCACGCGCAGCGTCACGTTCTGCGCGCCGCGCGCGCTGCGCATCTGCGTGACGACCAGGTACACGGCGGTCCCCGTCGCCGGCTCGCGCGCCGCGAGCAGCACATCGACGCGGATCGCGTCGAGCGGGACGTACACGTGCGCGCCGTTGAGCAGCGCGAGCGTCGTCGCGCGCCGGGTGCGCAGCACGACCGTCTGCGAGTACGACCGCCGCAGCACCGTGTCGACCAGCGAGACCACGAGCGTGCACTCCTGCGTCGCGTTGCCGACCCACGCGCACGACGCCACCTCGGACAGCCGCGCGTCGGGCACCTCGAACTCGAGCGTGTCCGTGTGCACCGTGCTGTGCAGCAGCGCCGGCGAGCGCGAGCAGTTTTCCGCCGCCCACGCCGGCAGCCCGAGCTGCGCGAGCGAGCTCACGCGCCACAGCTGCCCGAAGCAGCACTCCTCGTGCCGGCACGACGTCGGCGCCGCGCGCCCGGCCACGACGGCGAAGCGGCTGTGGTTCGAGTGCGTTACCGTGAAGAGATGCCCCGCGGCCGTGCGCGCCCAGTTGCTCACGTTCAGCGAGTGCATGAACGCGTTGCGCGTCGACGAGCGCAGCACGGGCGCGAAGCAGTCCTGGCGCGCGGCGTCGAACTCGAAGCCCGCGCGGCACGCGAACTCGCAGGCGGCGGCGCGGCCCTCGGCGTCCGGCACGACCGCGAACTCGCGGAGGAGCACGTTGCCCGTCTCGCAGCTCACGCATCCGAGCGAGTGGTTGAGCACGCTCACCATGCGGGACAGCCCGAGGCAGCGGATCTCGCAGCTGTACGCGTCGTTGTACTGCGTCCCCGGCGACGCCGCCGCGTGCAGCCGCTGCCCGAAGTACGCGGCGTCGCGGTACGCGCACGGCCCGCACACGCTGTCGGTGCGCGCCGTGTGCCCGCCGGCGTACTCGCCGACGGGGCACGCGAGTCCGTACGAGATGTTGCGGCACACCGCGTTCTGCTGCGACGAGCACTCCTCGTCGAGGAACTCCCGCGCGTAGTCGCACGCGGCGCACGGGCTGCACACCGCGTCGAGCTTGAGCGCGCACGCCTGCGACGTCCAGATCGAGCCGTTCGTGCACGGGTCGCACGGCCCGCACCGCGCGTCGTAGTCGGCGCGGCACGCCTGCAGCTCGTACACGCCGTCGGGGTCCGGGAGGCACACGGTGCACGCCTCGCACGCCGCGTTCGCCGTCGTCTCCTTGAAGCGCCCGGCCGCGCACGCCGCGCACGCGTGGAACGTCGGCGTGTCGTCGGGGAGGAGCGCGTGCAGCGACACGTTGCCGAAGCCCGGCAGGCACTTGCAGTCCACGTCCACCGCCGAGCCCGCCGCCGACGTGCTGTGCGCCGTGCAGTTCCAGCGCGCGTCGAACTCGCCGGGGCAGAAGGAGCCCACCGGGCACAGCTCGCAGCCCTTGGGCGACGCCACCGGCAGCGCCGGGCTGTGGAACCCCGGCTGGCAGTAACACTCCGAGTAGGCCCGCTCCCCCGACGTCCACTCGTGCGCGGGGCACGCGCGCGGCACCCCGTCGCCCACGCAGTACGTGTCGACGTGGCACGCCTCGCAGCGCGTGCCGTTGTTGTAGTAGCCCGCCATGCACGTGCAGTTCGCAAAGTTCGCCGAGCCCGCCTCCGAGAGCATGCGCTCGTCCGAGCAGTTGTAGCGCGAGTTGTTGAAGCAGTAGTCGTTCGGCGTGCACAGCGCGCACGTGAACGCCGTGTCGAACGTCGCCTGGTCGCCCGCGCGGTAGTACCCCGGGAAGCACTGGCAGTCGAGGCGGTGAGAGCTTGTCGTGTGCCGCGTGAACGAGTGTGCCGGGCACTGTGTCACCGTTCCGTCGCCGGTGCAGTACGTGTCCGCGTCGCACGCGTAGCACAGGTGGCTCGGCAGACCGAGGCTGTCGAAGATGGGCTGATCATTCTGCGCGCCGAAGAGGTGCACGTCCGACTGGTAGTACCCCGGGTGGCACCGGCAGCTCTCCGCGAGCACGCTCCCCGGCGGGCTCGTCGAGTGCCCCGGGCACGCCTGCGGCTGCGAGCCGTTGCCGGGGCAGTACGCCCCCGCGGGGCAGCGGTCGCACGTCGTGTCGGAGCGGTCGTTGTTGAAGGCCCGGCCGCACGTCACGTTGGCGTACGAGCCCGCCGGGCACACCGTGCACCGCGTGCAGACAATGTCCGTCGACGGCGTGCACTCGGCGCTCACGAAGTACGCCTCGGTGCTCGAGTCGTGCGTGTCGTCGCACAGCTCGGCGCACGCCTCGCAGAGCACCGTCGCCGCCTGCGTCGTGAACGTCAGCGGCCCACACGTCCGGCACGGCACCGAGTTGTTCAGGTCCGTCGACCGGTACTCGCCGACCGCGCACGCCTCGCACCCGTAGCCGTCCGCGTACTGCGCGTCGAAGGCCAGCTCGTACCCCGCGTTGCACAGGCACGGCCCGCGGCGCGTGCTCCCCGCGGGGTTCCACGCCTGCGCCTGGCACGCCTTGCACGTGATGTTCGCGCCGGGCGCGCACGCGGTCGCCACCTGCTCGTCGGCCGCGCACGCGTCGCACGCCGTGCACTCCTGGTTGCCGTGCGCCGTCTTGTAGCTCGCGGGCCGGCACAGCGTGCAGTCGTGGTGCTCCCCGTCGACGTTCTCAAACGACGGGTCGCAGTAGCACTCCGTCGCCGCCGCCCCCGAGCTCATGTTCGCCGGGCACGCCGCGCAGTACGCCATGCCCGTCGCGTTCTGGAACGTGTCCGCCGCGCACGCGTCGCAGCGCTGGTTGCCCGCCGCCGGCTTGTGGTCCCCGCGCGCGCACCGCCGGCACACCGTCAGCCCGCCGTCCTCGAACGCGCCCGCGAACGCCTTGGGCAGGTCCGCCGACTGCAGCCCCGCCGCGCCGTGCTCGTCGAGGAACGCCCACACGTCGTCGTCGGCGTTCTCGCGCCCGGCCGCGCACTCGCAGTGCTGCTTCTGCGTCGACCCCGCCGGCGCCGCCGAGTGCGCCAGGCACGCGCGGCACGGCAGGTGCTGCTCCACCTCAAACGTGTCCGCGGGGCACTGCACGCAGTCCGCCACCGTCGTGTCGCGCCCGAGCCGCTCCGTCTTGACGTGCCCCGCCGGGCACAGCGCGCACGGGCCCCCGAGCGGCCCGTAGTACCCCGCGTTGCACGCGCACGCCGTCACGTTCGCGTTGCGCTCCGCCAGCGAGTCGTTGCGCCACGTCCCCGCGTTCGCCGGGCACGCCGCGCACGCCGTCGGCACGTCGCGCCCGCAGCCCAGCCCGCCGCGCGCCGCGTCGTACTCGTGCGCCGGGCACAGCGCGCACGCCGCGCAGTCCGCCGCCGCGTCCCACGGGTGCAGCGCGGTCGGCGTGAAGTGGCTCGCCGGGCACGCCGTGCACCCGGGCTCCCCGGGCACGTCGGTGTACGAGCCCGCCGCGCACGCCGCGCACGTGTACGGCGGCGCGCTCGCGTAGTCCTGCTCGTGGAAGAAGCCCGCGTTGCACAGGCACGCGCTCTTGTCCGTCGACGCCGGCGGCGACTGCGCGTCCGCCTGGCACGCCGTGCACGCCGGCGCGTACCCGGGCGCCTCCTTGAACGTGTCCGCCTCGCACGCCTCGCAGTCGCCGTCGCACGTCCCCCGCAGCGCGGGGCAGCGGTAGCCCGCGTCGCACTCGCACTCGTCCCGCGGCGACGTGTACGAGCTCGTGTTCGCCGCGCACGCGTCGCACACCGTCTGCCCGTAGCGGTACGTGAACGTGCCCTGCGAGCAGTTGCGGCACCCCGCGCCCGTGTCGAAGCCCTCCGCCGTCGCGTACGTGCCCGGCGCGCACTGCGAGCACGCGCGCGCCCCGGCGTCGTCGAACTCGCTCCAGCCGCTGGCCACGTCGCACACGCAGTCGGCGAGGCCCGTGCTGCCGACCGGCGCCAGCCCGTAGTCGAAGCACTCCGTGCACGCTGTCGCCGCCTCGGCGTCGGAAAACGTGTCCGCCGCGCAGAACGCGCACGCCGCGCTCCCGTTGCCCGCCTTGTACTTGCCCGTCGCGCACGCCGCGCACGGCCCGCCGTCGGGCCCGTCGAAGCCCGCGTTGCACAGACACGCCTCCGCCGCCGGCGACGCCGCCGGCGAGTGCGAGTCCGCCGGGCAGTCCGCGCACGCCGCCGTCTCGTCGACCTCCTCCTTGTACTCGCCCGGCAGGCACGCCGCGCACCCCCCGTACTCGACGTCGCGGTACCCCGCGTTGCACACGCACGCCCCAATGTCCGTCGACGCCGCCGCCGACTGCGCGCGCGCGTCGCAGTCGACGCACGCCGTCTGCCCGGTCACGTTCTGGTACGTGCCCGCCGCGCACGCCGTGCACGTCGGGTGCAGCGCCGCCGCGCTCGCCTGCACGTACCCGGCGTTGCACAGGCACCGCTCGCGCGTCGCCTCCGCGTCCGAGTCCGCGTGGCACGCCACGCACGCCGTCGTCCCCGCTGCGCCCGCAAACTCGCCCGCCGCGCACAGCTCGCACGCCCCGTTCCCGCTCGCGCCCTTGAACTTGCCCGCCGCGCACTGCGCGCACAGCCCGTCGACGAGCTCGAACCCGGGGTCGCACTTGCAGTCCGCCACCACCGCGCTCCCCGCCAACGCCGTCGAGTTGCCGTGGCACGCCACGCACGCCGCCGACGCCGAGCCGTTCGAGTACGTGTTGGGCCCACACGTCTCGCAGTTCTGGCTGCCGTTCAGCGGCTTGGCGAAGCCGTTTTCGCACGCCACGCACGGGCCCCCGTCGAGTCCGCTGAAGCCCGCGTCGCACGTGCACGCGGTGATCGTCGTCCGCGCCTGCTCGAGGTGCGAGCTGTGCGCGGGGCACCGCACGCACGACGCGTTGTGCTGGCTGTTGTACGAGTCCGCCGGGCACTTGGCACACGTGCCCGCCACCGTGTTG
>Ga0222716_10004931_pt1 | contig 10425 bp, 4 predicted proteins | sample C33_13DmetaG_FD_165044 | JGI IMG/M metagenome (GOLD analysis project Ga0222716, IMG submission 165044) | Estuarine water microbial communities from San Francisco Bay, California, United States - C33_13D | ecosystem: Environmental > Aquatic > Marine > Unclassified | place: USA: California... | reverse complement strand
CAACCGGCGATGGTGCAGCAGGTGATGGTGCAGCAGGTGATGGTGCAGCAGGTGATGGAGCAGCAGGTGATGGTGCAGCAGGTGATGGTGCAGCAGGTGGTGGTGCAGCAGAAGACAACAAAGAGTGGTATGAATATCTAGGAACACATGAGAGTAGCTTGATTAGCAATTTAATAGACTCCGGAATGATAGACACCTCTACTCGAGCCGCCAAGCATGTGAATAGTCTCACTGGAACTATGCTCGAAGACAGCGCGCTGGTCCTCCGAGCCGCGGATGCCAGTGTATTCTCAACCTCCCAAAAAGACGGTATTGAGTTTCAGTGGTATTTTATTGGTGTGTCGGATATATTTGATCAGTGGTTAACAGACATGCGCGTCAAGGCAGATGCTGCCATCGCCGCAGAAGCAGCAGAAGCAGCTGAAGCACCCGCTCAAACCTTCACCATGGTTCAGACTCTAGGCGCCACACCGTACTCCTCGAACCAGTTCGGTCAAACGGCATCTTATGTGGTGCTGGATAGCTCCGGTAATCAAGTATTAGACCTGCCCGGTTTGTTTTTCGCACCATATGCAATTGGAGAAGTAAATAACAACAAATCATATGATGTTAATTCAATAGACGCCATTGATAACTCATTTAGTAACGGTCTACCAATATGGCAGGACGCGTTCAACCGACAAACCGCGGAATTTCAGGCGTATGTCGCAGCAAACTCATGAAACCTCGGCTACTAGGCGACGATACATGGAACGCGTTGAATTATGAATATGCGCATGATGATAGTGTGTATTTCAAGGGCAGTAAAATAAATTACACAGCAGAAGGCATAAACATACCAACAATTGCTGCAATGTCCAACACAATTGACCAATCAACCAACCAGTATTCCAACTTATATCTAACAGACAAGAAACGACTCAGCGATTTTATAGGTCTACAGCTCAACTCTACGCAATATCCTAGATCATATGTAACATATTTTGCAGATTCATATGGATGGGTAGATACTATCTCACCAATAACAGAATGCTGGCATGTGGAGGACGACTCAGCAACTGAAGAAGAGATGAAATCTCTAGGAAAAATCCCGGAATTTCGAGTAGATGTAAAATACCGGATGATGTCAAACAGCATGTTGTTTGAAGTAGAGATGTTGAGTGATGTGTATTTGAGAGTGTCTCACTGGGATGGGTACAAGCGAACATACTTAACAGTCAACCCATCTCTATCAACTGTATATTTCGATTTCTACCGGCATGAGCCTGTCACGACTACAGCCACGCAGATTTTTGAGTATAGTCATGATGAAGCGACATCATATATCAGTATATATAAATTTGTTGATGGTGTGTATCAAGAATTCCGCCGCATCGGACCAGAGTTAAAATTGTACCCAACAACCGGGTGGGATTTTATACCCAATTCTTTTAAGAATACTCAAATCACCAGCCGCCGGGCCGACGTACCAGTGTATGATACCTGGGTCAGCTATACTGATGGGTTAACACATAACAACGTTAATATAAACCCGGACAAGTCATACACAGATGTTGTACACAACTACATGCTCAATACTGAATATATATACAATGATCAGAACAAAAATTACATCAACATCTTGCCGTTAAAGAACCATATAACAAATCAGCATCAACTTTCCCGAAACAACCCATTCAGAAACTCCACAACAATAAATGCCCTACCTGGTCAGACAGAACCAGACACGCTGTTTAGAGACTACACCAGCTTGTCCACCGGTACTAATCAGATTAGAGGTACAGAGAATATCCACTTAAACTACAGGGACTACACTGAATTGTTAGTATTCAAAGCCGACAAACTAACATACTTCCACATGCCGGTTGACATATATCCTTACAGTAAGCTAAATGTAGCTGAAGCTGGATTGATCGAATCCGGATCAATCGCTGGTGATCAACCTGCCAGGAGTGACAAGATATTTAAAAAGCGCGCCAATTATGATAATTACAGTCCATGGGGCAATGCCTCTGATGAGCAATCAGGGACTTACTTGTGTACATGGTTGTACTGGACCGGTAAATCAACAGACAAGCCAGTTTGGTTGGACAGATACTACAACCCGGCGGAATTTACTATATATAACGCGATGACTGCTCGACCGCTGGTAGAAATGGCCACTGTGTTTGACAATATGGTATTAGACAACCCGGGAGTTGAGGATCTGGTAGTATTTGACAAGCTCAGTGATTTATGTTTTGAGCCAAAATCTTTGTATTGTTATCATAGAATAGGTGAGACAGATATACAGAATTCTATAGGAAACCTAACCAATAATCTCATCCAGAATGACTTAACCACATACAAGACTATAGACGGAAGTGATGCACCTATTGTCTATGATGACACCACATCAATATATAACTTCACCGGTAATGAGACAGGCAAGACTGCCATTCTGGATCGATTATTAGATACAAATTCATTTAGTGTAAATTTCTCAATGTATAGTGATGACTGGACCTTGCCCTTCGGTAGCCAACTGTTTGGTAATTATAACAACAACGGATTTGGAGTGTTTAGCAATCAGCGCCACACACCTGTATATGTCCAACCTGGGCTCCAGACTCGTTTGTACAACAGCGAGCTAACTGAAGTGTTGACATTACCGATATCCTCTAGAGAAGCATTCAAAGCTCCGGTGTCTGACAACATATACATATATAATGATGACAAGAACGGCTCAATATATGAATTTGATTTAAATGGTGTGTTGAGAGAACGATCCAATGTACCTGTATATGACGGTACTACATACCCTCCTAGTATATTGAGTCCTAAATGCGTCTCTCATGATGCTAATTATATGTACTTGGTGTATGATGAGAATGCCTATTCCAGAGTAAATATAGCCACTGAGAGAATTGAATTATTAACAGGTATAACCAAATTAAAGTCTAACCATACATATTCACCTGGAGAGATAACACAAGTCGTGGTTGTTGATGAGATAGTATATGGTTTTGACCACCATGCAAGCAATATACATGTTTCACAAAACTCCATAGTGTGGTTGAGTGTAAACACAGTGTATGAATATCTGATAAATCATGACGTGTATAATGTTGTGTTAGAATCTGAGGATTACATACTACGAAATGTTGTGTCTGATCACGAATCTAACAAGTATATCGTTTACAGAGACTATTATAGTAATAATAATAATGTTGATTATTATTTACTGAAGATAAATTCAGACAACACACTGTCTTTCCATCAACCACTGACATCATATTCAAACAAATTGTCAGCACTAGACGAAGATTCTAATTTTATATCAAACTTCTCTCTAGAGAACATACAAGGCGATGATATAGAGCTGTACAATTTAGCCACTAATTATCTGTCAAGCTATCAGATATTCAATCCAGACACCGGTGAATCAGAAACAAAATACATAGATACAACTATACTTCATGGTATTACACGTACAGGTGAGATGTATAGAGAGAACATCCACCTAACACCACTATCAACATACAATAGAGTAGACAATCAATTGTACGATATCATCACGAGATATGACACACCAGAAAACAACGAGCTAACATTTAAGCTTCGATTACGAAACACGTACAACAAGGACAGGTTTGAGGATGTCCTTTTGCATGCTGATGTAACTGATCTAGATCGCGGTTGGCATCAGTTTTGTTATGATTATAACTCAAAAACCGGTAAGATTCTACTGTTTATTGATAGTATACTGGTTGATTCATATGATTCGGAACCGGGAAAATACAGATTTACAGACATGAGTATACAGCAATATGCGTTTGGTGCCGCGGCGGCATACAATGGCGTGCTGTTCAACGAGTTTCTTCAACAACCCGGACACTACATGTCTAAAAACTTTAAATTGAAAGATTTTAAAATATATAATACATCGATTAACTATTATGATATAAAATTTTTCTACCGGAATATCAAGAGTATACGAGATTTAAAATGGACAATTCCATGTAATAGTAGAAATTATATTGATGATATTCAGCACATATTTAAACATACTCGATCACCTACAAAAGTGGATAACTTTAATATTAACATACTGTCAGATCAGATCAAGGACACACAATTATGTACCGATATAACTTACGATTTGAAGATGAGATTGATAGATCAAACTCCAATTAGATCTACTGTAGATAAAATCAACTGGTACACCACATGACAATACCATATAAATACACCGAAACCGGGTCGCGATATATATTAGGATACAATGGCTTCTCTACTGAGTATCTCAATAACAAAGCATATGAATACCGATACAGAACCAACAGAGTATATGGTGATGTTCTCACGCTACCTTATCATATCAATGATGTCAGTGTGTCGCCTAATGAAGTAATTAATAGTGATATTATTAATAATAAGTTATCGTTACTGTATAAGAATTATGTATATTTGCTGACCCAATGTAGTATTAGTAAGATTGACGGGCTTGAGGACTATCGAGGATCATCTCACTTTCCAACAAGTCTGTACACATCACCTCAATCCGGAATATACAAGACAAAATACACACCGCAACCGGTGGATAGTTTGTTAGATCAAGGAGTCCGGTCAATTGCCTTGTGCCCAAATATAACACCTGGTGTAAATAGTCTCGTAGTTGCAACTGGTAACAAGTTAATGTTGTGTAAATTTCAACCAACACATCAAGAAAACGCCTGTCATAATATATCGATGATTTCAACTAGCGGTTCTGAAATACTGGTTGATTCAGAGAATGATTTAGAATTTAAATCAATCAAGAAGATCGTTACAAACAACAAAGGAGGACTGTACACACTTGACACCGGGAGAAACATAATATACAAGCATAATATCAGAGGACTTACCAGGGGTGATCGGATATTAAACTCCAAGCAAACAGCCGGGAGGATGTTAGATGTTATGGTTGGTAAGTCTGGAGATTTAAATTCTAAAGTTCAATTCAGCAACCCAATTGACATGACTCATCACCGCTCCAGGTTATATGTACTTGACGGTGGTTCTAGAAATTACAGAATAAAAGTGTACGATGATCAGATAAATTGGCTCAACACGTACAATATATCATTAGATTTTATTGAACATACACCGATTAGTATATCATGCAATACTGATAGTATGTATATATTGACTGAATCCGGGCAGTTGATACAGTATGATATTGGTGAGATGGATCAAGGGTACTTTGCTCCGATTAGATCAATCAAGCTGTCTATAGTGGACGTTGACTATAACTTAATCGAGAGATATGTAGAGATAAAATTCTCTACAATCAATGATAATGTAGCATATGTCGTGACGAATAAATCAGTATACAAGATGATGGTTGATAAACTCAATCGACCTGTAGGTCATGTTGATTGGGTGAAACACAACATAACAACCACTAATGTATCACCCATATGTATCGATATGATTGAGAGACACGACAGAGTTGGTCTTGATGTGATAGTTGTGGCTGATGTCAATATCACTATGCCTAATAGGTCTCGTGAAACACTAGTTCTACATTTTACAGACGGTGACAATTTAATGCATATGCTAAATAGCGGATATGAAAGCAACATAATAAAGTATGAGAACATAACTATAAATTCGGAGGAGTATGTATCTCCGTTTGTATATAACAAGGCTATATCCAAGATGCTGCACAACCTCAACATGTTGTATGATAATACTATATACATAGTTTCTGATGAAATAACATCTACAGGTGAGTATAAATACCCAGGTGTTAGATATGTTAGTGAAGATGAAATAAAAAAACTCCGAATACAAGACACATTAAAAGATACGATGTTTATCGGGGTAAATGAATTAGTATGCTCCGCAACACTCAACCGATGCTTCAGCGACATTATACAAAAGCAATATGCAGCCCTCAATCTAATAAGAGATCGTAAAAATGGTGTAGAATTTTATTACAAATCGATTAACAGGTTAAAGAGACTACCAGTAAAAGTAATTGAATCTTACCTGACTTCCGGATATCGATACAGAATACAGAAGATAGAGTAAATATTTACATGATCGGTAAAGATCTAGTCAAATATCACAATTATATACATGGTCCTGTACACTATACAGAATCTCTAGAGACATTCCCGCTTTCAGATTGGGGATTGTCCGCTCGAGGTAATTTTGAAGGCTCTGCAGAAGACAACCTTGCGAGTAAAGCTCAACCGTTTCAAGGTCACATGTTTATACAAGGTTGTGTATCAGCTGTAGGTTGGCTAGGTGACGACGGTGAGTGTACAAAGCTAGCAACAAAACTACCGTGGCCATGCAGACCTGTCAAGATATGTGGTGATCACATGAGAGGAGCTCTGCATTTCAGCCATCAAGAGCTGACCAGATTCTCACAACTGACTAGCTACGATTTCAGAAATGCTGAAATTAATTTTGACCTGGATAAGGACACATTCAAAACAATAATGTGTGATTTCTCAACATCATACGGTGGGGAGTTGCACATCGGACCGACAAATATTAAAAAAGGTTGTGTAACTACAGTCAAAATAGTGGTACCTGATGACGCCCCGGCTACTCATGTTAAATTAGCTTTTCATCCAGATCTCGTCTGGTTGACTCCGAAACCAATATACGTATTGCGAGGATTTATGAGTGTTATAAGCTTCGAGTCATATGGAACCCGAACAAGAGATGTAATATGTTCACATAGAGAGCAGTGTTTTGAAGTATGTGAGCCGTGGGGTGAGTGTACTTTATCTGCAGATGATGGGTTTGAATATCAGGACGGTCATGAGGATGACCGGTTGGATGATAAAAACACCGACGGTGAGCGGCTATCCGGGTGCCACTATCCTCTAGATTTTATTCCATGGAAGCATGATTGTAACGAAACATATAGTTACAGTGTGACTGGTACGTTGAGTGCTCAGTATATGTTTGATTTTAAAGATTACTACAACAATAACGGAGGTACTCGATTGTGGGACATATCAGAGGATATCAACCCAGAGACCAACGAATTAGACAAAACCTGGTACTATTCCGGAAACAAAGCAAATGTATTCAAAGTGAAGATCGTCCGCGGCAAAGCTAACGGGTACTTGGAACGCCCACCACCGGTGGTGAAGATATATCGCGGTAATTATGATACATATCATGATGTCCCTCTGTCCGCAGATTTGCTATATGACAGCAGTTTACCAGAAGATCCCTTACATCCATGGGTAGTTTATTTACCTGGCGAAGATAGCTATGCTGTTAAATTTGAAAGACAATCCGGATTACAGTATGTAGTAACATTATCTGCTACAGAACTGTATGGGGTTGCGAATGGCGATTTAACAGTATCTTGCCCATATTATTATATAGCTTATAGATATGTACCCAACCTTTAATTAAATAATAGTATGGCCGGTAATATAAGATTTCATAACAAATTTCATGCATACACGCATTACACTGATCCGGTGCCTGGAATTCCAGATAGCGCGATGGATCCTATTGCTAGCAAAGAGTTTCCATTTTTAGGTCATATGTATGTTGCAGGATGCCTTTCCGCTAGAGGCTGGCTTGATGATGATGGCGTGTGTCGTAAATTCTTGTATGATCCGGAACCTATCGATTGCCGACCGGTTAAGATATGTGGTGATCACATGGAAGCCGCACTTCATTATAGTCATGTTGATTATTACTCATTATCTAGTTATGACCCTCTCAGGTTGGAGCTTGATTTTAATGTGCATACGTTCAAGACTATAATTTGTGACTCGACTGAATACCATATAATGCCGGTTAGTTTATCAGCTGGTTGTGTGACAAGCACTCGTTTTATAAACCCGTCTGCAAACGGGCATGTTGATCTAGCCTTCCACCCGTATTTGCAATGGTTAAATCCTAGACCATGTATATTATCCGCTGGCGAGGAGGCTATATTGAGCATGACATCATACAGTGAGTCATTACGTGATGTTGTGTGTATATGGAAAGAGAATGAAACAGAACACGAAGAGCCTTTCATTGATTATTCACCTACCATAACATATCATGATCAGTACTTGTATTATAATATAGATTCTTGCGCAACAGTGCTGTACAAGTTTGTGTTGGAAGATGTTGTGGATATTGCTAGATTAGATATCAATGGTACACCGATATTAGTTTGTGAAGACAAGGGAGATTTAATATGGGATGACACATCCATGCAAACACTGACAGCAACCTTTTCAGCAGTCAAGATTCCAGATGTATATGAATTATATAAGGTGTTTCCAGCTAGAGCCAAGGGTAGAAACATTACAGATATAAGACAAGCAAAGGAATTGCTGGATATGTCTAAGAGAATATCATACAATACCGTATATTCTACAAAATATAACGCATGCCAGTATGATATAAAATATGTCGATCGTGGTAGTATATTTTTTAATGTCGCCAGCAATGGAGCAGATATAGAAGGTACAACTCCACCGAAAAAGGATTTTAATCTAGGCAAGGTTATCATTGGGCAGTCCGGGTTTCTAAATATAAACGGCGACTTCAATCATGACATGCAATACTACGATCAAGGATATGTGGGCACCGCGGCATTAAAGAGAACAGTATTAAATGATAGGATCTGGTCTAAAGAGGTTCAGCCTCATGACGCTGCATTTGTATCTGGAGAACCGCGATATTATACACTTGAACGTCACCAATCCGGTGCTCGCTCATTTTGGTTACTCAAAGACCCATACGGTGAGCCATTATATAAGAACTTTCACACAAACTACAACGGATATGAAAACTATCCTCTACAGAATGGTTGGGAACCAGTACACACCATAACAGCAGGGACGTTAATTAGAGCCTATCCTGAGAGGATTGTTGGTCAAAGTTATGACGGAGTGTCTTATACACCTGGATCTAAATACTACATCACAGATTGTTACGTACCTTTGAAACACTCCGGAGATTACTACGGGGCATGTTTCACGGACTGGGACACATACTATCTACCGATAACAGCAGGTGTAGCTGCAAGTGTTGTACCTGAAGATACAGCAAATACCGACAAAAGCGAGCAAGTTCACAGCTTCATTATCCCTGGCGGAACACATCAGGTAGATGAACCCACGCTTATAATAGCCCATCCACTCCCGGAGACTGTATCGGTTCCTAACACTAGATTCAAAACAGGTCAACCTATCAGAATATACACTAAGCCGGGAGAAAAACAACTTCCAACTAAGTACAAAACTAGTTATACTGGACCTAAGAGCTCCACCATGACAGAATTATCAGCCGGTGGTACTTATATAGTAGCCAATAAAACATTTAAAACATTAACCAGTGGCTCCTCGACCGTGGTAGCGATCGCGTTGTCATGTTATAAATAATTATATGAAAAAAATACACGTATTTGCGAACGGGGCAGACTTTATATCAGTAGATGGTGTGTGCTACAAGAAAATAAATGCCCGGGATAAAATTGACACTGACAGTTCCAAGGTAATTGTTCATGCCTCCGCGGCTGATTGTAAGAAAAAACACAAATAGTCTCCGGTGATACATCTATCGATACAGGATATAGCGCTTCTAGCCAATCTAGCTGGTTGCTGTAATTCTGTAGAAGATTTCGCGGAATACGCCATTCGAACGTATGGTACAAACACTGCTCTGCTCTCTGGCCAAGATGAGCCGGCTGAGTTTGTAGTTAGTTTTCAGAACTTAGAAAATCTCAGCATGTCGCCTACGCAACGGCAAATGTCTAAAGCGTATGAGACTATACAGAAGTTAAAAAACTCTCCAGACAATATACCGTATAAGATTGGAGAAACAACCACTGTAGATCAAATACAAGTGCTCACTGGTGGTAAGGATCTAGCTGATTTGGCCACAATGGTGTACGCTGGAATATACAAGCTTAAATTTGATTCGACCGATTATAGAGCATACTTGTATAACACACTCATATTTAAATTCATTAAAGGCCCAGTAGGTATGTCATACTCAACTATTGGTAGTATAATATCACCTACTTCAGGAGACCGGGGTGCTATAGTTGACGATTACAAGGGATTAACATACACGACACTTAGTCGATTGAAACATCCTAGAGACGAGAGACTATACAACATATTATCAATTGACCACTTGCAGCAACCGGATGAAATTGATCGACAGACATATTACATAAGTCCTAAGAAAATTTTACATGGTCAGAGGTTGGATGAGATGATCAACTACCTGTCTCATAAAATAATATACCATTCTCGAGAGAAAAATGAAGACAGTGTTATAGACTCTCCAGTGTCATACAGTTCTCCTAGAACGATATATCATCACCGCCAACCAATAGATTCGTTTGTATCATACAACTCCATAAGAACACTGTATCACACGAGATTAGCAGACAGTGAAACTCCAGTTGATTCA
>Ga0222716_10004930_pt1 | contig 10425 bp, 22 predicted proteins | sample C33_13DmetaG_FD_165044 | JGI IMG/M metagenome (GOLD analysis project Ga0222716, IMG submission 165044) | Estuarine water microbial communities from San Francisco Bay, California, United States - C33_13D | ecosystem: Environmental > Aquatic > Marine > Unclassified | place: USA: California... | reverse complement strand
ATAAGTAAGGTAATAGTGTGACAAAGTGTAAAATAAAAAGCACTCAAAGTGTAAAGTATATAAGCGTATAAATACGGATAACATCTCAAATGGTACAACACAACATATCAAATGAGATGATGCGAATTCCCACCATTAAAGGATGCTGCGGCATATAATGATGGGAAAAGAAATCAAATCATACGCAACAACATATAAAACTAACTTTTGCCAGTATTACAGATTATTGGCATTATTAACCTTTAAAACAAAAGAGAAATGAACTACATAAAAATAGCAAAATGGTTTTATCAGCAAGGGCGTGATGACCAAGTATACGATAAGAGCAGAACTTTTGAAGAGGCTTTGAATCATTACATAGAAACCCAAAACGCCAAAGAGAAATGAAAGAAGGAACATTAGTATGGATAGTAGCATCAGTAGGAGACGATGCACTACAAGCAAACTGCGACAATGATGAGATTGTGGTAGAGCCACACGGATATAAAGCAATGCCTTTATACGCTGATAAGGAGTGGGTAAGACCATTGACTAAAGAAGAGATAGAAGCCTATGACCTTTAATACCAATAGAAATGACACGCAAGAGAAAGCACGTTAGAGAGTTAGAGAAGTTCTTGTCAATGCTTATGATTGACAATGTTAATCTTACCATACAGGCCAGTAGGTTTGGATGGACAGAAGACTTACAAAAACAAATTATAAACTCAGCACTGTTGATTCGTAAGTATCAACGTAGGCTACGACTAATAAAAATGTAATGAACAAAGGACCACTTGATGACCACTTCGATATCAACCCTAACAGTGCAAAGGCAAAGGATCAGGAAGAAGGTCAAATGATTTACCTTGTGGAAGTCAAGGTAGCATACAAAGTTAAAAGGGGTAACGGATACATTAACAACTATCGCACTATGAACTTCCCTACAAGGATGAAGAACATAGATGATATGAATAAAAATCCAGAGATGATTATGAAACTAATGGCATCTCTAAAATTAACAGGCAAAAAGATTGAAGATTTCTATGTAAAGGAAGAGTTATATAGAAAGGAAATAAGCAAAAGCTTTGCACATAAAGAGAGTGATTACAATAAATAAAAACAAGAGCAATGAGAAACATTATTTACAAAGCGGAGGACCTAAGAGATTCTCTAACAACACTAAGAAAAGAGGGAGTTAAGAAAGGTGCTTGGGTAGGATTCAATTCCTTGTTCGATAAGTACTCGGTCAAGAAAGGAAGTACCACATACATCTATGCCGGAGCGCATCAAGGTAAGTCTCAATTTGGATTCGAGTTGATGATGAACCTGGCAGAGTATAGTGATTGGAAGTGGGCTGTATATACTCCGGAGACCGGCTCACCTACGGAGGTGTTTGCAGAGTTGATGTGGGTATACTTGCGTAAGCCGTTCCTAATCAATGACCACCTAATGGCTACCGATGAAGAAACGGAGAAGGCTATTCAGTTTATCAATGAGCATTTCTATATCATTGACTCTGGACTACAAGACCTAACTGTAGAGGGGTTCTATACCGCAGTAGAAACCATAGAGCTGGACAATGATATTCGTATTGATGGTTGCGTGATTGACCCATTCACGGAAATCAAGACCGATGTATCCTCTGGTGTACGTGATGATATTGCTATTGGTCAAGTGCTCACTAAGATTCGTAAGCATAGTGCAGAGAAAGACTTCCACACAATTGTAACTGTGCACACTAAACACCAACAAGCCAAGTACAAGAACGGTGTACCATATGTAGACAAGCCAACAATGAACGACATCGCAGGTGGTATGCAATGGTCACGCAAGGGTATGATGGTAATCAATGTATGGCGTTGCCCATTCGGATTAGAGGATGGCAATGGTGTACCATACGAACCTAACCAAGTAGAGATTACAGTCGTTAAGGCCAAGCCAAAGATTGTAGGTAAGTTAGGTAGCGTAACTTTGTATTATGATAGAATGAAAAATAGATACTATGAACTCGACTCTCAAGGAAACAAACAATTCGCATATCCACAGTCTAATTCGTGATAGAAAGATAGCCTTTGCTAACTTGGTAAGGGCGTTCTTAAAGTTCAATGTAAGTGATGCATTGAAGATAGATGTACTCGAATCAGAAGATAGAGATGTGTTTATATCAATCAATGATAACATATACAAGTTTGATGTAAGCGACTATACCGGTTGTGCTGATCAATACATATTCTTCAATCCATCCAATGGTAGATTGGTTATTGAAGGTAAGGGTGTTAGTAAAGTTTACAAATTAGAAGTAGACTTATTAGATGAAAGCGTACTTTAGTATATGGAAACAAGAGATTTAATTATGCAAGTTTCAGCAGAGGTTACTAACCTACTGCTTGAAAAGAACGAAGCGTATGGAGACTCTGCCCTCAACCCATCAAACATATTTGCGAAGGGTGATGCAGTAGAAAATCTATGTGCACGTATCGATGATAAGTTGATGCGTATCAAGATGCGTGGTATCACTGATCAAACCGAAGATACTGTGCAAGACCTAATCGGCTACTTAATACTATTGAAGGTAGCACTACAAAGACGCCATGGCTAAAAGGAAGTATGCAGCTGGGGAGTTTTCTCCAGAGCAGTACAAGAACAATAATGAGTGGGGTATCGCTCGTATAACTAAACACCTAAGAGATAATGGATTTACTGTTGTGGATAAGGAGGTTGAGGATTACGATGTTGATATTCTTGCGTACAAAAATGGAAAGGAGTACCGATATGAAGCCGAGGTCAAGACTGGCTATCCGTTTAGCGGTGTCAATGACTTTAAGTTTCCTACAGTTTCTTTCTTGGGCCGTAAGAAAAAGTACCACACTCGGAGCGAGAATGGTTTTTATTACGCTATTGTATGCCGAGAAACGGAGTCTATAGTGTACTGCCACTCCGACCTTATATACAAGGAAGAGCATAGGCAAATCAAAACCATAAACACGGCACACCGAAAAGGTATAGATGAGTTCTACCTTGTGCCTAAAGAAGAATGCTCATGGGCACAACTGAAGTAATACTAACCCTGCCGAAACCACCAAGTCTAAACAAGATATACTCCGGTGGTCATTGGGCAATAAGAAAAAAATACAAAGATGACTACAAAGCAGAATGTGTTAAGGCACTTGAGAAATACGATGCGTTTACTTGCGAAACCTTTAGTATGGTTATTCGCTATAATAGCCGCCTTGACATTGACAATGGTATTCTTGTGTCGAAATTTTTGGCAGATACTCTTGTTAGCGAAGGTATTGTTCCGGACGATAGCCCAAGATACTACTCGAAGGTTACGATCCAATATGACCCAATCCTTGAAAAGAATACGTACTTGGTTGCACTACGATGCACCGGATTTAAAACCATAGAAAATGAGTAGCAAATACTACACTTGTAAATTAACTAAGAATCGTATAGATTTATATCTATATGAGATGGCTAAACTTTTTACCAACCTGGGTAGCGATTCTACCTTAGAAGAATATCAAGAAGCCTACAAAAAAGAAAACGAATACATCGACTTGATTGCTGAACTCGATCCAATCAAGGCACAGTCTATAAGGCCGTATGGGAATTAATGATTACTACGAAGAAATTACACAAGCAGAAGCAGACTTCCTTATTGATATATACAGAGCAGTATCAAGTATTATCTATTCCGGAAGAGCAGTTACGCTCGTGGGTATCTCTTACGAACTTAACGTCAAGCCTACCGAGTTATCAGATTATCTACCCCAGATAGTCACGATGTGCGACAAGATTGAAGAAGAATACGAAGTATATAAAAGCGGAGATTGAACGTGAAGCAATCATCTCAGTAGAGCAGGGGCATTTGACTAACCAATTGGGTAAGTTTATTTTGGACCGAGCCACCGAGATTGCCAACTATGCGTTCATTACTAACGGCAATGAGGAACTGAAACAGTCCCTTATTGATGAAGCTGTCATGCGTGTATGCGACAAGTTCCTAAACTACTATATTGAGGGAAAGTGTGCAGCAAGCCTAATCATTGGGATGATAAAGACCACAATGATAAATAAGATAACCTCCCTCAAGTGGAGAGATGTCTACGGATCACGAACCAAGGGTTATGTGTTCACTATAGAAAACGGAGTAAAGACAAAGAAACTTATACGTTACATTAAGGACGATTATTTAAGCGAAAAATTATGATTGAGATTTATGAGGGTTGGTTCCTCGCTATTGGTATGGGATTTTTATTTGCCTACCTTTTTGTGTTTGAACCATACGGATGGATTATAGAGAACATCCTGCCGTACAAGCCATTTAACTGCGTTCTCTGCCTTTCTTTTTGGTGTTGCCTTATCTTGTATGCGGCATTGGATTTGCATCCATTACACGCCATCTATTCAAGTCTTATTGCGGAACTCACATATAGAAAGTTAATCAATGAGTAATGTAAATTATAAAAGCGACTGGCATTTCCTGTATTGGGATGAGCCAACATTTACTAACTCTAATTCTAACAACAATGATTCCGACACCAATGAAGACTGAAACAAAATATCAATTCGTTAAACGCTGCAAAGAGCAGGGAGTTAAAGATGCGATGGCTTGTATGCAGGCTTGGATTAAGGAGGCGAAAAAAACAAAGTAACATGGACTTAAAAAAATCAGTACAGTTGATCAATAAAATTATTGTTCATTGTACAGCTACACCGGAAGGTAGAGATGTATCTACCCAAGAGATTAAAAGATGGCACGTTCAAGGTAATGGTTGGTCCGACATCGGCTACCACTATATAGTTGAACTTGATGGGACTGTTCACGAAGGAAGAAACGTAGATAGAACCGGTGCTCACACATTAGGACATAACAAGCGTAGCATTGGAGTTGTATATGTTGGTGGATGTGATGAAGAAATGAACCCACTTGACACTCGCAACGATGCACAAAAAGAAGCATTGGACAATCTACTAAGCCAACTACTTGAGATGTACCCAGGTGCCACATTGCACGGTCACAACGAGTTTGCATCAAAGGCTTGTCCGAGTTTTAACGTACAAGAAGAGTATCAACATTTAATTAATGAGTAATATGAACAACACAGATTTTGGCTTTGAGAATGACTTCCAAGACTTTATTGACGAACTTGAAAGTTCAGAGAAAAATGATAACGCTCAATGCTCCATCGATAATCCGGAGTGCGAAAGCTGTAGTGGATAATGGGAAATCCGATAAAGAAATTACTGAGTGGAGGTGCAACGGAAACTGTGAAGGCAGTTGTCGATGTGGTAGATAAGTTTGTACAAACACCAGAAGAAAAAGAAGCGGTAAGAAACGCTATTGAAACTGAGATTTCTAAGAGATGGGGCAGCGATATGCTGTCCGACTCTTGGTTATCTAAGAACATACGTCCATTAACTCTTGCATCCGTTATGATATTCATAATACTTATGACTTTCTTTGAAGGATTTGGTATTAGTAGTATTAACGAGAGATGGATTGGTTTATGGGAAATGGTAAGCGTAACAGTGATAGGGGGTTACTTCGCAGTAAGAAGCGTGGACAAAAGGGGCCGACTAAGAAAATAGAGTGGTGCGAATATGCACCAATAGAATGTACCTGTAAAGGGAAGTGTAATAAGGAGGGCCGTTAGTCCTCCTTATTTTTTTTGTACAAGTCGCTCATGCGTTGAGCCGTGTATGCAATGGACAATATTAAAAGCACAAGTTTGAGTACATTCTCCACGGCAGAGAATGAAATAGCAAGTGTACCAGCGTTCAAGAAGAACAGTTTAATATCGTTGTGGTCCATTACAATTGAGTTGCCGCAATTAATTGTAATCCTGTGGTTCCAAAGTAACCAAATGTTATTGCAATTTCACCGGATGTTAGAGCAGAAGCACTTAGAACATGAACATTATTGTTATTTAGGTCTTTGTAATGTAATCTAATACCTCCTAAACCTGTAACATCAAGAACAACTTTTACAGTTAGGAATCCATAATTACCAATTCCCAAATCAGCAGTACCTCCTTGTAAAACAAAATCAACATCAGTTCCTAATGTTCTTGTTAAAATTATTCTTTGTGTAGACTGTCGGATTCCATAGATACTTACGGTATCGGTATCTACTTGCGCTCCTAAGAATGGAACAAGATTTGAATCAGCAGAAGAGCCACCTCCGGTAGAACTAATAACTCCGTTAGTAATATCAATACCTGTACCGGCAGTATATGTTGTATCAGTATCTACAACGGTAGAACTAATCACACCATTTGTAATGTCAATGCCTGTACCTGCAGTATAAGTAGTACCACCACCTGATCCACCTACTGAAAAATAAGATGCAGTACCATCTCCATTAGCACGCTTAACGTGTGTATAGTGTTGATCTTCATGGAACTCAATAGAATAAACTCCTTGTTCGCCTATTACCGCTTGGGAAATATTAATTAGTTTCTTATCCTGCATCGCAATCTGGGTCTATGGTTTGTGTTGATGGGTAATATACTGCGCTATTGTACACCTCTTCTTCATTCCACAAATCGTTTGTGCAATTCTCGTTAGTAGCAATAGCCTTTAGATTAGAATCATTCTTAACAAAGTCGGCAATGCGTTTGGCGATGTAACCAAGTTTACTGTCGATGTTGTCGATAAGAGTGTCAAGAACGTACTGATCGCTAACGCTCTCTTCACGTTTAGTATTAGCCGTTTGGCTACGTAGCATCGTAATAGATGCTTTAGCAGAATACATAGCGAGTATGTACTTGAGCAACTTAAACAAGTCTTGCTCTTCGGTAGTTAGGCTTTGGTTAAGTACGCCATCTTCGATGTGTTCGTACAAGCAAGTACCAAGTAAATCCTGCAAGGACGTGTATTGCTCTAACTGAATAATAGACAATAACGCTGCACGCTCCATTCTCTTTGGCAGAGGGAAGTTCTGGTACAAGTAGTTATCATCGATGAAGATTACGTTAACCATTGTTTATGTCTTCTGTGTTAGCACCTTTGATACTTTCAAGGTTGATTTGTTCCTCAACAACTTGAAGGTTCATTTTATCGTATCCGGTAGTAGACAGTATTCTATTGATACCACCTAAGATAATTTCCCTGTTCGGAAGCGTTTCAGTAGCTCGGAAAATTTGGTACGCAGTAACCAACTCATTCCCTGTCCCACCGAGCTTTCCGCTAACCATAACACCAAATAGAGTAGGAGAAGTAATGTTATGAGCAGTAAGAATTTTAGCATCGTTTAATCGTGAGAGGACATCTACTGTTTTATCTAAATTAGCGATGTCAAGTGGGGTGAACTTAGGTGCATCCTCTTCCTTTTTAACCCAGCTTACTATGAAGTTATCCGCTTGAGGACCTGTAAAAGACTCCTTAAAGTTTTTATATTCAATTTGCTTTTGTTCAGCAGACATGTTGCGACCAATGAATGTCGCAAGAACTTTTGGCGTGAATCCATTCTCTGCTGAGTTTTTAATATGCTTACCAAACGAGAAGTCAGACTCGATATAATGGAAAGCAGAAATATAGTTAGGGACTCCGTAATAAGGGTTTCCGCTATAAGGGTTAGCAATGTATAATACAGCCTCTTTCTGAGCCTTGTCAAATTTGTTAAACGCTTTGATTCGTTTTGGCTCATTGTGTTGTATTGAATTTGCTCCGTATCCGAAACTTCTTCTTACAATATATTCAGTAACCTCGCCTTTAGCATTCGGCTCTGCAGCACGAACACCTTTTACATCTAATGATTTAATCTCAAGAATCTTAGTTTTACCTGTATTCCATCTGACATAAATTGCACAAGCACCTTTGGATTCGTATTGGAATGCTGCGTGTAGCATCACATCATACATACCCTGGTTATTACCTGCACAGTTCTTTAGGAATACACGAAGTTCTTGTTGTGCTTTTTTAGTTGACAGGAATGTTTCATCAAATGAAATATCATTACCTGCAATCATCTTTGCTTTCTTAGTTAGAATACCTGCGTGTACCGGAGATTGGCGTAGCATTCTCTCTAAGATTACAGGGAAGTCATCGTTAACACCAAACTTAATATAATCACCAAGAGTTGTGTGACCTAACTTGTAACGGCCATTAAGGTCTATAATAGAGTTTTCCAACTCATTAATTGACACAGATGATTCCGTAGCCTGTACGTTAGTTACGGATGCAAAGAAATTTGTGATGTTATCTACGAGTCCCATTGATATAATTTACAAATTAATAGGGAGAAAACCTAACCGAGTCAGCGTAAATGCCTGTGCCGGTTTGTGTAGTCTCATATGATTCTACGTTGCATAGATATTTGCAAGTCATAGAACCACTTGAAAGGGTGAGGTAATATTCCCCACCCTCCAAGTTGTTAGACAATAGGTCGATGTTGAGTCGAATAAAGTCTTTACAAGTATCGAGTCCATTAAGGTCTTGTAGGCCAGTTAAGGTTAGCGTTTCGCTACCGACTACCTTTTCAAATGTTACGTCAAATGAGTTAATAACATAGTATATGCTCTTAACAAATGATAGCGTGTTTACTGATCCTACTTTTAACCTTTTCATTTACTCTTCTACTTGCTCTGATTCTTTAACCTCACCGGTTTGGAGGTCGATGTCTACATCGCCAAACTCCTCACGGATTTTACCTTTCATTTCCTCAAGGCTTTCTTGCAACTGCTTGTATGCATCTACTGCAAGAGACTTTTCTACAGAAAGTTCTGTTACTTTTTGACTAACAAACTTGATTGTGTTTACCAATCGGTTTAGTTCGTTTAGTTGTTCTTCACTAATTTTTTTCATACCTATTATTATAATAATTTAATAGTACTAATATATATAATATTATTATAATACTTGATAATGTTAATATCTATTAATAAGGTATTGCTTGTCCTGCAACTGCTGTAGGAGTCCAATTACCTGTGTTATCTATAAACTCACCACTCTCCATTGTAGCCTCAAATCCTAATCCTGTAGTTAACCCTGCATCAGCAGCAGTAGATCCTTCACCATTATTGTAAAGAGACACTATCTCAGAAGGAGTTAATAATCTATTAAACCAAAATGCAACATTATCAAAATCTCCAGACCTATCCGCAGTTTCGTTAAATGCAACATTTATGTACATGTTTGTTTTTGGAAACGGTGACATAGTTCCATTTGCTTGTGTAATAGCAGTATTAAAAGCAACTCCATTCCAATATAACTTTAATCCGTTTATAGCAAGTGATTGGCTTGGGTCAAATGTACCTGCTATGTGTGCAAATCCATTTGCATTGACTGGACCTGTAGAGGTGCTGTGCCAACGACTAATGTTGCCGGATGCTGAGTTAGCATTCAAGGCCCAGTTAATGTGGTGATTAGAAGTTCCACCTCTATATCTAAATACAAGTCTATTAAAACCGTAGTCATAGATAAGCAACAGCCTATCGGAATTTAAACCACTACCGGTGTTGATTTCAAACAGCATGATATTAACATCAACCGCAGTCCAAGAAGGTCTTACAAACATACTAAAAGAAAATGGGCCTGGACTATCTCCTGCGTCTCCAACAAACTTTGCTCCACCATCATCTTCAGCAAAGTCCCAATACAAATCATTGGGAGTAGTGGCTGTATATCCATAGAAATCCGACATTGCATGTGGAGCAGGAAAGCCCACGGCAGCAGAAAGTTGAGCGAGGCTACCAGTTGTAGTGCCTAACTCTGTTCTTATGTCATCTATGCTTATAGCACCACTACTTTGTAAGGCCATCAAGTCTTGCTTTTAATTCTTCTATTTGTGCTTGTTGCTCTTTAAGAGCCTCAATCAATACAGCAGTTATGTTTCCGTATGCTACAGACTTCATACCTTCTTCATCAGTATGTACAAGTTGTGGTACAACCTCTTCTAACTCTTGCGCTATAACACCTACAGACTGCTTCTCTTCGCCTATCTTATTGTAAGTAACACCTCTCATCTGCTTAACAGACTCAAGTGCATTAGAAATAGTCTCTACATTTTCTTTAACACGAGCATCGGAGAATGCGGTAACATCGCCACTTGCTACTAAAGCACCTGTAATAGATACACCTGTTGAGGTAGTGTTAAGTTTTGTGTTTGTATTATGTTTTAATTCAACACCTGCATTTTCTGACCAATAAATAATCCAGTCCCCATTTTGGTCATCGTAAATACCTCCAACATTACCATCTCCCATAAGAGAGAATATAAACTCATTTGATGTGTTAGAGACTTGTAGACCAGCCCAAGTTGAAGTGGAACTCTTAATCATCAACAAGTCAGCACGATCAGTAGACTCGCTAAGTGTTACGCCATTTCCTATTGTTATGGAGTTTGTGCTAAAAGAAGAAGGTACTGCCGTAATATACCCTGCGCCATTTGTCAACTGATTGTTGTTTACAGGGATTGAAGGAATAACTTCTTGGTCAA
>Ga0222716_10004928_pt1 | contig 10429 bp, 11 predicted proteins | sample C33_13DmetaG_FD_165044 | JGI IMG/M metagenome (GOLD analysis project Ga0222716, IMG submission 165044) | Estuarine water microbial communities from San Francisco Bay, California, United States - C33_13D | ecosystem: Environmental > Aquatic > Marine > Unclassified | place: USA: California... | reverse complement strand
GACGCGACGGGCGTGCGTGACGTTCCTAGGCGCCATGGCGGCGAATGTCGTCGCCGCGAACGAGTCCCGGGCGGAGGTGGTGCCGGAATTTCTCGATGAGACGCTTGAGATTATTAAATATTGCCGATCCATCATGCGCGGGGAGACGACGGATGACGCGACGTTGGATGAATTTCAAACGAAACGCCGCGCGTGGTTTGCAAAGTATCAATACAAGCATGGGAAGTCGTTCTATGGGTATGCGAATACGTGGAATGCGCAGGCGAAGATTGGGGTGCAGATTGCGGTGAATAGAGAAAACGGCGAGGCGTACGACGCCGACCACACCGTGTACAATCGCGAGTACTTGTTGAAGATTTTGGACAAGGCGGAGGAGGAGTTGAATGACATGGCCAAGCGCAATGCGTTTTAGATATTATTTCACATTTCACATCATCGTTATTATCATTCTTGCAATTTATTACAAATGGTTTTATTACGTACACAGTACCGGTACCGGTACCGGTTCGCGTACTAGAAAAAACAATCGCGACGATTCATCGCCGCCTCGTCTTGACCAACTTGACCTCAAAAATCATCGGCTCGCCGCTGTGCACTTCAACCTGCCGACGCTGTCCAAACTCTGGTGGCTGTGGATCTAATCCTTTGGGATTGGATTGATATCCGAGTTCGGGTTTAATCAACGCGCGCTTCTTTTCGCCGGGTTTCATGCCGGTTAATAACTCGTCGAGCCCGGGAATTAAGTTCCCGCTCGGCCCGAGCATGTACTCCGCGGGATCACCGTTCCCGCACCCCACACCGCAATCAATAGTGCCATAGATGAAATACCCATTCGCACGACGCATGACGTAGTCAAATACGGCAATGTCCCCGGCGCGCGCGGGTTCGCCTTCGCCGTCGTTGATGCGCTCAAACACCAACCCGCTCGGGGTTTTAATGTACTGCGCGGGCGGACCCGTGGAGGCGAGGCCGGGGGAAGACCAGTCCCCGGCGTCTTGCGCGCGCGCGACGAGCGGGGCGACGAGCGGGGCGGTTGCGCTCACCGCGAGCGTCGCGAGCGCGGTGGAGCTCGCGAGGAGCAGGTCGCGACGCCGAGACGCTGTCGACGTCGACGTCGATGCGCCTACGGGTTCGCGTGCGCCACGCGCATCGACGACGACAGCGTCTCGGCGCGAGCGGGGCGTGCGTCGGACGACGACGGGCGCGCACGTCGCGTGCACGTGAGACGTCGAGGCAAACATACGGAGGCGAGGCGCGAAGTGACGCGTAGCGACGGAAAACAATAGCAGAGTGTGGTATTAAATCATGTGCGGCGAGCTGCATCAAATGCGTGCACGCACTGCGTCGTCGTACTATATCGTGTGTGTGTATGTGTGTGCATACGTGCATACGTATCGTCGTCGTCGTCTTCAAAGCATCAAAGCGTCAACGTGCTAAAAAGGTGTAAAATTGTTTATTCGTCATCCATGTTGGCCAAAATCCCCGACAACATTTCTGGGTGGGGCGTCGGCGGCAAGGGAGGCGCAACGTTTACGTTGTGAGAAAGCGCATTCAGCGTCATCGCCGGTGCGTTCGGGCGGAAGATATCGCCGAAATCAGACGACAATTGCGGCTGGTAGGACTGCGCGTCGCTCGCCGTGCTTTCCAAAAACAACTGAATCGTAGAATCCACGGCGGCCCACTCCGAGTCGGCGTCGACTTCGTCGGTGAATGACGATCGCGGTTGCCGCATTCCGTTGAATGTCGGTGACAGAGGGACATGTTCGAACCCAGGGGGCACCACGGGGCGCGTCGGCACCGCGCCGTATGCAGAAAATTGTCCGCCGTTGTCGCCCATTGAACGTTCACTGCTCAACGAGCTCCACCGCGAGAACGATTCGCGCGGGGTGTCGGGAGATGACAGCGCATCCTTGGGTGATAATAAAGGTGCCATGGGTGGAAGCGGCGGATCGGCAACGACGTCCACTGCCGCAGCGATGGAAACGTTGTTTGCCGCCGCCGCCGTTCGAGACGCCGCGAGCTTTGCGTAGGGCGGCGGCGGACCGGCGGGTAACGGCGGCGGACCGGCGGGCAGCGGTGGCGGCGCCACGGGTGGCTGTTGGTGCATCGGCATTCCACCACCGTTAATTCTCGGCGTCGGAATCGAACGCAGCGTCAAACCAGTCGATCGTGGCGCACTCGGCGGAGCCGTAGCCCCGGCGTCGGCTAGGGGCGCGCCCTCAGCCTTGTCGCCGTTGACACCCATCGCCGTCATCGACACGGACGACTGTTTCTTCATACTAAGATTATTCTGATTATTCGCCTCCTCCTTGGCTTCTCGTGCCTTGGCTGCCGCGGCCTCTCGTTCGCGCGCCTCCTTCTCGTCGCGCCTCTTCTTATCTTCTATCTCTATCGTCGCTCGTCGAGCCGCGTCTACGCGAGCCTCCTCCTCTTCTCTCGCTCGCTTCGCTAGAGCTGCCTCCTCAGCCGCCGCCTCTGCGGCTTCTCGCTTTTTTCGCTCTAATTCGACTAAACGCGCGATTTCCGCACGTTCTGCCTCCTCTCGTTTCGCCGCAATCTCTTGCTCTTCTCGAGCGCGTCGCTTGCGCTCCTTCGCCGCCTCCTTGGCGCGCGCTATATCTTCGCTAGTTTTAACCACACGCGGCGATTGCGCGGGCGACGTGGATGATTTAGGCGATAACGATGCCACCGACGACGAGTTCTTGGTCGTCACGCGCACCGTTGTCGTTCCATCACCCCGCGTCGACGCCTTGGCGCCCTCGCCCTCGAGCGCGCCTCCGTCGCTCCCGCAACTACTATTTCCCGGCACGATCGCCGCCACCGCACACGCCGCGCTCGCACACGCACACACCTTCGCTACGAGCGCTAATGTAACATCATTAATCACCCCTCTCGCGCGCGGTTCATCGCTCAGGAAACTTAACACGCTCGCGGGCGCGAGCGACGCCGCGCCTCCAAACGCCCCCGCGCGCGCCCCGAACGCCTGCATGGCTTCTAAAGCCTTTGACGCCCACGCACACGTGATGGCTAACGCGCATAATGCGAACGCCATGACGGCTGCCACCACGCGCGGGTGCCACGAACGCGTCATCACCGCCGACGTCGCCATGATTGGCGGCGCGCGTGCGCTACGATTCAGCGACGAGGATCTCGCGAAATCGGATGTCGCTCGGATGTGCTAAGGCGTACGCCGCGCGATTGATCGCTGCGGACGACGCGATGAATCGCACGGCTATGTATGCGTGTGCGTCTCTCTCTGTGTGTGTATACCTAAACCTCCGTCGGCGTCGCTCGCGTCGGACTCTGGCGAATGGGGTGTCGAAAAACACACATCGGCCCTCGATCTAGGGTACAGGTGCGTGTATGGGTAAACAGTATAGATAAAAGCCCTACACGGTAGGGTATAGGGTACAGACGTCGTGGACGCGGACGTGGCCGATGGGGCGTCGACGTGGCACCGGCAGTGCGCGCCGACGCCGTCTCACGCATCGCGCTCGAGCGAAGCAATCCACCCTTACCGTCGTCGTCGTCGTCGCCATCATGTCACAAGCAGCGACGCAAGCGGCGAAACGCGCGACGACGTACGCGATTCAAACGCTCACCAAGGCACAGGAAACGATCGCGCCTCCGATCGTCAAGGCGTACGAGCGTACGATGAGCGCGAACGCGCAATACGTGGTGAAGGATGAAGCCGCAGCGAAGGTTCTCGGTCGACAGTTCATCTATACCAACCTGGCGCGCGTGCCGGGGGCGTTGAAGCACGCCAAGGTGGAGTTTGAGCAGGTGCGCGCGATGGGGCGGGACGCGCGCGAGTTGGACGTGAAGACGGTGGCGATTGGCGCGGCGTTTGCGTTTGAAGTGTACGCGTGGTTTTGCGTCGGTGAGATCATCGGGCGAGGAGGGAAGTTGACTGGGTATTGATTGATTGATTGATTGATCTCGATCGAGAGAGACGCTGTAATATTTCTACTAAAAAAGTACAAACGAAGACGAAGACGCTCGCTCGCTCGTTTTTTGCTATTCGAATCCCGGTGGGGCTTGTCCTGGTGGTGTATACGCCATTGGGTCAAAGCCTAGTGCGGACTTGAATGCCTCGTAATCGTTGTCGTCGTCGTCGTCGTCGTCTTGGTTGTCGTCTTTGTGTCGTCTTCGCGCGCGGTCCGCGAAACCATCCGTCATTTTTGGTGGTATGGGTTCGCCTCGACCTGGCAGAGCATCGAGCGCCTCGCGTACCTCGTCGGCGGTGAAAAACAGGTTCATCTGGCGCAATAGTTGTCGCGCGTCGCAATCGCCCACGCCGAGGTATTCGCCAACTAAACGTCTACGATTGACGACGCCACCAAACGGAGCCCAGACGTCGGCGTTCGCGTCCTCGGCGACTAATCCCCATGTCGCGAGCGATTCGCGCGTGAATTCATGCCTATCAACACACGCCACGCGCGCGCGCGCGATTGCTTGCAATATATCTTCTCCCTCGGCGTGTTCGACGCCTACATTACCGACGGCGTGCCATGTCCCATCCACTTTGGCGGATGACTTGTGCGCACCCATAAACGCGTGCTCGGCGAGCGGAAATCTCTTTAGAAACGCATTCCTCAACTGTCGCCCGGCGCTATCGGCATCAAAAAGTACGACGATTGGTGCGGCATATTTCACGCTCAACCGCTCGATTTCATCCATGCGTTCGCTTTTCACATCCATTTCGCCCGTGTTGGCGCGCGCGAACGCGCCTCGATGCCGAATAGCTACGACTTTAGCGCTCGCTTTACTGACATTCGCCTTGATGCGCACGGCGCGGATATCGGCGCCACCTTCAACGACAATGACGTGTGTACATGCCTCGATGCGGGCGTCACGCGCGGCTTGACGTGCGCGGTATGCGGCGGTGTCTCTTTCGCGAGCCGCCGCCTTGGCGTCGGCGAGCGCGCGCTCATCCTCGTACACCGGTCGTAGGCTCGCCACGAGCGCGTCGTCGTCGATGATGCCGACCCCATCGTCATCATCGTCATCGTCTTCGCGACATCGTTCGCTCGTTCGCGCGCTGTGAACGTCGTCGTCGTCGTCGCCTAACGTGCGCTTTGAACGCCGCCGGCGCGGGACAAAAGTGTTAAAGGCGTCGTCGGAGTCCCGAGCGCTGACTCTCCCGCGCGCGCGACGCGGTGCGGTCGACGCGTGGCGCGATGACGCGCGTCGCATCGATGCCAACGCGTCGCAACGCGCCGGCGCGCGATGGGCGAGCGTGGTGGACATGATGAATCCTAAAGCGCTCGCGCGAGGCGGCGTTGTGGCGTCGGTTGGGCGCGTCCGTCGTCGGTTTGGTGAAAAGACCACACTAAAAATTACACTTATCTTCTATTTATTTGCACGTCGCGCACCCATGGCGAGGCACAAGTTACGTCTAGAGAACTTGACCTTGAATACTGGGGTGTTCTTTGTCGGGAATGTCTTGAGCGGTACGCGCTTGATGACTTTTCCAGACGCTTCGTCATCCTCGGCGGCGCCTTCGGCTGGTGGGGGTGGCGTGGACACGTCCCATACGCGCACGGTGTCGTCTGCACCACCAGAGGTGAGTAAACCGCCACCACCGGCGTAGTCTAAAGAGTAAACCGGCCCAACGTGACCTTTGAGGGAGATCACGCACGTGGCTTTGGTGAGGTCCCACACGTGAATGCGACCGTCGTCGGCGGCGGATGCGAGCGTTCGACCGTCGGGGGCAAAAACTAGGGAGCGAATACCAGCGCTGTGACCGGCGAAGACACGAACACACTCGCCATCGTTGACGTCCCACACTCTAACCGTGCGGTCGGCGGAACCGGAGGCGATATAGTTTGCGTTGGGGTGCCACGCCACGCAGTCGACGTTGGAGAGGTGTCCAACCATCATGCGTCGCGGGAACGACTTGTCCATGGCGTACACGCGGACGATGCGGTCGTGACACGCTGTGGCGAAATAATGCGCAAATGGGCTCCATTGCACGTCCCAAACCGGGTGAAAATGTCCTTCGTACGCGCATAAACAAATCTTCAATTCCATGCTCCAGACGCGCACTTGGCAGTCGCGCGACGCCGTCAATAAAAATTGTCCGCATGGGCTAAACGACACTTGATGGACGGGCGCAGAGTGACCGATGAACTCGGTCATCGGAATCGTCCGCGGGCTCTTCTTGTCGCGTTCTACAGGTTCGGTTCGTTCTTCACCCGGGGCGGTTTCTGCCAAGTGCCAAACGCGCACGACGGAATCCGCAAAGCCGCCAGCGATGTGCTTCACGTCAGCTGTTGCATCGGCGCAGCACAGCAACCCGTGGGCGTGGGTGAACGTAAAGAAGCATACTGTTGGCAACGTTTCCGGCGAGAGCTTGATGCGAAAGCGCAAGTCTTCAAGCGCCGCGACGTGCGCGTCGTAATCAAGCGTCGGAAGCGGCACCTTGCCCTTGGTAATATTTGGCGGGTCTTCGAGCATGGCAACCGGGTACTCAGCCTCTGTGGCTTGTTCACCATCTTCATCCATGTCATCTTCCGCACCTTCCTCTCCGCCATCGGCCGCATCGTCATCCTTCTTTTGCTTTTTCGACTTTTTAGCCTCTTCGCGCGCCTTGGCCGCCGCCGCCTTTTCCTTTTCTTTTGTTTCTCTCTTGTGCTGTCTCAAGCGCTCAATTTCTAAGCACGAATCTACCAAACCCCAACGACCTTTGATGGAGTTAAACTTGCGTTGCGCCTCGGGTGTGCGGCCGGTGATGACAACCGCGCCGTCGCGCTCGTCTTCAAACGGACTCGGCTCGCCCCGTTCAACCTTGACGCACAAGTGCGCGTTCAACACGCTCAACATCGACATCAAGTTTTGCGCATGTAAAAACTTTACTAAAAGCTCAAACGAATAGTTTGTCATCGTCACACTCGCCTTTGAATCCAAGTATTTCCGCGCCACTGGGTCGCTCAGCACGTGTTCGGGCTCGCTCAACGCGCTCAACGCCGCCAAGTCGTCCCCATACAACCGCATGTGGTCGACGTGATACTTTGTGTACAACTCCCGAGCCTCATCTAAGTGTCCTTTTTTCACTAAATCAAGGAAACAATGTGCAAACATCGGGAAAAGCACGCGCACGAGCTCATTCTACGCAATCAACGCGACACATACAACCATAAGTTAGTCAATCGCGTACCCTCGCCAATCGCGAGCCGACGCGAGCCGCGAACCCGCGCGCGCGCGAATCATCGTCACAGTGTACACACACACACGCACACACACACACACACGCAACACATACCTTGTACATATCCAACGAATTCTGCGCCCAATCCCTCAACGCGCCGTACCCATCCACCAACCCGCGCGGGTCCGCCTCCGCCTCCGCGTAGTACAACAAATGATCGCTGATCGCCGCGTCAGCCCCCATGGCGTGCACCACACTCATCCCACCTTTCACAAAATTCTCCGCACTGACCGTATCGTTGATGGCGTGCTCGTGCACGCGCGCCTCGGTGCGCAGGACGCCCGCGGCGTTCTTGTACCCGCGACGCTGCAGGTAGCGCAGGACGACGCGATCGAGCGCCTCGCTCGCGGTGGCGTCTTCGCCGCTCGCGCCCGCGGCGGCGTCGAGCGCGGACATGTGACGACGACGACGGCGACGGCGGCGTCGGCGGCGGTGTCAACGGTGGCGGCGTGCGGCGCGCGAACCGCTGAGCGTCGACGATTGACGGCAAATTGTGGTGCACTCGTTTTGAAGTTTTCCCTGTTCGGAGGGGACTCATCGACCAATCATGACCAGGGGCGCTCACAAGAACAGGAGAAAAGAACGAATCTGCGCGCGTGACACGTCGACGCGTCGCCGGCGCGATGGAGCTCGTGAGCAACGCCCTGGTGTACGTGGGCGGGTACGTGTTTTTGGTCTTCATGGCGGTGTGTCTCGCCACAGGTGCGTGCGTTGCGTGGCGTGGGGTATACCGTCGCGGGAAGGGTGACGAATGATGATCGTCGTTTCGGCGGTGATTTGTGCGTGCGCGTCGTCTCGCGTCCTCGCGGTGACTGCTCGTGTGGACGTGGGAGATGAAACCCATGCGTGTACTGACCCTTGGCGATGCGTGACGTGCGTTCGGCGCGACAGGGTTGTATTACTTGGCGGAGATGGTTGAGGAGTACACGCGGTTGACGAAAAAGGTGTTGGATTGGGCGATTAAGGTGACGTTGGTCATGCATGCGTTGCTATTGGTGATTGATCGCATGCCTTTTATGACACTGTTGATATCTGGAGCGTCGCAAGTCGCATATGGGCGGATGTTGAAGCGGTTCCCGTTTATAGACTTTGCGAGCGTCGATTTCGTCGGCGCGCTCGCGGCGTTGGGGGCGACGCACTGGGTTTGGGTGCGATATTTCCACTCCACGTACCACTCTACGGAGTATGTGTTGGGTTTTTTCTTCATGATTGTTTGGTTTGTACCGTTCGGGTTCTTTATTAGCATCGCCGCGAATGAGAGCGTGCTACCAGGGGGCGCCGCGGTGCCGGGCGCGCCGCCGACTGCCGGCGGCGGTTTGGGCGGGTACGACCAACGAAACGGTGGTAAAAAGAGTCGTAACGTGATGTTGCAGTTGTTAGATTTCTTGAAGATGCAGTGGACAAAGTTTACTGAAAAGGTTTTGCCCGCGGGGGGCATTCCTGGGACGTATCGCGACCCCGGATACAACAAAGGGTGGTAGGCGAACGCGCGCTAGTTCGTAAGTTGCAACGCACACAATTCATTTCAGCCGCTCGTTTGTCCTCGTCAAGATTGCGATATATCATGTCTAATAATTAGGGTATACAATTACACGAGCGAAGAGGGCTAGAACGTACGACGCGCGAGTTCTCGACGCTATACGCTCTTTTCCGCTTTGAATTTATCTCGCCGTTTGCGTCTGCTGGGAGAGTTTTTCATTAATCGAACGCAACACCGAAAGCGTGCTTCCTTGAATAAAATGTTGCTTCACTGCGTTGTTCGCCATGACCACCGGATCAATGCTCGACGAACGCTCGGGCATAAACCCACCCGCGCGTTGCATCGCTTCGGCTTGCGCCAGTAACGGCGTCAACTGCTTCGCCGTGTGCACTATGGTCCCCGTCGCGCTCAATCCTTCTTTCACTCGAGCATTTTCCTTACCAACCGCCGCGGTGATCGACTGAATTCGCCCAACAACTTCACCGTGCGATTCCAATTCTTTCGTCAACGAGGCGCACTCCTTTTCGCTCGCAAGTTTCAACGCGCGCGCTCGAGAAATGCGCGCCCGAAGCGCGCGCAGCTCTGAATCCAACGCTCCTTCCTCTTCCTCACTCACGCTCGGCAGCGCATCGACATCCGCCGCGCTCGCCTCATATTCAATTACTTCAGAAGGTATAGAAAAACACGCCGCATTCGCATGGCTCGCAAACCGCGTGAAATTATCCCCAATCTTCAATTGCAACTTGGCGTACAACGCATCCAACCCATGCTTGAACGCCGCCGCCGTGCGCTCATCCGGCTCCGTCTCCTCCGCCAAACACGTCTCTAACGCATCAAACCCCTCCGCGGCGTATTGTTCAATCTATTCATATCGCGTCACGCCAACGCACGACACCCATCGTCAGTCTTTCGTCCGTGAGCTCGCGCGAATCGCAATTTCAAACTGGTTCCCCCGAGCGCGGTGCCATGCGCGCGCATCCGTCGTCATCGTCGCGTACGCACCGCGTTAGTGATATCATCGCACACATCTCTCGATCGTTCGCGTTGTTCGCGCGCGCGTTGCGCCGGGATCGACGCCGTCGTGGACATGTCGCGCGCGAAAGTGACGTGAGCTGGACTGACAGCTCAACGGTGGTTCAAATGTTTTTTTTTGAGTCTTTTCGAGCCGAAGGCGCAAAAGTCATAACATTTAATGTATTACATGCGCGCGGCGCGGATGACGTCGGCGTCGATATCGCCGACGTCGATGGTATTGATGTAGTAGTACGCGCCGGCGATGTAGACGGCGGCGATGGAGGCGAAGACGAGGGGCCATGATTGGTCGGTGGCGTCGAGGATGACGCCGAAGAGAGGCACGCCGACGATACCGGCGAGCGTGGCGCACGTATTTCCAGTGGCGAATACTAATCCTGCGTGCTTTGGGGCGATATCGAGATGGGATACGGATACACCGGCGAGCGTGAGGGCGCTGAGGGCGAGACCGATGTCGACGGTGATGGCGGCGGCGGTCGGGTTGTGGTCGCAGACGGGCGACGCCGCGACGACGAGCGCCAAAGCCGGTCCAATCATGCCTATGCCTTGCGCCCATTGGCGCACTTTTCGCGTCGGAACGTTTCGGGTGTTGATAAAATCATCGGCAATCACGCCTACGGCGAGACCGACGCCGCCCTGAAGAATATACGGCACGAATGTGAACGCCGCGAGGTTGGCTAATTCCACGCCTTGCGCGTCGTGAAAGT
>Ga0222716_10004927_pt1 | contig 10430 bp, 10 predicted proteins | sample C33_13DmetaG_FD_165044 | JGI IMG/M metagenome (GOLD analysis project Ga0222716, IMG submission 165044) | Estuarine water microbial communities from San Francisco Bay, California, United States - C33_13D | ecosystem: Environmental > Aquatic > Marine > Unclassified | place: USA: California... | reverse complement strand
CTTCCATTGCAGTTTCTAAACGAATTTCGTAACGCACAGCCCTCCTGGCGGTAGCTTGATCTGTCGAAGGTTGGGTATAATCCCCTACGTTATAATTGGCTGCTGGATTGGATGTTTTTGTGTATTCAGGACGTGTAGCACCTTGAATAGCCTCAGGCACAAATCCAGCTGGATTTGCTGCTCTAGCTCTCAAACGGTTGATCAGTGCTCTTGATTCTTCAAGTTTCCCTAATTCCATTTTAGCCTTAGCAGCCCAAAGGATCACATGACCCAATCGCATAATTCTAAGGTTGTTTTCGTAAAGCTTACTCCCCCACCTCCATGAACTTAACCTTAAAAGATATTGCACAAGCTCTAGAAATTTCGACCTCTACTGTATCCAAAGCATTAAAAAACTATAAGGATGTAAGTCCAACAACCAAAAAAAAGGTGCTTGACTATGCGGAACGTATCGGGTTTAAACCAAACGCTCAAGCTGCATTTTTAAGAACACAGAAAACCAAATTGATAGGAGTTATTCTTCCAAAAATTGAACATGATTTATACTGTGAGGTTTTGAAAGGAATTCTAAATAAAATGTCACAAACCGATTATAAACTAATTCTACTGTGTTCTGAAAATTCATTTGAAATTGAAAAAAAACATATTCGAGAATTATTACAACTAAATGTTGATGGAATATTTATTTCAATTGCATTAGAGACCAATCGGTTTGATCATTTAAAGGAGGTACAAAAGAGTAATACTATACTTGTCCTTTTTGATCATTATGTGAAAATTATTGCAACAAATCGGGTCCTAATTGAAGATCGAAAAGCTTCTTTTTTAGCCACAGAACATTTAATTCAACAGGGGTGTCAAAAAATTGGTTGTTTCCGAGGAGAGTTGATTTCACAAACTTCTATTGATCGATTCATGGGCTATAAAGATGCCTTGGAGTATTATAAAATTCCATTTCAAAAGGAACTGATTTTGATTTGTAATGAGGAAACCATTGCTGAAGGAAAAAGAAATATGATAGAAATCCTCGAAAAAAAATTGGAGATTGATGGATTGGTTACGGTAACGGATTTAATTGCTTTAGGGGCAATGGATGTATTAAAACAAAGAAGAGTTAAAATCCCTGAAGAAATTGCTGTTGTCGGTTTTGGAAATTGGAAATTTACTTCATTGATTAGTCCTTCACTCAGTACTATCGACCAAAACGGTTTTCTCATGGGGGAAAAAGTTTTTGAACTCTTTGAAAAATCACAGGAAGATACCCTCCTTAATGAATTGCCTAACACAGAAATTCTCCCCTTTCAACTTGTCGTTCGTGGGTCTAGCTGTCGGAAGAAATAAACTTAATATTTCTTTTTAATCCTTCATATTTTGTTCGCATAACAGCACTGTTTTTAAAAACAGTATCGAACACTTCTTCGGTCATTTCTTCCCAATCTTTTTTAGAAAGATTTAACAACTCGTTTGGAGGTTCAAAAGCGGGTTCAGAATGTGGTTTTGAAAAGCGATTCCAAGGACAGACCGTTTGACAAACATCACAACCAAAAGCCCAGTTGTCCATTTTATTTTTAAATTCTGTTGGAATGCTGTCTTTTAATTCGATCGTCAGATAGGATATGCATTTGCTCCCATCGATTTGATAGGGCTCAATTAATGCCTCGGTAGGACAAGCATCTATACATGCGGTACAACTTCCACAATGGTCTGTAGTAGGGAGATCATAGTCTAATTCTAGATCAAGTATTAGCTCAGCAATAAAGAAAAAAGAACCCACTTTTTTTGAAATCAAATTGGTGTTTTTTCCAACCCAACCTAAACCGCTTTTTGCTGCCCAAGCTTTATCCATAACGGGTGCTGAGTCAACAAAAACTCTTCCCCCTACCGCTCCAATTTCAGTTTGAATAAAGCGCATTAATTTTTTAAGTTTCTCTTTAATTACGAAATGGTAATCCTGACCATAGGCATAGGTGGAAATTTTAGGAGCCTCAATATCCGTCTGCAGTTGATCGGTATGGTAATTTAAAAGTAATGAAATCACACTTTTCGCACCTGGGACAAGAAGTCTTGGATCCAAACGCTTGTCAAAATGATTTTCCATATACGACATGCTTCCATGTCTTTTCTGATTGAGCCATTGCTCTAGTCGAGGAGCTTCCTCTTCTAAAAAATCGGCTTTGGATATCCCACAAGAAAGAAAACCCAAAGAGTTTGCTTGGGCTTTGATTTTGTTGCTATACTCAGACTGTAAACGCATGTACGTTGGAGTTAAAACAAACCCTCTTGGTTGTTTTTTATACGCCCTAAATGTGTATAAGCACGTGAGGTAACTTCTCGTCCTCTAGGGGTTCTAACAATAAATCCTTGCTGTATTAAAAAGGGTTCATAAACTTCTTCGATGGTTTCAGCATTTTCTGATACTGCAGTGGCAAGCGTACTAATACCTACGGGGCCACCTTTAAACTTATCAATTAAGGTCGTCAAGATTTTATTATCCATTTCATCTAGCCCGTGGGTATCTACTTGCAAGGCTTGAAGGGCATACTTTGTGATTTTCATGTCAATTTTGCCATCCCCTTTTATTTGAGCAAAATCACGAACCCTCCGCAGAAGACCATTTGAAATTCGCGGGGTTCCCCTGCTTCTCCCTGCAATTTCAACAGCTGCATCCTCCTCTATAGGAACTTTAAGAATATCCGCACTTCGGGTAACTATTGTTGAAAGCAATTCTGTAGAATAATATTGCAGCCGATTACTTATACCAAATCGTGCTCGCATGGGAGCAGTCAACAATCCTGAACGTGTGGTTGCACCCACTAAGGTAAAGGGCTCCAAGTTAATTTGAACAGTCCGTGCATTCGGCCCCGACTCGATCATGATATCTATTTTGTAATCCTCCATGGCAGAGTAAAGGTACTCCTCCACGATCGGACTCAGTCGGTGAATTTCATCAATAAACAGGATGTCCCGTGACTGCAAATTGGTTAACAAACCAGCCAAATCACCAGGTTTATCTAACACAGGACCTGAGGTCATCTTAATTCCTACTTGAAGTTCGTTTGCTAAAATGTGTGCTAATGTGGTTTTTCCAAGGCCTGGAGGTCCATGAAACAAGGTGTGATCTAAGGCTTCTCCACGCTGCTTTGCTGCTTGAACAAAGACTTTCAAGTTTTCTAAAATTGTATCTTGACCTGCAAAGTCATCAAAATTCAACGGCCTCAAGGCCCGATCGAAATCATGCTCTTCAGCTGAAAATTGATTATCCGTAGGATCTAAATTTTGATTCATCTTCCCAAAGATAATTGAATTCCATCGGAATAAAATATTTTATTGTTGGATCCCAGAAGATAAATGAATAAGTGCCTCTCTATTGAGAATTTTAATTTTTTTACCTTTAGTTTTAATCCATCCCTCTTTTTGAAATTGAGCGAGTTTTCGTATGAATGACTCTGTAGCCACGCCTATACAATTCGCCATATCTTCTCTTCGAAGTGAAACATTCATAAAGGAATGTTGGTCTTTTTCAAAAATCGACTCTATGTTAAGCACAAATTTTGCAGCGCGTAAAGCTGGGTTTTAAATGGGATTTAATGTTGTAATTCCTCTTCTCCTTTTTTCAAAGGAATGTGTTGTGGAACAAAATCATCGTCTTGTCCAGGCTTGGAATAATCATAAGCCCAACGGTGTACATGAGGAATTTCACCTGGCCAGTTTCCATGCATATGTTCAACAGGTGCAGTCCATTCTAAAGTATTTGATCTCCATGGATTTTGTACTGTTTCCTTACCATAGAACATGCTGTGGATAAAGTTATACAAAAACACTAACTGTGCAGCTCCTGCTACTAGAGCAAATACCGTGATCAATACATTGATATCCGCTAAATCATCAAAATATGGAAAAGCAGTATTGGTGTAATAACGTCTTGGTAAACCAGCCATTCCAATAAAGTGCATGGGGAAAAATACACCATAAGCACAAACAGCGGTAACCCAGAAGTGAACGTAACCTAAATTTTTATTCATCATTCGACCAAACATTTTAGGGAACCAATGGTACACCCCAGCGAACAATCCGTACAAAGCGGAAATACCCATCACCAAGTGAAAGTGAGCTACCACAAAATAGGTGTCGTGTACGTTTATATCAAGCGTACTATCTCCTAGTATGATCCCTGTCAAACCACCCGTTATAAAGGTTGAGACCAGTCCAATGGAAAAGAGCATTGCAGGATTGAGTTGTAAATTTCCTTTCCAAAGCGTCGTGATATAATTGAACGCTTTAACGGCTGAGGGAATCGCAATTAACAAGGTTGTAAATGTAAATACAGATCCTAAGAAAGGATTCATTCCAGAAATAAACATATGGTGACCCCATACGATGGTCGATAAAAATGCAATGGCTAATATTGAAGCTACCATGGCACGGTATCCAAAAATAGGTTTACGTGCATTGGTTGCAATAATTTCTGAAGTAATTCCCAAAGCCGGTAAGAGAACGATATACACTTCAGGATGTCCTAAAAACCAGAATAAATGTTCGTATAATACGGGAGATCCACCTTGATAGTGAAGAACCTCTCCTTGTATAAAAATATCGGAAAGGAAGAAGGAGGTTCCAAAACTACGATCCATGATCAGTAATAAAGCCGCCGATAACAATACGGGGAAAGAAACTACACCAATAATTGCCGTAACAAAAAACGCCCAAATAGTCAACGGTAAACGGGTCATGCTCATCCCTTTAGTTCTGAGATTGATTACCGTGACAATATAGTTTAACGATCCCAACAAGGAAGAGGCAATGAATATTGCCATAGAAACTAACCAAAGGGTCATTCCTGTTCCTGAGCCCGGTTGAGCTTGAGGTAAAGCACTTAATGGAGGATAAATTGTCCACCCTGCTGCAGCTGGTCCTGCCTCAACAAAAAGAGAAAGCACCATAATCACACTTGAAAGGAAAAACAACCAAAATGAAATCATATTCAACAGCCCAGAAGCCATATCCCGTGCTCCAATTTGTAATGGAATAAGAAGGTTACTGAATGTTCCACTAAGTCCTGCAGTCAAAACAAAAAAGACCATAATGGTACCGTGAATGGTAACCAATGCTAAATAAACATTAGGATCCATAACACCATCTGGTGCCCATTTGCCAAGCAATACTTCAAAAATTCCAAAAGGCTGCTCAGGCCATGCTAATTGTAATCGAAATAAAAGGGACATGGCAATCCCTATAATCCCCATAAATAGTCCCGTAATCAGGTACTGTTTTGAGATCATCTTGTGATCTTGACTAAAGATGTATTTCGTTACAAAGGTCTCTTTGTGATGATGTCCGTGATCCTCTTCTGTATGTGCTGCTGCTGTTGACATAATCTATATGGTGTTTAAATTATTGAATAACTTCAGCAAATGTTTGCTGAGAACTCATCCAGTTTTCAAATTCTTTTTCGGTTTCAACTATAATTTTCATTTGCATATTGTAATGTGATGCACCGCATATCTTATTACAAAGCAATAGAAAATCAAATTCATAAGGGTCTAAAGCTACGTCACCACTGGCGACTAATTCTTTGCTTTTTTCAGCTCGAATTTTATTTATTTTTTTCACTTTAGCAACGACCTCTGGATCTTGACGCATTTCCTCTGAGGTTATATTGGGTGTAAATGCAAACTCTGTAATCATCCCGGGAACGCAGTTCATTTGCGCTCTAAAGTGAGGCATATAGGCAGAGTGAAGAACATCCTGAGAACGCATTTTAAAAATAACCTCTCTGCCAACGGGTAGATGCAATTCTTGTACAACAACATCATCAAAACCATTTGGATCTGTAGCATCAATTCCGACGAGGTTTTTTCCGTCAAAATCTTGAAGAAAACGAACGTTTGCGTCTCCTAACACACCATCCTCTCCAGCATAACGTGCTTTCCAATTAAACTGTTGTGCATAAAGCTCTACAACAAGTGCTTCGTCATTTTCTTCGACGGTCATGATATCTGTCCAAGTGTAAAGACCATATAATATTAGTCCTGCTAAAGTAATCACAGGAATAATGGTCCAAAGCATTTCTAATTTGTCATTATCGGCATAGAATAAGGCTTTCTTTCCTTTTGCTCCTCGATACTTATAAGAAAAATAATGCAAAAGTGCCTGAGTGATGGTCTGAACAAAAAAGATGATCGCAAAGGAAATCCACATCAAATTATCGTAATCGGATCCATGTTCTGAAGCCGCATCGGGTAACAAGACGTCTCCATAAGCCCAAAAAGAGAAAATGGTGATTCCGTAGATAAAAATTAAAAAGACAAACATCAGTTTACCATTTAAATTATTATCCTCGTCGTCTGCTACTTGAGTATTGATTTTCTTAGCTTGAGAAAGCTCAAAAATCTTGGTTATTTGCCACAGTGAAATAGCAATTAAAACAAGTACAGAAAGTATCAAAAATAGGTTCATTTATCTTTTCGATTAATTTTTAATAATGAAAACGTTCACTTTCACCCATATAGGGGTCACCTTTTGCTAATAAAGGGGCTTTGGTCATTTCTTTGAATACAATAAATATAAAAAGACCTAGGAAGAACAAAAATCCTCCAATTTCTGCTGCACCAATAAACCACTGGTCACCAACAGCAGATGGCATGATCATATTAAATACATCCATATAGTGCCCCAATAGAATCACAATACCCGCCATTACTATAAAATAGTTAATTCGTTTGTAATCGCTATTCATTAGTATTAGCAAAGGGAAGATAAAGTTCATTACTAACATACCAAAGAAGGGTAAATTATAATCTTCTATTCGTGTAATAAAATAGGTTACCTCTTCCGGAATGTTAGAATACCAAATCAGCATAAACTGTGAAAACCACAAATAGGTCCAGAAAACACTAATTCCAAACATAAATTTTCCAAGGTCATGAATATGACTATCGTTCACAAATTCCAAATACCCTTTTGATTTTAAATAGATCGTGATTAAGGCTATTGCAGTAATTCCAGAAACGAACATACTTGCAAAAACATACCATCCAAATAAAGTGCTGAACCAATGTGGGTCAATTGACATTATCCAATCCCAAGACATGATGGATTCCGTTACTATATAAAATACTAAAAAGGCTGCAGAAATTCTAAAGTTCTTTTTGTGATTGGAAATGTCACTTGCGGTATCCTGAGCAAGAGAAAATTTTCTTGAAAAATAACGATATAATGTCCAACCTGAAAGAAAGATTACTGCTCTGATCAAGAAAAAAGGAAGATTTAAAAATCCTACTTTCCCCGCAATCAATTTGTCATGAGCCACTACTTCTGGATCCATCCAGATAAAGAGATGGTTGAAATGCATTCCGGAAAGGAGCAGAATTACAATTACAATTACTCCACCTGGCAGTAAATAAGCTGTAATCCCTTCCATTACTCTGAAAAGTACTGGAGACCATCCTGCTTGAGCTGCACGTTGAATAGCATAAAAGGCTAATACTCCAAGAGAAATCATAAAAAAGAAAAAAGCTGCCACATATAAAGCCGCCCAAGGTTTGTTGCTCAGTTGGTGAAATACGTGTTCGTCGTGTTCGGCATCATGCGATTCCCCATGAGAGGTTCCATTGTGTGATGCTGCAACCTGCTCTTGATGATCTGCAGTCGGGTGCGCATCCTCGGCATGTGAAGAAGTTGAAGCATGAGAACTGTCTTCACCTTGTGATTCCGAAGTACCTGAAGTTTCATGGGAAGTCCCATGACCCTCTCCGTGATTTGCGGCGACTATAGCTTTAGCTTCTTCTATAGTACTCGGAGCTGAGAGGAATCCATAGGTTAACCCTATCAAGCCTACAACCATAAATACAATGGCTAAATTTCTAAGTTTGTTTGGAAAGGTGTACATCATTTGTTTTCCTTAATATTATTTAACTAACTTATTTCTTAATTCCATAACGTGTTGGGCTATTTGCCAGCGTTCTTCCGCGTTGACTTGACCCGCATGAGATCCCATTGCATTTTTCCCGTACATCAACACGTGATAAATGCTTCCAGGAGTAATTTGTCTATCGGCATAACTCGGTACACCGAGAAATTTTTCTCTGGTCATCAAAATACCTTGTCCGTCTCCTTTGGTTCCATGACAAACCGCACAATAGATTCCGTACAATTCTTTTCCATTGGCAAGATGCTCTTCTGTTGCCATTAAAGGGGATACCAATTCAGCTTTTGCTGCTTCATACCCTTCGTTGGTGTCTGGATAGTCATAGGGTTGCCATCCTCTAGCCACTGTACCTTGAACGGGTATCTGGGCTTCAATTCCATTAGCAAAAGCATCTGTATCAGCATAGGTTTCATATCCTACAGGCTCATACATGTTAGGGAAATATTGGTAATTAGGTACGGAAGGATCAGCACAAGACTGCATTCCTAAAACAACAATTACGCAAATCAATAGGCCTTTATAACTCATCTATTCTGGCTTTTCTATAATGGATACATCTATAGCTCCTGACTTTTTCAAAAGCGATTCAAGCTCTTTTTCATTGTCATGGATTTCGATTTCTACAAGAAATTTATCGTCTGTAGTTAGTGGGTTTGGGTTTTCCGCTTTTTTGAAGGGCCACAATTTACTTCTCATATAAAAAGTAATTACCATCAAATGGGCTGCAAAAAATACAGTCATTTCGAACATGATTGGGACAAAGGCAGGCATATTTTCTAAATAAGAAAAACTCGGCTTTCCACCAATATCTTGAGGCCAATCGTCAATCATGATGAAATTCATCATCGCCACGGCTACACATAAACCAATACATCCGTAGATAAATGCCATAATGGCGATACGGGTTCCTTCCAATCCCATGGCTTTGTCGAGCCCGTGCACAGGAAATGGGGTATACACCTCTTCGATATGGTGTTTTTCAGAACGAATCATTTTGACAGCACTTAAAAGCACATCGTCATCGTCGTAAAGGGCATGTACTACTTTATTACTCATGATTTACCGTCTCTTAATTTTTTATACTTCTCTCCAGAAGCTTTTAATATTGTTTTTACTTCAGCCTGAGCAATTACAGGGAAAGTTCGTGCATACAACAAGAATAACACAAAGAAGAATCCTATGGTACCGATGAATATTCCGATATCTACAAATGTAGGAGAGAACATCGTCCATGAGGAAGGAAGGTAGTCTCTATGTAATGAAGTTACGATAATTACAAAACGTTCGAACCACATACCAATGTTTACTACAATGGAAATGATAAAAGAGAACATAATACTGGTTCGCAATTTTTTAAACCACATAAATTGAGGAGAAAATACATTACAGGTCATCATGGACCAATACGCCCACCAATAAGGTCCTGTAGCTCTGTTTAGGAAAGCATACTGTTCGTATTCTACTCCGGAGTACCAGGCGATAAAGAGTTCCGTAATGTAAGCAACCCCAACGATTGATCCGGTAATCATGATGACAATATTCATCAATTCGATGTGTTGAACTGTGATATAGTTTTCTAGATTGGAGACTTTACGCATGATGATTAACAGTGTATTTACCATGGCGAAGCCAGAGAAAATTGCTCCTGCAACAAAATAAGGGGGAAAGATTGTCGTGTGCCAACCAGGAATTACTGAAGTGGCAAAGTCAAACGATACAATTGTATGTACAGAAAGTACAAGAGGTGTAGCTAATCCAGCTAAAACTAACGAAACCTCCTCAAAACGTTGCCAGTCTTTTGCTCTACCAGACCATCCAAAACTTAGGAGACTGTATATTTTTTTCTGAAAGGGCATTACTGCTCGATCACGAATCATGGCAAAATCAGGAAGTAATCCAGTCCACCAAAATACTAAAGAAACCGAAAGATAAGTAGAGATTGCAAATACGTCCCAGAGTAAAGGAGAGTTAAAGTTAACCCAAAGAGAACCAAATCCGTTAGGAATTGGCAATACCCAATAGGCTAGCCAAGGTCGTCCCATGTGAATAATAGGAAATAAACCGGCTTGAATAACTGAGAATATGGTCATGGCTTCCGCAGAACGGTTTATGGCCATACGCCACTTTTGTCTGAATAGCAAAAGTACTGCAGAAATTAAAGTTCCTGCGTGACCGATTCCTACCCACCATACAAAGTTAGTAATGTCCCAAGCCCAACCTACGGTCTTGTTCAATCCCCATGTCCCAATTCCAGTGGAGATGGTATAAATGATACATCCAACTCCCCATAAGAAAGCAGTTAGTGCAATACCAAAAACAATCCACCACTGTTTGTTTGCAACTCCTTCAACAGGTGCGGCAACATCTACAGTAACATCATGGTAGGTCTTGTCTCCTGTTACCAGCGGTTTTCTAATAGGTGCTTCGTAATGCGATGCCATAGATCTATTTTTCTAAATTATACCTCGTCGGTATTTCTAACTTTTACGTGATACATTACATT
>Ga0222716_10004919_pt1 | contig 10439 bp, 4 predicted proteins | sample C33_13DmetaG_FD_165044 | JGI IMG/M metagenome (GOLD analysis project Ga0222716, IMG submission 165044) | Estuarine water microbial communities from San Francisco Bay, California, United States - C33_13D | ecosystem: Environmental > Aquatic > Marine > Unclassified | place: USA: California... | reverse complement strand
ACCAACATCACCGGCTACAACAATTCTTACACCATTGACTGTAACTTCTTTTTTGAAGAAATCACTACCATCACCAGTTAAAGATATAATTGAACCATTGTTGTATTCTGAATCTAATGTAGGTCCAGCTATTTGAGTATAAGAACCCGTTGTTAATTGTTGTGGAGTATCTAACTCAGAAGTTTGGAAATGCTTAGCGATAGTAAATGGAATATCATCAGAACCTAATCTAATAATATCGTTAATCATATCAATACTAGCTGATATAATTCCTATCTGAGTTTGTGAACCACTGTAAGATTGTGTAACTTGCAATGTATCAGTTACTTTAGTTAACGAATTAACATTTTTAATTTCATATGGTAAAGTACTTACCGAATCAAACTGAGTTCTAATAAATGTATGAGCTGATTGTGGTAAATGTTTTACTGCTCCATCCGATGCTGATACAAATGTGTGAAGTGATTGAGGTTCATGTTTAACTGCTCTATTAGATGCAGATACAAATGTATGTAAAGAACCAGAAGCACTTCCAGCATCACCTACATTGATTGTAAATGTACCATCTTGTCTTTCCAATCCATCAACACTTGCTGATACGAATGTATGCGTTCCTATATATGGAGATGAACCAATATTAATATCAAAAGTATTAGTTGTTACATTTGAAATCTCTAACCATCTTCCACTTGGATAATCATAAGCAGGTCTTGGATAAGATTTTGTAGTTGTATTACCATCCAACACACAAGTATAAGTTAGAGAGTTATCATCCAATTTGATGTAATCTCCATTACTAAATCCATGCGATACTATCGTAATAGTTACATCACCAGTTGCAGAATCATATGGTGCATCAGTTACACTATGAGAGGTTGTACCAACTGAAGTAATTACAATTGATTTTCCTGCATATGGGTCTGAACCTGGTCTTGGGTAAGAATGGGTTGTAACATCACCATCTTGGTCACAAGTAAATGCGAATGATTCGTTTTCTAATACCACACTTCTACCAACTCCTAAACCGAATGATTCAGAAACAGTCAAAATCATATCTCCAGTCAATGCGTTATAATTAGCATTAGTTGGTGTAAAGTATTTATTCGGGCCTGATGCTCCTACATTAAATGTCATTGTAGTATCAGTTACAGCCGTTAAAGGTATTGAACGAACTGCTTTAGGGTCTATACCAACTCTTGGATATGATTTAACTGATTGGTTATTATCCATATCACAAGTAAATGCGAATGATTCTGGTGTCATTACTACACCTTCACCAACACTTAAACTATGACTTGCCACAGTTACCACAAAATCACCAGTTGCAGGGTCATAAGATGCATTGGTTGGATTAAATTCAATGTTTGGACCTGATTTACCAACATTTACAGTTATAGTATTTGTTGTTACAGATTGTATTTCCAGTCTATTGTTATAAGCAGGTTGTCCAATTGATGGTAAAATGTGTTCAGTTCTATTACCATCCATATCACAAGTAAATGTGAATGAATCTGGTTTTATATAGATACCATTTTTATTAGTTAATGTGTGATTTGCAATAGTCATTACAAAATCACCAGTAGCTGGGTCATATGTTGCATCCGTTGGAGTAAATGATTTTATTCCATCGGTTATGATTCCATTAATAATTTCAAATGATGAACTTACTTCATTTAAGTTACTACCACTAATAGCCATAGAACCACTATATTGTGGAACACCATCAATTTTGATATGATTTTCACTATTAAAGATAATTTTAGGTCTTTCTAATATTTCATTAAGAACAACACTATTTAGAACAGTCTCAGCGTATCTAATTCCTTCTACTGTTTCCTTTAATTGGAATGTAGTTGCTTGAGATGGATATCTATAATAGTAATCACCAGCGATGATACTTCTCTCATTTCCTCCCCATAGTAAATCAGTTGCAACTGCATCTATTATAAATCCAGTATCTCTCTTACATTTTTCTCTATTGTAAGTAAAGTATGGATATAAACTATCAATAAATTCAACAGTTTCCGATTGAATCATTGACCTATTATTTCTAATTCTATTATAAGATTCTAATACGTTACTATCAGGATTTACTAATAGTGTATTTTGAATAATTTTTTCTGATAATCCTGCTGCATGTTTTACACCAGTAATTGTTTGGTCTAATTGAGTAGTTGTTGCTTCAGATGGATATCTGTAATAGAACTCACCTGCCACTACACTTCTCTCATTACCACCATAAACTACATCAGTTGCGATAGCATCGATAATGTATCCAACATCTCGTTTACATTTAGATTCTATATAATCAAATGTACTCCAAGAAGAACTAATAAAATGAATAACTTCATTTTGAATTAATTCTTTATTATCAATTAATAAATCTTTAGTTGCTAATCTTTCCAATGAAGATGTTACTAATGTTGTATTATTAATTAATTTATTTGTTAATCGTTGTGCGTAAGTAATACCATCAATAGTTTGTACTAATTGTGAACCAGTTGCATCTGATGGATATAGATAATAGAATTCCCCAGCGTTTACTGCTCTTTCATTACCACCATATACAAAATCAGTTACAACTGCATCAATAATATATCCAGTATCTCTTCTACATTTAGCTTCATTATATTCAAAAGTACTCCAAGAAGAAGAAAGGAATTGAATAGTTTCTTCTTGTATTAAACTTCTATTTTCAGAAATTAATTCTGCTACTCCTAGCGTTTGTAATTCAGGTAATTGTAAAACTTCATTTTGAAGTATCTTATTAGATATTCTTCTAGCGTAATTAATTGCATCAACAGTTTGATTTAATTGTGAACCAGTTGCTGCAGATGGATTACTATAATAGAACGATGCCGCTTGTACGGAACGCTCGTTACCACCATAAAGAATATCAGTTGCGGCTGCATCTACAATATGTCCAATATCTCTTCTACATAATATATCCGAATAAACAAAATCACTCCAAGAAGATGATATGTATTCAATTGTTTCATTTTGAATTAATAACTTATTATCTAACAACAATTGATGTGATGCAGATGTTTCATTTGAAGCAGTTACAAATTCTATATTTTGAATTAATTTTTGAGTAAGTTTACTAGCATATTCAATACCATCCAATGTTTGATTTAATTGAGATGTTTCAGCTTGAGATGGGTATTCTAAATAGAACTTACCATTTACTACCGATGATGATACCGTACCCCAAATTAAATCTTCAGCTGCACCAGAGATAATTAAACCAATATCTCTACCACATTTAACTTCATCATATGAAGCAGTACTCCAAGATGATGATAAGTATGCCAAACTTTCTGATTGGATGAATGGAATATTATTTCTAATAATCTCATATGCAGCTATTGTTGATTCATCCGTTGAAGGGCCACTACCAGTATCGTATAAACTAGCAGTATAAGAACCAGATGTACTCAATTGTACTATATTATAAACAATAGATACTGATTCCGATATGAAGTTTACATTTTCTAATGTACCACTTACAGATGATGAAATATATTGAGGTGTATCTGTTACTTTTATACTAGCTGATGTGTTTGATATTTCAGTTGGTAACGAACCTGTTCCATTTTCTAAAACATCAATAACAATTGCGTAAGATGAACTTACATAATCTAACTCATATTGAGATGGTGTTATTGATGATGTAATTTGTGATGTGTTTGTTACTTTTATTGAACCAGATGTATTTTCAACAATAGTTGGTAAATCATCTACACCACTTTTCAATATTTCTATTGTAGTTGCAAATGATGAACTAATTTCATGCGATTCATCAACCGAAGCACTAAATGAAGATGAATATTGAGATATATTTGATATCTTAATATTATCAACATTGTTAGTAGTTATTTCAACAAATCCTTTAGATGGAACTTCAATATATCTTTGAGTATCTGAAATTGGTAAATTATCAACCACATTGATGATACCACTAGCAGATACATTATTACCATTTACATAATATAATCTATCTGGTGCTTCCAACGGAACGATAAATGTTAAAGTTCCAAAGTTTACACCATTGTTAGTTACACCCTCATTATAAAGAGCTTCTTTATCCGGCTTTCTAGCAGTTTTAATGTAGAATGGATTTAAATCGTATTTTAGAGCATTTACTGAGAAGGTGTACATTTCACCCCTTTTCAATGTTAAAGTTGGGTCTTTAATACCATCTGAGAATGAACCCGTATTTTCTTCAGTATTAAAGTATCCACCCGCCCTTACACCATCAAACTCATCCAATTGAGCTCTATTGATAATATAGTAATCACCAGTTTCTGGAGTAACAACTTCGTAGTAAGTTGAGGTATCAAAAGAACCACTCAAACTTAAACTACCAGAAGTACCATATCTAATGATATCAATAATATCTGAGAATGAAGATGATACTTTTAATGATTCACTAACTGATGAAGTTATAGAACCTGTAATTTGTGTATCACTTCCAAATTTAATACCAGCATTTGTATTTTCAACTAAATCAAAGGTTGGTATTATTGTAGTTGTTACTGTCTTTACTAAACCATCACCATACGAATCTTTAGGAATTCCAATAGTAGAAATTGGGTCTCCTATTTGGGATTCAGGCACTGGAGCTGAACCAGTTCCGATTGTTTCTTCAGTTACAATAGAACTACCACTTTCAATAATTTTAATTACAGTATCAAAACTTCCAGATATATCATCAAAAATAGATGAACTAATTGATGTTGATACAGAAGCTGTTACTTGTAATATTTCAGATACATTTAATGGGGATGTTACACTCCAATCAAAACTACCCGTATTTTCTGCTATTGCTGCTAATATAGAATCATTTCCAAATCTAATAATATCTTCAACTATACCAACTGAACCACTTATGTGTTTTGATTCAAAATCAGTACCACTAATTGATGATGTTACATAATCAATATCACCAATTTTAATTCGTTTATTAATGTTTAATTGTTGACTTGGTGTTTCTATTAAGTTAGATTTAGCAACTTCATTTACGAATCCCTTAGAATATCCTATACCTTCTAATGTTTCTTCTAATTGAGTTGTATTGGCAATAGATGGATATGAGAAATAGTATAAACCTGCGTTTTGAGTTCTTTCTACACCACCATATTTTAAATCAGTAAGTACCGCATCTAAAATGTATCCAGTATCTCTCTTACATTTTGCCTCATTGTAAGAAAAGTTTGGATATGTTGTATTGATGTATGTAATCGTTTCATTTTGAATTAAAGAACGATTTTCAAATATAGTATCAATTACCTCTAATGTTGATAAAGATTGAGTTACAAAAGTTTCATTTTTAACTAATTTTTCAGCAAGTCTTTTAGCATAATTTATACCATCAATTGTTTGGTTTAATTGACCATCTGTATTTGATTGAAAATTAACTGTAGCGTTTGATGGATATTTGTAATAGAAATTACCAGCAATAACACTTCGCTCATTACCACCATATTTTATATCAGTTGCAACTGCATCTATAATGTATCCAATATCCCTAACACATTTAGCTTCATTATAATCAAATGTACTCCAAGAAGATGAAAGATATGCAATTGATTCAGATTGAATAAATGTTTTATTTTCAAATAATAATTCATATGCATTATCAACTTCAGCAGTTGTTTCTTGGAATGTTATATCAGCAAGTATATTATCAACAATACCAGCTGCATATTTTATAGCAGTGAGTGTTGGACTTTTCTGAATAGTTGTTGCTTCAGATGGATATAGGTAATAGAAGTTACCATTTCTTACGGATTCTTCATTTCCACCAAATAGTAAATCATGAGCTGCACCACTAACAATATATCCTAAATCTCTTTCACACTTAGATTCGGAGTAATAAAATTCACTCCAAGAAGATGAAAGATATGCAATCGTTTCTTTCTGAATAAATGGTATATTTTCTTTTAATAAAGTATATGCGTTTTGATAATCAATTGTTGGATTTTCAAAAGAAGAACTTTCAACTATTGTTGGTGCTGAACCTGTTCCGTTATCCAAAATATCATAAACTGTTGAGAATGATGCGCTAACTATTTCTCTAACTTCTAATGATGCACTTAAGTCAGTTATATATTGAGAAGTGTTTGTTACTTTATATGATTGTGAAGTATTAGTTTCAATATCAGGTATAACATCAACACCATTTCTAATAATAGAAATAACAGTATCAAATCTACTACTTATTGTATTTTTAGTATCATCAGTTACTGCTGATGTTTTGTATTGGTCAACTTCAGTTACTTTAATAGAAGAACTAACATTATCTTCATAAGTATATGATGATGTAGCTGCATTACCTCTTTCAATTATATCTAAAACAATATCATAATTAGTATTGATTGTATTTAAATCATCTTCAGATGCGGTGACTGATGAAGTTATTTGAGTATCTCCATTAATATTCCAAACTGAACCCGAATTGTATCCCCTATCTGATGATAGTGCTAAAATAGGAAGTTTATCTTCAACTCCCCTTTCAATTAAGTTTGCTATCAATCTATAATCCGATACAACAGCGTTTACATCGTTATCCGATGCCTGCTCACCTGTGTTAAATACTTGTAATTCATTAGTTACCTTTATACCATCTTCGGTATTTGGAACTAAATCGGGTATTTCATCCAATCCCCTTTCAATCGTATCAACAATAATTGAGTAATTATCTTGTACATTTAAAAATGCCTCAGTATTACCACCACTACCAGTAATAAAACGAGAACCACTAGCGTACATACCAAAATCACCAAATGAGGTGTTTGAGTTTAGAAGTACTGCTTGTCCACCATCAATTACCTTTACTGAATATGCTGAGAAGTTGGTGAAGAAAGATACCAACTGAATGAATCCTCTACCTACAACTTGACAACCAACTCCATTTGGAGCAACCTGTGTGTATGCATCCAATACCATTGATGCTAAAGGTGAATCAGGATGAATTCTATTACCATCTACATTCAATCCACCACCACCAGCAGGAATCTCTTCATATGCTTCTAAGAATGAGTTTTCCTGATTCGAAATCATCGAACAGTTCTGAATATATGGAGATGTTGTAATAAATGCATTTGGTGCAAATGATATAGCGAATCCTTTTTGGGAATCATCAACCGATGGAAATACCCTTAATCCAGCAAATGTCATTTCTGCTAAATAGTTACCACTGTTTACCCAAAATAAATCTTCGTTTTCATTTTTAGCAACAACCTTAGATACCCTTAAACCTGCTCCCCAAACAGTTGTGTTTCTTGGAAGTTCAATTGGATTATCTTCTAAATATGTACCAGCTTGTACATCAATTCTAAAACCAGTAAAATTAGAACCCGTTGGTAATCCATATCTACCATCATCACCAGGAGTTACTATCTGAGCCGCTCTCTTAATTGTTCTAACTGGGAATTGTGGTGAACGTCCATCATTGGAATCATCACCCCTCGTAGCAGATACATAAATAGTTGAATCACTGCCACCAAATTCTGCTACTGGAATACCTCCAAATTTTTGAGTATCAACCGATACATCAGAAAAAGATGCCGTAGCATCTAATCTACTTTCTGCTCTAGCAAATGTTAAATCACCATCAATATTAATTGAACCAGTAATTTCAACCGAACCAGTTATTCTTTGTGGTGTAGTTAAATCACTTCCTATATTAATTGATTGAGATACCAATAAAGAACCTGATATGGAGACATTATTATTTACGGATATGGAATCCTTAAAAATATTTACTTCTTCAATCTGCTTTTGTGGTATTAATCTAGCCATTATACTATTTCTGTAATTTTACCTTTTATTTCAAACGAATTTTTGCCATCATTGAAATCACTAACCACATCGGCTGGAATTCTTGTGATACCTTCGGTAAAGGTTATCGTTATGGATGTATCATCAAATGTTACATTGTAATTATCGATTTGCTTTACTCCATATAAATATACATCTAAGTAATCTTTTGAATCTGCAACGACTAAATCTTCATACACAAATCGATACCCCTTTATATCTTTTACGTCTTGAACATACACACCCTCATCATATTGAGGGTCATCATAATCACCATCAGGTGGATTACTATTGTCAACCGGCCCTAATACCAATGTAAATAATTCACCATTTAATGAAATAGAAGTTGGAATTACTTCAAAAATAAATGTATCATCAATAACTTCTAATACAAAATTTTTGAAAGATTCTCTATCTCTTCGTTTGGTAATACTACCTAAATCTATATGTGGTTTTGGTCTTGTTGCCATTATCTTACTCTTTCTAAATCACCTTCTATTTTAACTTCATCAGAATCTTCAAATGCCCAAGGTTCCCCATAATTTGGGTCATTTGGATTTTCAATTGTTGTTGGGAAGTTTGCTCTAATAAACTTTATGTAAAAATCATTTCCAATTTGTTCATATTTGTAATCTCTGGGTGCTATATATCCACCCCATACAAATACATCAAATCTATTTGCTTCTTTTCTCTTTGTAGATAATCTACTATCTAAAGTCTTTAATCTACAATTCTCAACCTTCCAAATCCAATACAACGGATGGACTAGGTTATGAGGAGTCATATCGAACTCATTTGGTTCGTTAACTTCCTTCATTATATTTTTTAAAGTCTTTATGTTCATAGTTGTTCAAATTTACCTACAATATCAACCTCATCTAAATTATCTAAATCAAATCCCAATCCACTAAAAGTAAATGTGATTTCATTCGTAGCCCCATTAAACTCATAGGTATAATTTGATGCTGGTTTAAATTCAGTATTTATGTAAACCCTAAACCAATTTAATGTATCGAACGAACCAATTAACTCAGTTGGTAAAACTGGCTTTCTTACATTTGTTAATTTAACTGTTGTTGCATCTACAAAAATAGCCCTTTGAGAACTTCTAATAGCAACAAAATCAATAACATTTTGATATTCATTATAAATGTTAGGATTTGTAAATGTTGTTCCAGTTAAATCAGTTTCAACACCCCACACAACTTTCTTTGGTGTGAATGATTTTTTAACCGTTGGTTTATCATCATAAGTTTCAGGAAGTAGGTAAGCGTTAACCACCATTGTAAATGATGTTCTAATGATTCTTTCTGAACCTTCCCCAACTTCTTGTTGGTTATCAAATGAATCAATACGAGTTCTAAATTTAAATCCATCTTCTTTACCCCAATACCTATCAGTAGCATATTGAAATGCTTCTACAATCTTATTCATATGTTCGGTAAATGATGTCCAAATCATTACCTCATAAGTTACAGTTACATAATCAGGTACTGAAACTTCGTATTGTTCAAATGCTTTTTGTGCCCCACTTTGTAGTGAAAATCTTTCGTATCTATTTTGTTTAGAATATTTTTTATAAGCTGGTAGAGTATTTACATCTTTAAATTGTGCTAAATTTGTATCTCTTTCGATAGAATTTCTTTTGAACATTACTAAAGGAATTTGAATCCTACCTCTTTGGTCTCTCAAATATCCTTTTGCTCTAGCATTATTCCATCTTTCAGCATTACCATATAATAGAGGAACTTTAACTTTACTATTGTGTTCTTCTACATCAGGAATTACAGTATCAACCATATACTCTGCAATAGTAGTATCTACATCTAAAAGTTTTACACCTTTAGTGTATTCTGGTTTGATACCTCTTTGTAATGCTCTATTTGTTTCTTTCTTATTCATTATATAACTCTCATTTCAGTTTGAATAGAACTTCTTCTTGTCATAAATGTTGATGCAATGATTGAGAATTTCTCCCCACTCTGTCCACCAATTAATTGGTCCTCTCTTACATTATCAATTTCAAAGTATGCATCGTTGTGCATTATGATATCTCCAATCTCTGGGTAGAATCCTTTTCCTTTTAGGGTAACCCTATTAAATCTAAATTCTACATTTTGTCCACTATCAGGCCCAAATCCTTCATAAGAAATAGAAGAATCATCTCTTTCAATTACCGCAGTACATTCCGTACCTTGATAATATGATTTATTTAGAGATTCACCATAAAGGTTTGTTGAGATATCTTCAATAGAGAGCTTGAAAAGTACTACTGTAGTTTCAATTACAGCATCTACTAATTCTTTTGATATCGATTCAAAAAATCGTATGTCTCTATTTAATGCAAATCTTGGCATTTTATCCGGTGTATATCGTTAATGGAACTTTTCGTAACATTTCTTGCTGATAATTAGATTCATTATTTCTAATTTCAAACTGATTCTTTCTACTTAACTCTTCTAAATTTTCTCTGAGTTGTTCAATCAAAGCATCTTTTTCAGTTTGAGCCTCAGCTCTTAATGCTGCTCCATCCAACGATATTTCGGAACCAGGAATAGGTACTGAACTATATTTTTCTCTGATTGCTCCTAATAGTTCTTTAGCAAGAGCAAGTG
>Ga0222716_10004916_pt1 | contig 10443 bp, 3 predicted proteins | sample C33_13DmetaG_FD_165044 | JGI IMG/M metagenome (GOLD analysis project Ga0222716, IMG submission 165044) | Estuarine water microbial communities from San Francisco Bay, California, United States - C33_13D | ecosystem: Environmental > Aquatic > Marine > Unclassified | place: USA: California... | reverse complement strand
CTCGTTTCTCGTTTGTATCAACTCGTAGCCGGCGTTTCCCGGCCCGGGCTCAAACGACCCCGCCGCTCCAGTCACTTGCATGACTCTATCTAACACCCCATGGATTGATTCTAAACCAGACGTTTGCGCGGAGTGTAAAGCTAATAATCTTCTCGAGTTTCTCGCCCCGACGTCGGCGTTCTCGTCGATGACGACGACATCACCAACCTCGAAGAGTTTCACCGTCAACGGCGCGTCCTTGTTCGCCCCCAACGCTTTCAAAACGCCCGGCAACAACGAACTCCTCGCCACTTGCACGTCGATCGAGGAAGGATTCGCGACAATTGCGGCACAGTTTCCGTTATCTTCTCTTCGCACGTTTTTAAAGTTATCGTCGTGCGAACACAAAATCCACGTCAACACCTCGGAAAAGCCCATTCTCGCGATTTCCTCTCTCACCAAATCGCTAAAATGATTAATAGGTTGACCTTTCCCTATCGTCGACGCTTTCGGAATGGTTTGTTTAATGTTGTTGTATCCGTACGCAATCGCCACGTCTTCGGCGATATCGCACGCGTGCAACACGTCCGATCTCGTCGGTGGAATTTCCACTCGTAAAGTCTTCTCCGCGGTGACTTTCGACGCCAACTGCATTTTACACAATAACGCCGCCATCTCTTTCGTTTCAATTTCGGTTCCAATTCGTTTGTTCACGTAATCTACGTCCACGTCTACGAATCGCGTCATAAAATCCGGATAACTCCTTTCGTTACCCATAAAATCCACCACGTCTACAGGTTCCACTTGAAACGGTTTCGCGCAGTGCTCGGAAAACATCGTCACCACCGTGTTCAATACAATCTTCGCCTTGTGCAAATCCGTCGCCGTGCACTCGATGAACACGTCTTTCGTCTCCAACGAGATCGCGCTCACCGACCCGTTAATCAACGGCGGCAAAGACAGCACCGTTCCGTTCTTATCTTTCAACACCGGCGCGACCGCGCTCGACTCGATCAATGGCACGTACGCTTTCAATTTTTGGTCGTTCTTTTTATAGTGTTCCAACAACTCATCCGCTCGAAACGATTTCGTTTGCTTCAGCGGCACGAACTCAATCTCCTCTTTCGGTTTCGCGTCGTACGTAAACGGCCCTTCAATCTTGGCCAAATCGTGCGTCCCGATGGCGACTAAACTTCGTCTTCGGCAGATATTTTGGTGCAATTTATCTTGCAGATCGATGAACGAATTATACCTCTCTTTCGTAAACGTGACGTTCCTTAACACCGCGCAGACAATAAACGGTCGCACTAAACTCACCGTTTTATTCACTTTCACTCGCAACCTCTCCTGCCCGTTCTCGGGTTCGACCGTTCGAAACACCGGCGTCGATCGTTGCCCGCGAAAGATGTTCAACGCTCTCGCTATGCCTTCCAAGCAGAGCAAATCGTATCTGTTCGCCGGGATGTCGATTTTATAAATAACCGCGTCGTTCTCTTCTTCTTCTTTACCACCACCGTCTCCTCCCTCTTTGGTATCTTTCACTCCTAAAAACTTGCTCGACATCTCCCGTTCCGTGGTCACTTCGTCCAACTCGATGCCGAAATCGAAACACAACTCGTCAAACTCTTCCTCGGTGAACGTTTTCCCGAGCTTTTGGAACAAATCGTCTCTTTTTAAATTCACCGTCGGCATGATGATGACGATGATAAAAAAGTAACGCGATAAAAACAACGACAAAGAGTACGGTGTGTTCACCGAATGCGTGCGTGTGTGTGTGTGTGTGTGTGTTGCGAGGATACAAAACGCGGAAAGAAAGCTCTGTTAAATAAAGCGTGAGTGACCCTTTTTTTTATGAAGACGAGTTTTTTCTGTTTTTTGGAAAGAAATTGAACGAAAAAAAAAGCAGTCCTTTTGTCCTTTTGATGCAAAATGAAGTAATAATAATAATACACAACAACGTCTACTTTAGTCGTTTCGATGAGATCCTGTTTATGACTATATGACGTGAATAATGGGCCCGTCGATCATGATTTTCCCCTGTCGCTGCAAGAGATCTAAAAACTGGACGCACTCTTCGTTGGAAAACTCTCGACACTCGTCCGCGCGGAGAAGGCGAGCGGCTTCGACTTGCTCTTGGACTCTGTTTTCAATCATGAAACGACCGAGGAATTTAGAGAAGAGTTGGCATCGTTGGCGGTCGTATTTAGGTTTTTTCATCACGTCTTCTTCTTCTTCTTCTTCTTCAGAGGAGGAGTTATCATCTTCCTCGTCGTTGTCGCCGTCGGACTCCTCCGAGGAGGACGAACACCCTTGTATTTTTGTAGCGTCGCGAACTTGCGCAGTCGTGGCGAGCGGGCCATTGCCGCGGGTGATTTCAGGAATTTCCTCGGAGTCCGACTCGTCGTCATCATCATCGTCGTCATCGCTCGAAGAAGACTCGTCTTCATCCGAGGAGGAAAACTCCATGTCCGCGTCTAACTTATCTCGATACTTCTCGCCGCACCCGTCTAAAATTTCTCTCAAATAAATCAAATACGGTCGCATGGTATTTCCAATCACTTTCATGTCTCTTAAATCCTTCAGCACCTCTCTCAACTCTTTCGCTGGACAGGCTATCATCATCACCGATATCGCTATTCTCACGTGAAAACAATCGATTATTTTCTGTCTCATTAAATTCACCAAATTTGCCAACTGTTGCTCGGCGAACTGTTTCCACTCCTCCAACTCCTCCGGCAACGGCTTCGCATTTGGTTCCATTTCTTTCGGTTTCTGGTCGTACTTGAGCTCTTTCGGAGGATTTGGTTTCCGTTTCCCGAAGTGGAGCTCTAACACCGACATCTTCCTTTGTTCTTCTTCACCGTTAGTATTACCAACACTCGTCGTTGTCGTCGTCGTCGTCGCCTCTTTGCTCGCCTCCCGCGCGGCTCTCTCCTCGTTCGCCTTCTCCTCTTCCACGTCCGGTTTTTCTTCCTTATCGATACCGACAGGTGAAATCCGCTCGCTCTTCTCGCCTTTCACATCTGTCCCTAAAATCGCTTCTTCATCGTCGTCATCGTCCTCTTCTGTCTCTTTCAACGTTGTTCTTTCTCGCGCAGTTGGCGCTGCTCTCGTCGGCGGCGTGTTCTTATCCTCATCCTCGCCGTATGCGTCTCCCTCTTCGCTTCCTTTGCTTCTCTTCTTCTCTTCCTCTTCCTCTTCCCTGTCTCCTCCTTCTTCGGAAGAAAAATTCTTTCGCTTAAAGGGAGCGGCAAAGGCGTTCTTCGCTTCCTTCTGTGTCTCCTCTTTTCCCTTGCTCGAAGAAATCAAAGAATTGAATTCCGACAGCGTTTTTTGTTGTTGTTTCATCTGAGAGAGAGAGAGAGAGAGAGCGAGTGAGTATGAAAGAGAATACAATGAAGGACGATCATAATGCTGCGGAAAAGCGAATTTCGCTCTTCTTTTGCAGCGCGCGCGTAATAAAGTAAACCTCTAGAGAACCGAGATTTTGGGGGAAACGAGCGCAGAGATTTTGAAAATTTAAATCCGAAACGATGATGCGAAAGACACTACTATTTAAACGCGTTTCGCGAAAAAGAGAGCTTAAACGTCTTTTCGTCGTCGTCTGAATCGTCGTCCTACCTGATGATGATGATGATGATATTGGTCGTCTTTTTCTTTTTCTTCTTCAAACCCGTTAAAGATGTTGTTTCTGTTGAGTGATCGATCCATCTCAAGTGTGTGTCTCGTTCTGAAGGAAAAGAAGTGCTTCGAAAAAGTAGACAAATTCATCAAAATCCGAGGAAAATACTCAAAATGTTCAAGAGTGTCTGCGAGCGCTCTCAATACATTCCTATGTAAATAAATAGTGTTGGTCGTAGCATCAAGTGCGATTTACAACGGCGATGGGCGATTTCGGCGAAGCGTCTTTTTCGTCGTCGTTTACGTCGTCGCCGTCCTTTTTTGCAGTTGTTTTCCCATCGGTAGGGGCAGGGATGAGTGTCGCAGTCGTTTCTTTCGACCCGACGCCTCCTCCTCGACCCCAGTTGGCGAAGAGACTGGAAGGGGAAGGAATCGATGGTAACTGGACGTTGGCGAATACCAACGAGGAGGAGGAGGAGGTGGAGTGAGAAGGAGGAGGGGTTGACGTGGGTGAGGTTGCCGCGCTGTTGCTGCTTTCTTTTTTGTGCTCTTTTTGTCGCTCTTCCAACTTTAAGTGCATTTTTGATTTCTCGCTTTGCATCAAACCGCACTTTTTGAGCTCCTCGGCGACGCTTTTCTTGTTCGAAGATTGGAGACATAAGACTAAAGCTTTGCGAGCGACGGCGCGGATGCGTTTTTCTTGGTCGTATTTCGCGAACAAGTCGTCCAACTCTTTCGAGTTCCCAGTCCAGACGGATTTGGTGAAACCCAAATTTCGACAATCGGCGTCGGCGAGAAGCGACGGAAGGTTGAACGCCAACGCTTTCTTCATCGCGGGACCGCCAAAAGCGGCGGCAAGTTTGTACGATGGAATTTGCGGGACCAACTTTGCGGCGTACGAGTTTGGATCTAAACTCTTATCGATCAAGTCAGAGTCGTCGTCGCTTTTGGCAACCGCCGCGGCGACCGAGGAAGAAATTGAGGACACGTAGGACCAGACCGCCTCCTTCGCCTTTTGCGCGTTCTCTTGAGCCGCTCTGGCAGCTTCTTGCGCAGATTCGGCTGCCCTCGTGGCGGCATCGTGTGCGGATTGCGCCGCTCTGGCCGCCGCTTCTTGCGCTTTCACTTTCGCGGCCTCCGCCGTTTGCTTTGCAGACTCGGCGGTTTGGGAGAATTTCTCCGAAGCCGCGTCGCAGTACTCCTTCGCCTTAATCCCCGCCTCTGATTCCGCGAGCGATTTCGCCGAAAGCGTCGTTGTCCCCGTCGCCGAAGCGTTACCACCATCGATTTCTAGTTTCTCCTTGTGGTTGAATCTGTCCGGTAAGAACGTTTTACACGCCGCCTCGGCGACGTAGAACGTCATCGACGAGTTTACAATTTGCGTCAAATCCGCCTGCGTGAACAATAAATATCTCGGTCCGCAAATCAAAGCAGAGATGTCTCTGACGACGTACTCGTAAAAAGCGTTTCGGAAGAAACCTTTGCTCATCTGCAAAGCCTGTTTTCTCGTGATTAACCCGTCGTCCAAAGCTCGATTGAGCGATTTGCGCGTCAGTTTCTTCGCTTTTCGTTCCGCTTTCGCCACCGTTCGGTCGGCGATGGTAAACGCGTCCTTGATGGCATTTTCGGCATTTTGACGGAGCTCAGATGTGGACGTTTCAATCGCGCTCAACGCGGCGTTGACTCGTTCCGTGAAGGACGCTAATAATTTACTACTGCTGCTGCTGCTGCTGCTTGCTTTCGTTTCTTCTTCTCCTTTTTCATGTTTTGTTTCATCTTCTTTCGTTTTTGGAACCGGAAGCGGTATCTCCTTCTTCTTCTTCTCCTTCTTCTCCTTCTTCTCCTCCGCGGATTCCTCTTCTTTTTCCTTTTCTACCTTGACAGAGGCGCGACGAACTTCGTCGTCGTCACCGCTTTCATCGCTCGCGTCATCGTCGTTGTCCTCGTCGTCGTCGTCATTTTCTTGTCTCTCCAAATCATTTTCTTCAAAAGATGCGTTCAGAACGGCCAATCCATCCGCCCCTGCGCCGAGCGCCAACGTCGTGGCGATTGTTTCCATGTTCATATATTCGCGTCCTCCGACGATGGCGAAGCACAGAGCGATGCGAAATCGGTTGGATAAATGCACCGGGTGTGCCATCAACGGACCGGGAATGGCCCAAGCGAGGATAAACGCGGCTGGATATTGCGCCACGGCGTATTTGGATACGAAATAGTGAAGCTGGTTGCGCGTAATCATCTTGTCAGACGAGGACGCGTAATTCTTATCGAACTTCGCCGCCATCGCGGGTGCGCCGCTGATGACGCCAGCACCCATGCCTTCAATGGCGCGATCGAAGCACGCAGAGACTGTTTTCAACGCAACTCTCGAGTGACTATCGATGACTTTCTTGGAAATGTCATCGTCTTTAGCCGCCACCGCAGAATCTACGGCGGTACCGTCTTTGGCCGAAGCAGCATTTTCATCATCCACTCGCTTCGTCGACGCCTTTAACTCCTCTTTCTTCTTTTCTTCTTTTTCTTCTTCTTCTTCTTCATCTTCTCTATCTTCTTTTTTACTCTTTTTCTTTTCGAACGGAATAAAATACGCATCTTTCAGCGCGGCGAAGAAATGCACCGTCTCTCTCTCTCGTTGAAACTCGCTTCGTAGCGACTTCCCTCTTTCCTCTCTCCAATCGTCGATCCATTCCACGAGACGGTCTGGAATATCCACGTACGTCGCGCTCGATTTGTTCGATTTGTTTTTGTTGTAATCCTCGGAAAGCGCGTGCACGAACGAGCTTTGGCAAAACGTCACGTTCTCTGGCGGCACGTCGATTAACTCGCACCAGTCTCTTTTCTCGACGTAGTCGTCGCCGCAGTGCGTGACGACTAAAAACACGTTGTCTTCACCGATTCGTTTGGATAATTGTCGGATAGAGATGGCGAACGGATGTAACTCTTTCAACGACGTTTCCAGATCTGGTTTCACGATACCACCTTCGAAAAGTTCTTCTTTTTTTATGGTACTCGTAGTCTTTTTCTTGTCTTCTTCATATTCTTCTTCGTCGTCGTCGCTTCCAAACGATACGCTTGGAACAGATCCTTCTTTCTCTCGAAAGTCCACGACAACGATAACCGCATCCATAGACGACGATGCGACGACGCCTTCGGACGTTTCCAGCACGCGCACTTCGCACGGCGCTTCGTCCTCCTCCTCCTCCTCCTCTTTAGCGCTCAACCCAACCGCCTTCCTCACCGCTCTCTCCACCTCTTCCTCGATCGCGTCGTCGTCGTTATCCACCATCCCAGTCGTTATCGTCGTATCGATTTTAAATCGTTGCACATACACGCTTGGTTTTTTTTCCGCCTTTGCCAAAAAGATGGGATTCTCGACGCGTTCGAGTGTCGCGGTTTTCGTTTCGCACTCTGGCAACACCTCTCGCGCGAGCGTGTGCACCGCGCGAAAGTCTTCTAAAAATCTCACGAGCGCGTCTTTTTTCTTCTTTCCCTTCTTCTTCTCGCGCGCGTCCAGGGCGTCCAGAATTTCCCACGCGCCGTTCCTCGTCAGCATTTCTTCTCCGGTTGGTTTTTGCCTTCGCGCTCTCATCCTCGTCATCGTCGTCGTCGTCGTTCTTTTCTCAACGTCCTCGATGCGATGCACGTTGTCTTCCATCATCATCATCGTTTCCCCGTCTCTTTTCTTCTCTTCGTTTATCTTTTTAGTATTATTATACAACGCGCTCACCGCTGCCGCTGCCAGCATTATTTCATGTGTATCGCTTTTCGTGTGTGTGCGCGTGTAATAATACTTAATAATACTACTAATACTAATAATAGTACTCTATTCGTGCAATGAATGAATGAATGAATGAGAATATCGAATCTCTCGCGCGGCTCTTTTTCTGTCGTTTTTTTTTGGTCGTTATTTCTTCGCGAAGAAGCCACAATTTGGCTTCTTTTCACCCATGTGCACTATGGAAAAAAACAAAAAAAAAATCAAAATTCTAAACTGGGCGTCCCAGGGGATATTCGAAGAAAAAGTCTTTCTCGAACGATTTTTAAGTTTTTCGCTCGTTCATTACTCTTGAAAGAAGCCAAATTTCACCACTTTTCGAAGAAAAAGTCTCTCGAACGATTTTTAAGTTTCAACCACAAATGGCAAAAAATTTTAAAAGTTCGTTAGAAAAAAAAAATCACACGTCGAATACCCGATGAGAGAGTAAATGTCGCAGGAGCAACAACAGGAGCAGCAACAGGAGGAAGAAGAAGAGGAGGACTTTGAGGACGAGAGAGTGCTCTTGGTTGATTTTCGAGAGGAAGAGGAAGAGGAGAAGAGCGATAAAAGAAGAATGGATGAAGTGGTCGTTTTTGGGAAGAGCTCTTCTTCTTCTTCTTCTTGTAACGATGATGATGATGATGATGATGATGATAACATCAAAACGCACCGTTGGCGAGGCAAGTCTCCTTTGCGCGATAAATCCTCCCTGAAACATTTCATGGAGATTTTATTGCGCTGGATAAAAGAAGAAGGAGAAGTTGAGCGTCGTCCTCGAAGTAAAAAAATTGTACTTTTGGCGGGAGGTGATGGCTGCGCCGGAGTCAAACTCTTGCGAGTGTTTCAACTGTGTTTAAGTTTACTGCGACGACGACGACGTCGAAAACAACATCTTCAAAAAACGACGACGACGATAGCGATGATTATCGAACACGAGAAGTTAGTTCCGGTGATGAAAACGAACGGAAACAGACAGGACTGGTTGAGAGTGAGGAATACTCATAGCGGCGACGGTTTTGACGCGTTTGAGTGGGGATGCGGTATCGCAAGCGAGAAAGTAGGATGGCGAGCAGAGGTGAAACGGTTGGCGAAAACGTTCGCGGAAAACAGTGGGATGACGTTTCAAGAAGATGAAACCGCGTTGACGATGGTATCTTCTTCGTCGTCTCACTTTTTTCGAGCGGCAGACGACGAGGAAGACGAGGAGGAGGAGGACACTCGAGATTACTTTCCATCCGTGCACTTACGAGTCAGAGAGCAGCTCTTGGAAGTTTCGAACGATATCTCGAACCTATTTCGCGATAACCGAGAGAATTATAGAAGCGACGACGATGGTAGTAATTCTTTCGTCGTTGTCGAATCGACGAGAGAACGCTACGATGATTTCAAAAGATGGCACTACGTGACTTCTCTTCCAACTCTTCACGGCGTGTATTTAGAAGTCGTCGGTAAAGCAGACGACGACAAGGATGACGACGAAAGAAATCTGATTGGATACGCGAGCTTTCACACGGAGCAAGCGCCGCCGCAGTTTGAAAACGTCGTCGATAATCTGAACGCCTCAAAAGTGCAACGATTTTGCGTCGTGAATCGGTTAGTTGTGAACCCAAAGTTCCGCGGGAAAGGCGTCAAAGAACTCTTGTTGAGAGCCGGGTGCGATTTGTACCACGCGAAAGGTATCCCGTGTCGAATAACTACATCGGCGTATACTGCAAAAGTGAGTTTGGACGCGTGCAAACTGCTCGCGTTCGAAAGGTTTAAATCGAGAAAAGATACCGGGAAAGAGCGATCGAGCGGCAAACGCAAAATTGTAGTGAACGTTCCAACATCCACTCAAAAATGCAAAGGAGCAGACGACGACAACGACGAGAAGAAGGAGAGGGAAGTCAAGAGAGACGTTCTGAGAACGTTAAACGCACTCACGCCGGACTCGTGCGCAAAGCTCACGCCAAAGCTTCGAGAAACCTTCGACGCGCTTTCTGAAAACGACCTAACGTACGTCTCTGGGTATGTAATATCTTTAGCGAGACTCGCGCCTCAGCTTCGGAAGCTTTTGGCGGATGCTGTTTTAGGCACTCGACTTGAAAATCTCGTTCGCAAAGACGCGCAAAAAGAAATCGAAAAACTTTCCACCTCTTCTTCTTTTCATCTCAGCGAAGAAGAAGTCTCGGCGCGAGTGCGATTTTTGAACGCGTTCGTGAGCGAAATGAATTCCGAGAAGAATGCTGCTCGCTATTTGGGCGCCAAAGATTCTGCTTTAGCTATGACCAGGCAAGACGTGTTTACCGCGGCGAAAAGAGACATGAGCGCTTTACGCATTGTCGAGGAAGATTCGAATATATTCGCAGAGGTAAAACGAGGTCAACGCTCGGGATGGAGTTACATCTATATCGGCAATACCGTCACGCGAAGAATTGACGGGAAAAACTTTACATTCGACGGCGAAACGAATAGATTTATTTCTAGTAGTAATATGTTAGAATGCAACTAAAACTTAGCATGCGCGCACTCTGGCATCTCACCGCGCTAAACCTGCTTCTAGATCAAACAGCATAATTGCTCCGCTTTCCACGTTTGCGATTTTTATCTTGACATTCTTCGAGCGTTTCCACAAGAGTTCCGCTTCTTCGCCATGCGGCGGTCTCTCGGAACATACCGCGATTCGAAAGTCCGGTTCGCCCGGGCCTGATTTCTTGAAATTTCCATTCGGTCGCCACACGTCAAAGGTTGGCCATTTACCCCCACCTTCGCGCATTTTCATCAATTCTTGCTTTTCTTTCTCGCGTCGAAGCTTTTCTTTCTCCTTTTCTCGCTTTCTTCTTTCCTCTAGCTTGACCTTTTGCGTTTGAGCGTACGAAGCGTGGATTTCCGGACCTAACCACGGGTGGTGTTTTGAACCGGACCAATGAAACCACCGGCGAGTGCCCGGATGATGAACAATCTCTACCGCTTCGTCGTCGTCTATTTCTACTTTTTCTTCCATCGCTGCGTCTGCGTCTCTTTCCTTGCTCTCAGCGATTACGGTATGATTGTCGAGTTCCATTTTACCGTCGTCATCGTCGTCGTCGTCGTCGTCGTTGTTGTTG
>Ga0222716_10004910_pt1 | contig 10449 bp, 10 predicted proteins | sample C33_13DmetaG_FD_165044 | JGI IMG/M metagenome (GOLD analysis project Ga0222716, IMG submission 165044) | Estuarine water microbial communities from San Francisco Bay, California, United States - C33_13D | ecosystem: Environmental > Aquatic > Marine > Unclassified | place: USA: California... | reverse complement strand
TCTGCTTCGACCCGTTGCCGCTGCAACAATTTTCTATCGCTATTCTTCAACACGACGTCGTCATCCTCCAATTGAAACACCAAATGGTCCAAAACAGGTCGCAAAGCGTCGACGTGTGACGCGCGATGCGGACACTCGCGCAACGATACACCGTGTTCGCATAACCAATCGGCGCCGGAACCATCCAACGGCGGCGCTTGACCGTTCCCCATCGTGACGCGCGACGGTTCAGGCGCCACCCGCGCGAGCGCGCTCGCCGCCGTCGGCATCATCGCCATCACCACCGGCGCCGGCGCCGCCTCCACCGGTCGCTGTCGCTGCTTCACAATTTCATCTACGTCTATATGTGCGAGTTCATCGTCATCGTCATCATCGAACGCCAACCCCTCGTTGTTGACCGCCACCGCGTGGTGCGCGCGACTCGTCGGCGCCGCGCTCCGCGCGCGAACGCCGTCACCACCATCATGCATCGCTGCCATCATCGGCGGCCCCACCGTCATCGGCATCACCGGCGTTTTCTCAAACCTCGATGGCTTCACGCTCGCCCGTCGTGCACCAGGCACCATCATCGCCAACGTCGCGTCGTCGACATCCGCCGCGCGCGCGTTTAAAATCTTCAACGCGCGACTCGCCTCATCCTCCCCACCCGCGCCCGACGTCGATCGTAACAACCCATGCATGAGATCTACGTCGAGTCCAACATCATTCGTCGTCCCCACCGCTCTCGCGCGTGCTCGATCGTGGGTCAACGAGTACGTAAAACCGCGTTCATTCGTCGTCGTCTCGGATGGCGTGTTGATTCCGTGCACCATGGTTGACAGAATGACTGCGTTTATGCGTAGCTATGGACGATGTGCGCGCGTGATTGAGGCATGTCACGATGAGCGGTACGCGCAGTTCGCACACTAGAACGCAACAGCGCGCGTGGGCACGCACTCGCGCGTCGTGGTTTGAGGTGCGCGTTGTCGCGTTTTGATTTTTTGTGACACCTAGAGTTACAAGACGGGCGCGATATAAGCAATGACGCGTTTACGCATTCGCCGCAGCGGCGGCAGCGCGAGCGAAATCGCCTTCGAATCCTTCAATTTTAGCTAATGCCTCGGATGGTACACCTAAAGCCTTGATGGCGTTGATGAATCGAGAGGATGATTTCCCGAGGTGCGCGGCGCACGTGGCCAAGTTGGCCAACGTCTCTGCGTTTTTCGCATCCTTCCCGATGGCTTCTAATAATTCACGTTCAGCATCGTCGTACGCACCCATGAGCATAAAACACACCGCCGAACCATTATGTAATTTCGGTGTCCACATGTACTTGTCACCGAGCTCTTGATAAATGTATGACGCGTCTTGAATCTTCTTGCCTCCGCTCGCGACGTTGGCCCACGCGCACGCCAGTTGCACAATGGTTGAATCATCATCCACGGCTTGCATCATCTTCGCTTGCTTCTCGGCAAGCTCTGGACGGTCAATCATGCATAATAAGTTCACCATCATCGCATTCAACTCCAAAGACAAACCAGTGTGACAACACTTCATAGCGTCCACGACGTTGCCCTCGCGAGAGAGAATCGTCGCTGCCATCAACTGCACCGTCGCGTCTTGACCCCCAGTCATATCCTCCGTCATCGCCATAATTTCTTGAACAATACCTTCAGCATTCTCACCCACGGTGTATCGCGCGAGAAGCTTCACCGCGCGCACGGGCAAGGGCGAATCTTCGGTTATGGAATCAATCACGATCTGTTTGCAAAGCAACGATAAAAGATTCAATCACGCGCGGTTAGTGTCGCGTTTCGCGCGTCAATGCCGGGCTTAATACGCGTATGAAGCGTGCGTGTGCGCCTGCACACGCGCCGCGCGACCTCTCGCCCGCATTCGCGGCACGTACCTTTGCGTTTCCAAGCGCCACGTTCGATCGCGCCTCAAACACCGCGAGCGCAACTTGTTCCGCGCCGTTCGACGCCGACGCGCGCGCGGCGGCGACGTGTTCGATGGCTTTCTCGTACGCCCCGATGTGGAAGTAGTTTTCCACCGCGAAGAACGCTTCGTTGATGCTCATGGTCGACGACGAGTATGCGAGCGACGCGTGTGCGTCGTTGAGTGCGGAAGCTCGGGCGCGCCTCACTCGTCGTCGAGTGGCACGAATGCGACATGACGCCTGAGAACGACGGTGATGCGCGCTCGAAGACGATGACGATGACGATGACGTCCACGTCGGCTGCGGATGACTGCGCGCGGTCGACGACGACGACGACGACGACGACAACGACGCGCGCGCGTTTACCCCCACGCCGGGCTTTGGACTTTGTCACGTTTGACGCGAATAACGCGTACGGCCAGGCGTTCAAAGATAGCGACATAGCGCATAAATTAGCACATGACCCAATGTTCGACGGTTGGAGTCGTAAGCGAGGATTGAAGAAGGAAATCACCGAAGCTTATGCCGCGCTGAGGGCGGTGCGAGGCGCGCTCGAAGACGCAGACGGCGGCGGCGACGGAGGCGAGAATTTGATATTTGTGGAGCTGTGCAGCGGACGGGGTTTCGTCAGCATTGTTTTGGCCTCAGAGTTTCCGAAATCTCGTGTTTTCATGATAGATAATGACACGAAAATGAACGTCGACCACGTGAAAGCTTTTGATGAACGCGTGACTTTTCACGCGCTCGACGTTCACGACGCGGCGACTGAAGCTTTCATTCGCGACTTAGCGAGCAAAGATCGCACGAAAACCGTCGTTATCGTCGGCATACACTTATGTGGAATTCTTTCTCATCGTGCCATCGAGCTTTACGAACGCATTAGCGAAGTATGTCACTTAGTGGTTTCGCCTTGCTGTCTGCCTCAGCGAAAAAGGCACGATGTGTTCGGCTTCTGGTGTACAAGCATCGCTCGCTCGGTCAAGCACACCACACCTTATAGCGTATGGTGCACGCAGTTATTGTTTCGAATCCCTCGAACGCACCGGCGCAACATGCTCGTCGATCACGACATGCTATGCTCGCAGAATACCTTGCTCATCGCGTCCAAAGGGGCGCTCGACCGCGTCTCACTCGACTGTTCCAATCAAACATTCGTCGTCCCTGGTCGTACGTGTGCGACTTGGAGGACGTCAGCCAAGTCTTTATAACGCATACATGCATTCGCGCATTCAAGGACCGATTAGCCATCCTAAATTCGCGCCTAGCTCCCTTTACATGTAACGCGTCGCTAGCGGTAGGTAGTCCCCGAGCGAGACACGTATGATACCACAAGCCGCCACAACATCGCGCGCGCGCGTGTTGGCGTCGGGCCCGTCGCGCCTGCCGAGGTGTGCGCACGCGTTATATAACCCGCGTGACAACCTAACGTCGCTTGTCATGTTCGCCTTCACGCCCGCCCGCGTGGCGCCGTTCACGAGTGGACGTTTAAACGACAACCCCACTCGAGTCGCTCGTAGGGGGAATGTCAGCCGCACGTGCGCAATGCGCGTGAGCGCGGTACACGCGACGACGACGATGAATACGGTCGTTGCTGAGCGCTCTTCAGTCGCCCAGCGCCGATGCGTGATTGTGGAGAAACGCGCGAGAGGAGAGGCGGAGCGCGCGCGCGGACGCGTCGTCGCCAAGGCGTCAGAGTCTTCGGAGGGTATGAGCGTTCGTACGAAGACGGCTGTGTACTTCTTCTTGTGGTACTTTTTCAACATCGTTTTCAATGTGTATAATAAGTCGACGTTGAATGTTTTCCCGTATCCGTGGTTGATTTCAACCTTGCAGCTCGCGGCGACGAGCTTGTGGATGTTAACCGTTTGGGCGACCAAAGTGCAACCGGTACCAGTTGTGTCGAAGTTGTTTTTAATTGCGGTGGCGCCGGTGGCGTTTTTCCACACCGTCGGGCACGTTTCTGCGTGTGTGAGCTTCAGTAAGATGGCCGTGTCGTTTACGCACGTTGTCAAGGCGGCCGAGCCTGTGTTCTCCGTGATTCTCTCTGGCCCGCTTCTCGGCCAGACGTTCTCCCCAGCAGTATGGGCCTCTTTACTCCCAATCGTCATCGGTTGCTCTATGGCAGCGATGAAGGAAGTGAGTTTTAACATCACTGGGTTCCAAGGCGCGATGATTAGTAATGTCGCCATGGTTTTGCGTAACATCACGTCGAAGAAGTCGTTGAACGACTTCAAGAACATCGATGGTATCAACTTGTATGGTATCTTGGGTATCATCGGTTTATTCTACCTCGCCCCAGCGGCGATCTTGGTTGAAGGTTCGCAATGGTCTGCGGGTTACGCCGCTGCTGTTGCCAAGGTTGGTGAACAAAAGCTCTGGCAAATGCTCTTCTTGTCTGGCATCTTCTACCACTTGTACAACCAAGTCAGTTATCAAGCCCTTGCGAACATTACTCCGGTAACGTTCAGTGTTGGTAACTCGTTGAAGCGTGTTGCAGTCATTGTGGCCTCGGTGCTTTACTTCAGAAACCCTGTTTCTCCCTTGAATGCCGCTGGCTCGGCCTTGGCTTTGGTCGGCGCATACTTGTACACGAAGGCGACGGAGAAACCCAAGAGCAGCGCAGCCGCAACCACGAAATCGTCTTCCTCCTCCGAAGGCTATTCTGCATACAATGACGCTTTTCGTGCGGCGACTGGCTTAAGCAACCTCTAGATTGATGTTATCTTAAGCTAACCAAGTGTAATTGTTGACAAAACTAAAATCTAACTCTAAAATTCCTGCTGACGCCTTTGCTCGTGATACCTTAACAGCTGCGTTCGTCGTTCTAAATCGGGCAAATATGCCGCGAGTCGTAATAGGATATTTGCGTCACCCCCACAAAGCCGCGTGGCTTGATCGTAGAATGATTCGATCGATATGTGCCCCTCTTGCCACTCTCGTCCAGATGTGCGCAATTTCAAATACGCCGACTCGCCAAGAATGTGCATCAAGTCTAAAGCTAATGATGCGCTCGTATTGGTGTTGTCATTTTGCACCGATACTTTCGTGCTTGATTTTGCGTTCTGTTTACTCTTATTGGTCATACGTTCGCTCACGGACGACGCGTGCGCGTCTTCGGCGGCTTGCTTTTCGACAAACGTTCGAATGAGCGCCGACACTTCACCAGTGCCCATCACAAGCTCGTTGCGAGGTTTGTTCAAAGTATCCGTAGTTTCTGATGCTTTGCTATGCATTTCTTTAGTATCTTCAGCAACCACACCATCTCGCGTACCCGTCACTTCACCACCACCATTTCTACTGTTCACGCTTCGTCGACGTCCCCAAGCAATGATTGAAAACCGCGGGTCGCTTTGCCCGCTCTTCGCCGCTTTCGGTACGCCGTGTTTGAAACGCTTATTCACCTCGGATGTAAATGCAAAAACATCTCCATTATTTTGAGGAAAAGTAAAAGTCTGCCCACTTGGTTCGTGTAAAAACACCAGCTCGCGTGACCCACCAAACGAAGCACCCATGGTGAAGTCCTCGCGTTGCGCGCGCCCACCGTAGGCGTGCGAATCATGATGGAACGGCTTCCAATCCGTGCCGTCGCGGTAAAAGTTCATTCGCGTCGCATACACTTCGACATCAAAGTACGTCGCCATGGCGTCAACAATCTTATGAAACGTCTCGCTAAACTCTGGGTTCTCGCTCTTCAAATGTTTGCTCCAGTTCACCATCCCCGAGGACGACCCACTGCCGTCGTCGCGCGCCGCCTCCGCCTCCATCTCTCGCCCGAGCGCGCACAGCAATCCGTAATCCTTCGCCGCGCAATGAAAGTGTCTCAAATAAATCGCGTTCCCATCCATCACGGCTTGAAAGTCCCGCAACAAGTTCCCATCCATGCGCGCGCTCTCGCCTCGCAGCGCCTTGGTGGCAAACTTAATCGCATCATTCTTTGCATCCCTGTCCCCCGATGCGTCGTCGCCATCGCCCCGCGCGTGGCGCTTGACAAAGTGCACGCCAGACATCGCGTCAGAGGCGTCGTCTGGCGCGCGTGCGGTGCCGCCGTCGTCCCTCGAGGGGCGATTATCGTCGCGTTTTCCTATACCCTAGTCTCGGCTCGACCGACAGCTTTTGGCATTTGAAATTGTTGTCAACCGTCGATGTCGCGACGTCGATGACCCACAGTGCGCGACGCGCGCGGCGTCGAACGCGCGGATTGACGTCTCGGGGTGCGTATCGTGACGTCCATGGCGTCGATGGTGACGACGACGTCGCGGACCGCGACGACATCGTCGTCGATGCGCGCGAGGGTGGCGCGCGGTGGGTGGTGCGCTCGAGCGCACGTGCCGAGGCGTGTTCGGGGCGTTGATGCGCGAGGAACGATGGATGTGGGGAACGCGTTCGTGGATGGGGTTTTAGGCAGCGTGTTAGTGTTGGCGATTGCGCAATCGGGGTCGGTGCTGACGGCACGACGACGGGAGATGGGGGAGGCGCGCGCGTCGGCGTCGGCGTCATTCACCGAGAAAGAGGACGAGGATGGAGGGGATTTGAACTTGAGATGGACCGTAGCGAGCGTTGTGGGCTGTATTCCGCTTTTCGCTTGGTGTTCGTGGCTTTTGCCGACGATATCGCTCGGATCTTGGGATGATGAAGATGCGCGAGGAATGGGCAAACAAAAGGCGCTCGCGTTTGCTGGGGCGTATTTGCTCGCGTTCGCCGCGCACGGATTTAATCCTAGCGATAGTGCGACGTGGTTAGTGACACTCATGTGCGCGGCACATATTCAAATAGAACGCACGATTGCGTTAGACACGATCGATGTGGATGAGACAGCCGCGATTGGAACAACGCGAGGCGAAGGGAAATCGTTGTCAGATTGGGCATCCGTCGACCACCATGCGCCGGCACGCTCACAGAAAGGCAAAGGCATGGTGCTCGGACTCTTGAACCCGCGATCGCAGTCATCAGAGTCAACGTCAACAACTGCATCAATCACGGGAAGTACGCCGGTAAGGAGCGCAGTAAATGTTGGACGAGCTCTCGGCCAAGTGAGCGTCGCGGCGAAACAATTTGGAGCAAGCGTACGAGAAGGTCAAATGCAAGCCGAAATCGAACAAGAAGCTCTTCGCACGCAGCAGGCCTTGGCGCAAGAATCCCAGATTCTATCAGGTGAGCTCGAAGATTGGGATGTTCGATTCAGATTGCGAACGATGACAAAGCCGCAACTGCTTGATATCGCGCGTCAAAAAGGTTTGAAACGCTTTTCAAAACTCACCAAACCTCAGCTCATCGCTAGGCTCGAACGGGAAGTCATCGAACAAGGCAAAAAATAACTGCATAAAATATAAATTACATAGAAATAGCACTGTACAATATCACTGCGACGATTTGCTTCACGTGCGAGAGAGTCCAAGTCAATCACGCAACGCTCGATTTTATGCACGCCACCCGCTCCACTCACACAAATCGAATTTAATGAGACCAGCATCGGCACCCTGCTCCAACATCTGTACATTACATCTGTGCTCTGATGACATTCCAATCACGTACTTTGGGCGCACGCATGTGCCTTCGCGCACGGCCACGTTTAACATCTTCAACACTTGAAGTCCAGTGTACGGCGGCATGAAATAATCAAGCAAGAGAACGTCTGGCGCGAACTCGGCGATGATGCGCACCGCATCGTCAGACCGCCACTGTTGCTTGAACTCCCCCACTGTGTTCACTCCGCCGTTCGTCAGCATCTCATCAATCGCGTAGCTGTCCTCGAAAGCCAAGACTCTGTATGCCTGCTTTCCAGCCGTCGCCGACGTCGAGACAGACGCCATCTCGTGCGTTCGATGCCCTCGACTGCGCGCCGCGCTGCACGACCTTCGTCCTACGTGTCGTATCGACGATCGCGCGAGCAGCATTAACTTCTCAGTGCGATCGGCGTCGCGCAGTCTGGCCTTGACCTCTTGCGTCGTGCTCTATTCGTCCTCACAACGCAACGCGTTCGTCGTCCTCCTCACGCCGTCGTCTCGGCGGGAGATGAGCATGGGGGCATCTCCGAGCGAGCGACGGACAAGGAATGCTTTGGCAATCGCCGCACGCGCACGCAGGCGTCGTAGACGAAACATTGCGATCGCATTCGTGCTCTTCTTCGCGTTCGAGCTCAAGACGTTCTACCCGGGGGATCAAACGTTGCGCAATGCCTCGGAGTCTTGGGGGCGGCTCATGTTTTCGAGAAGTGGCTTTTCGTTCGGGAAGACGTACGAGAAACGTTTCAGTGAGCACAAGGTACAACTAGATGCGTCGGACTCGTCGATAGCGGTGACAAAGAAGGAGTTTACTGTGCAAGGAAAGATTCCAGACAAACCAGAGTGGACGCGAGACGTAACTTTAGATGAACTCGTCGCCGCAGACAAGGGTAAAAAGTGTTTCTTTTACGTCGAAGTAGCTGAACCAGTGCTTGTACTCTATGATGATGGTGATGAGTTGCGACATAACTTGGAAAATGGGATGATGGACTTGGATATAGAACAGATGCGGTGCACGTACTACAACGGCGTCAACAAGCCGCAAACAGGGCAGTCGATGGAGGATAGCGCCTGGAGGGTAATCCCCGATCCGATTTCAGGTGGGAAAGTAGTTTTGATGAGTACGGCAACGACGCTGGGGATGTTGTCGGCGTATCATCGCCCGTTGTTAAATCATCAGGCTTACGCCGCACACCACGGTTACGGTTCAATTTTATCACTCGTTTCGAAAGACAAGCTCAAGGGGCGTTCGGGTAAATTCGCCAAACACATTGCACTCGGAGTTCAAGTGAAGAAACGATCGTATGATATGGCGTGCCATGTCGACCTTGATGCTTGGTTTGCAAGCTGGGACTCGTTGAGCACGTACTCAAAGCATTGGCCAGAGTCCAAAAATTTGTTCTTTGGCGATACTGGTCAAGTGTGGTTGAACTCTGGGTTGATGTGTGCAAGATCGAATGATTGGTCTAGCAAATTTTTCGAGCGCGTTATCAATGCTGCATATGGAGAAGGTGTGGGTAAAGATTCTAAGCTCGTAAAGTTTGGATTCAAGCGGGACCAACCCGCCGTGTGGCACATCCTCCTATCAGATTGGGCCGAGAGCAACGCGGTACCTTACCACGGACCACGGTGCTCGATGTGGTCTGAATGCAACCCGGACTCAAATCCGATTGAGTGCTGGCACTGGTGCTTCTGGGATGCACTCCAGCGCATTCCAGGTTGGCAGGGATTGCACGATTTGAATAAACTTCCAAACGTGTATTTGGATTCGCAGCACAACAAACCGCAAATGCACCGCATGTGCTTACGAAGTTGTCATAGCGTACTGAATCGTGGTAAAATGGCCCTTTGTTCAGCCATCACTCGCATGAAATTGTGTTTCCCGAAAGATGTAGACAAAATGTCGCTGTGCGATGGTAGAGGGTGCTTGCAACAACTCACGTCGGGTGGCGGCGCGTGGCTCAAGCACACCGGTCACCAGCATTGGCGAGACGTTCTACCATCTTGTATTCCGATAAACGCTGCGGAGTCAAAAAGAGAAAAATACTCCAACTTTGCTCTGTGCCAAAAGCATTAGAACGCGCGCGCGAATGTAGAGAGTTTTTATTTATTAGCTAGAGTTCTAGAAAAATCGTCATCACAAGAATTCGATAATCATACTACTGACAGTCGTCGATCGACACCCTCCGCAGCCTCGCGTTCGACGGGCATCAGGGCAACTTCTTCATCGATTGGCGTACCAAAGACATCCATCTCCCGGTCGTCTTCATCGTCGTCCGCCGCGGATGGATCCCACTGCGGCCCAACTTTCACTCGCATCGCTTCTTGAGCTATAATCGCTATGCGGTAACTCACAAACAACGTCATCAACAATCCGAGAACGTAAAACGTAACCTCCAGTGCCGTTGCTCCGTCTCTACCACTTGCTCGTCTTCCAGTGTCTCCCAAATACACGTACACAAAACTCGAAGGCATCACACCGACGAGCGTCGCCAAAGCGTACGAGGTGAACGACACCGACGTCAAACCCAACAAATAGCTCGCCGCAGTGAACGGCGAGAACGGCGACAGACGAACTAATAAAACTATTTGCGAGCCATCTTTTATGACAGCCTCGTCCAACGCCTTGAATCGCCCACCATCTCGTACTAATAACTTTTCCACCCACGGTCGCGCGGCGTATCGGGACAGTAAAAAGCTCACAATCGCTCCCGCACCTGCAGACGTCACGCACAGCGCCACGCCGCCCAAGGTGCCGTATAATATCCCTGCCGTCACACATGTCGCACTCGCCGCGCCCGGAATCACCCCAAAGCTCGCAATGAGCACGTTGAATATAAAAAACTTCACCGGATTCTTCACGTGAGGCATGATATCCTCATACAAGTCAATCTCAATCCGCGTCGAGGCGTACACCGCGCCCCCGATGACGGCCACGACGGTGAGAAACACCCCCAAGGCTTTCACGACGAGTTCGCACGTCAACACCGGCACGGTCGATGCCGCCGTCGACGTCGCCGTCGACGCATT
>Ga0222716_10004908_pt1 | contig 10450 bp, 9 predicted proteins | sample C33_13DmetaG_FD_165044 | JGI IMG/M metagenome (GOLD analysis project Ga0222716, IMG submission 165044) | Estuarine water microbial communities from San Francisco Bay, California, United States - C33_13D | ecosystem: Environmental > Aquatic > Marine > Unclassified | place: USA: California... | reverse complement strand
TGACAATGGATCATTAGCAAAAGCAGGAAGAGAGCTTGATTTATCTCCATCAGTTGTTTCTAAAAACATCTCTGCATTAGAAGATAGGCTGGGTGCAAGATTATTAAATAGGACTACAAGATCTGTCTCATTAACAGAGGTTGGCTTCGCATACCTTGATAGAGCCAGAAGAATTGTTGGAGATGTAGATGAGGCGGAGGCAGCTGTTTCTAGTGCAACAAATGCCCCTCGTGGGCATCTTAGAATTACGGCTCCAGCCACTTTTTCTTATAGACATGTAGCGCCTCATCTACCTCTGTTTTCTGAAAGATACCCAGATATAGAAATAGATATGATTATTTCTGATGAATATGTTGACTTAATAGAAAATAATATTGATTTAGCTATTCGAATTTCAGTTATGAAAGATTCATCTTTAATTGCAAGAAAACTTGCTCAAAATCCAAGAACACTTTTTGCATCTCCATCATATATTGAAAAATATGGTCAGCCCAACCATCCAGATCAAATATTAGATCACAACTTAATTACATTTAGGCAAGGTAGTCCTTATAATGATTGGCATTTTTTAGTTGATGGCAAGATTAAATTAATTCATGCCAAGGGAAAGCTTCAATTGAATCATGGTGATGCAATTTTACGATCAGCAATTAATGGTGGCGGTTTAGCTATGTTATCTAGATTTGTAGTTGGAAGACATTTAGCTGCTGGAAATTTAGTTTCTATTTTAGATGAGTATGTTCAAGAAGATGTACCGATTTATGCTGTATATCCAAGTGGTAAACATCTTTCACCTAAGGTAAGAGCTTTTTTAGACTTTTTGATTGAGGTTTATGGCCCTGTTCCTTATTGGGATGAAAAAGGGGATCACAATTCTGAGGCAGCTAAAAGAACCGTTATATAATTAGACATTCTGACCTGCCACAAACCCACTGGACCAAGCCCACTGGAAATTGTGTCCGCCTAGATGTCCAGTTACATCTAAAACCTCTCCAATAAAATATAATCCAGAGTGTTTTTTACATTCCATAGTTGAAGAAGAAATTTCATTGGTGTTAATGCCGCCTAGTGTTACTTCTGCTGTTTTGTAACCTTCTGTTCCATCAGGGAATATAGTCCAATTGTGGATGAATTCAGAGATATTGCTAAGATCTTCATTTGATGTTTCGCCTATTTTCTTATTTATTTTTAATATATTACAAATACTTAAAGCTAACCTGTTTGGAAGAAAATCCGATAAAATATTGAGAATGTTTTTTTTGGGTGTGTTATGCCTTCTTTCTTTCAAAATACTATCAATATTAAAGCCCGGTAATAAATTGATAATTATTGGCTTCCCTTCGATCCAGTAGGAAGAAATTTGTAATATTGACGGACCACTAATTCCTCTATGAGTAAAAACCAAACCTTCTTCAAATGTAGTTTTGTCAAAGGTAACAGATGCATTTATAGAAATACCAGCTAAAGACTTACAAAATTCTAATGTATCGTTTTTAAATGTTAGAGGTACCAATGCTGGAAACAAAGAAGTCACGCTTAAATTAAATTGCTTAGCTATTTTGTAACCAAAGTCAGTGGCGCCGATTTTAGGAATAGATAACCCCCCCGTGGCAATAACTAAGGATTTTGAAGAAAAATCACCCTGATTAGTTTCAATAAAATAGGTATCTTTTTTTTTCGTAAGATTAATAACCGAAGTTTTTAGTTTGATTTTTACACTTTGTTTTTCACACTCTGAAATTAACATGTCAATTATTTCTCTTGCAGATTTTTTACAAAAAAGTTGTCCTAATTTTTTTTCATAAAACTCAATATTATTTGCTTTGACTAGACTTATAAAATTATTTTGATCGTACTTTCCAAATGCCGATTTAAAAAAATGTCTGTTTTTTGAAATAAAATTACGATTATCACTGTACAAGTTAGTAAAATTGCACCTTCCTCCTCCAGAAATTCGAATTTTTTCTGCTATTTTTGAAGTATGTTCTATTAAACATACGTTTTTATTTCTCCTTCCAGCTTCAATACTGCACATCAAGCCTGCTGCGCCAGCACCAATTATAATTACATCGTATTCTTCAAACATTTTATTTATGCTCTATTTTTACTTGAAATTAATTTTTATCTATTAGGTTTAGAATTCAAATGCTTTACTTTATAGATATTGAAGACTAAAACATCAATCTAGTAAATGTTTATTAAAATATTTGAAAATATTTGAAAATTTTTTTCAATAACAAGCTCTTTAAAACTTTGAAAGTTAATAATGTTAGAAGCATCTGGAATACCGGCACCTATTGTAAAAGCGATGAAAGATAGGGGATATGATAAGTTAACTCCCGTTCAAGAAGAAATTAGTAAAGAAGATTACTCAGGATTAGATTTGTTGGTATCTGCTCAAACTGGTTCTGGTAAAACTATTGCATTTGGGTTTGCAATCGTCGAAAAACTTCTAGGTGAAAGTAAGGTATTTAAATCTCCTAAATCACCAGAGGCATTAATTATTGTTCCTACCAGGGAACTGGCATTGCAAGTTAAAAATGAGTTAAGCTGGCTTTTAGCCTCATCTGACGCAAAAATAATTTCCTGCGTTGGCGGTATGGATATACGTTCTGAAAGAAGAAACTTAGAAACAAAACCTAATATTGTCGTTGGGACCCCAGGAAGACTAAGAGATCACATCGAAAGAGACTATTTTAATGTTTCTAACATGAAAACTGTTGTACTTGATGAGGCAGATGAAATGTTGGATATGGGTTTCAGAGAAGACTTGGAAGCAATTTTAGATACAACTCCTGAAGACAGACAAACTCTAATGTTTTCTGCAACTGTTTCAAAAGGTATAGCTAATTTAGCAAAACGTTATCAAAAAGAGGCTGTTAGAATATCGGTTGGAAAATCTAACTCGCAACATGTAGATATCGACTACAGGGCTTATAAAATCATTATGAGTGACCAAGAAAATGCTATTATAAATACACTCAGGTATTATGAAGCAACCAATGCCATCATATTTTGTGCTACTAGGGTAGCTGTTAACCATATGACTAGTCGATTGACTAACAGAGGAATTTCTGCGGTAGCATTGTCAGGAGAGTTAAGCCAAAATGAGAGAAACATGGCTTTGCAAGCTATGAGAACTTCAAAAGCAAGAGTTTGTGTTGCGACTGATGTAGCTGCTAGAGGTTTAGATCTACCTAACCTTGATTTAGTTATTCACGCAGATATACCAAGAACTTCAGATACATTACTACATCGAAGTGGACGTACTGGAAGGGCGGGTAGAAAAGGCGTGTGTGCTGTTTTGGTTCCACAAAATCGATCAAAGATAGCTGAACGTTTATTTGCTCAGGCCAATATTAAACCGATCTGGTCTTTGCCTCCTTCTAGAGATGAGATACTTAAAGAAGATAGAAAAAGAATTGTTGAAAATAAAATATTAGAAGAACCAATAACTGAAGATGAAAAAGTTTTTGTTGATGAATTGACCTCAAAAAATACTATAGAACAATTAGCTGTTGCTTATTATAGGTTGGTTGGCAAAGATTTATCTGCGCCAGAGGATTTGCGAAATCCAGGAGATAAAAACAATCTTGATTCATCAAAAAATGGTTTTCAAGATAGTATTTGGTTTGAACTTTCTGTTGGAAGAGAGGATACAGCTGAGCCAAGATGGTTAGTAGCCATGTTATGTAAAGCAGGAAATTTATCTAAAAGGGATATTGGTTCTATTAAAATCCAACCAAAAGTAACTCTTATTGAAATCTCTGAACAAAAATCAGATACCTTAAAAGCTCTAGCTAAAAACAAAAAACCTATTGAACGTCATATCATGGTTGCACTTCTTACAAAACCACCGGAGTTCGCAAGTTCTAATAGAGAAAACAAAAATAGAGTTAAAAAGGGGCAAAAGAGTTTTAGTTTCAAAAAAAATGGAGATGAGGGTTCTTCTGACTTTAAAGGCAAGAGAAAATCAGATAGATGGAGAAACGCAGAAAAACGAAAAACAAAACAAACACCATTTGCAGGAAACTCCGATAATAAAAATGAAGTAAATGAAAGTTATGATGATAAAAAAAACAAACCAATAAGTAGAAGAAAAAAACAAAAAGGTAACTCGGAAATCTTAGGTACGAATCCTAAAAAGAACAAATCTAGTTTCAAAAAAAATACCAAAAGCTTTAGCTTGAAAAATAAAAAAACTGGTTAAAGTTTTTCATAGTATGGCTAAATATTAGCTGGTTTTTTATTAATAATATATATACCAAAACATGTAAGGAACAGCGATATATATATTTGTTCATTTATAACGTCATCCATAATTAACCAACCAAACAAGACCCCTGATATTGGAGTTAAAAAAGCAAACGAACTGGTGCTGCTGGCAGAGTATTTAGACATTATCCATAACCAACCAATAAAACCCAAACACATTATAACAATCACTTGAAATGAAAAAATCAGAATTAATTGACTGTTCAAGTCTCTAATAAAGTCATCAAACATAAGTGAAATAGGTAATAAAATAATCCCTGAAACAATAAGTTGATACAATAGTTGAGTTTCTGGAGAAGACCTTGTCAATCGACTTGTTTTAAGCATTATGGCTATTATTGCCCAGCAAAAACTAGCAAATAAAGCATATAAGTCTCCATAAAACTGTTGAATATCATAATTATTAATAGGTTGATATACTGCAAAGATTAATCCCATTAATGCAATGGCTAAACCAATAGATTTATTAAAATTAAGAGTGTCATTTTTAATAAGGAAGTGAGCTCCAATTGTTAGCCACACAGGCATAGTATAAAATATTAAAGATACACGAGTAACTGTGGAGTAGTCTAGTGCCGTAAATAATAGTATAAATTCCACTGCAAATAAAACGCCAGCAATTAAACCTGGTAATAAACTTCCATCAAAAAAATTAATTTTCTTCTTGGTAAAATAACAATAAATTAAAATAGGAACGATTGCTAAAGTTGATCTTAGTGCGACCTGAAAAATTGGATGCATCCCTATATTAACTAGCTTTACCAGAACTTGATTTAGTCCTAATAAAACAGAAAAAATTATAAGAAAAGTTGCAGCAATTCCATCAATTGATTTGTTTGTCATTTAAGTACAATTTTATGAAAAATAACTGCCACCATTTACATGTATTGTTTGTCCTGTAATAAAATCAGAGTTAGGGCCACATAAATTAGAAATCATAGTTGCAACTTCGACTGGGTATCCCTTTCTGCCTACTGGTGGGTTAGAGTGAGATGGATGGACTAGGCTGCTACCCGCTGAAGCTCCTCTTACCGTATCTATTAATCCAGGCACAACAGTATTTATTGTAATTCCAGTTTCTGCATACTCCATTGCCAGCGCTCTGGTAAAGCCAACAACTGCAATCTTTGAGGTTATAACATGAGCTCTGCCAATGGCACTTATATGCCCAGACAAACCACCTAAATTAACAATCCTTCCCCAATTATTTTTTTGCATTTCAGGCAAAGCCGCTTTGCAAGTATGGAATAATGAGTCAATATTTATAGACATAACAAATCTCCATTCATCAAAAGTCATGTCTTCAAATTTATTAAACTCTCTTTGAGATGCATTATTAACAAGAACTGAAATATTACCTAATTTAGAAGCCTCAAAAACAAGTTCTTTAGATGTTTCTGGTTTAGTTAAATCTCCAATTATTCTATTAGCAGTAATACCGGTCTGTTGAATGATTTTAACAGTTTCATTTGCTCCTTCTTTGTCTGAGTTGGCGTGAACAAGAATGTTATAACCTAATTTTGATAATCCTTCGCATGTGGCTCTTCCAATATTTTTAGCTGCTCCTGTTACAATAGCTACCTTGTCTTTATTTTCGTTCATTGAATGAAATCCTTATTATTGTAGAGATTAGAATATGGTTTTATTATAAATTAATTTGAAAATTCTTTAATCTATAAACTTGAATTATTTACATTAATATTTAACATGTAAATTACTATAAATAAATGGATAATATCATGACAGAAATTACTAAAGATTGGCGTAATGATATTTACGCAGTTTTTAAAGATTTGAATATTACAATGGTTTCTCATGTACCAGATGCTGGTCATACTCCTCTTATAAACTTATGTGAAAAAGATAATGAAATAGATGTTGTAACTTTAACAACTGAACAGGATGGTGTTGGCTTGTCTTGTGGTGCATATGCTGGTGGGAAAAGAAGTGCTTTATTGATGCAATCTAGTGGTGTTGGAAACTGCATAAATGCTCTAGCTTTACCTAATATATGTCGTATACCTTTTTTGACTTTAGTTTCTATGAGAGGGGAGTGGGGAGAATTTGTTCCTTGGCAAGTACCTATGGGCCTCGGAACACCTAAAGTTTTAGAAGCTATGGATATTAAGGTTTTTAGAGCTGATTATAAGGATGAAGTTGGGTCTACAGTAGATGCTGCTGCTAGATTTGCATTTAATACAAATCGTTCAGCTGCCGTCTTGTTATCTCAGAAAATGATTGGGGCGAAGCAATTTAAAAATGGATAAAATATTATGATTGAAAGAAGACCTTTTGTTCAAAAAATTCTAAAGAATAGAAAAGATAATCTTAGAGTTGTAAGTGGCATTGGTACATCCACATGGGATCTAATGTCTGCTGGAGACAATGTTGGTAACTTTGGTTTTATAGGAGCAATGGGGCAGTCAATTCCTTTTGCTCTAGGCCTGGCTCAAGCAAAACCTAAATATAGAATATTATTATTTACAGGTGATGGTGATACATTAATGAGCCTAGGGTCAATCGCCACTATAGCAAATCATCCGGTATCAAACCTTACTATAATTGTTTTAGATAATGAATCATATGTTGAAACAGGAAGTCAGCCTACAGCGACTGCTGGAAAAACTGATTTGGAGTTAATTGCTAAGGGATCAGGCATCAATAATTCTTATACAGTTAAAAGTGAGGATAATTATTCAAAAATTATGAAAACAGTTTATGAAGAAGATGGTCCTTCGTTCATAGTTGTGAAATGTAAGGCAAAAGCTACACCGCTTGTATTCCCTTATTCTTTTGATGGCTCTGTTTCCATAAATAGATTTATGGATTCAATGAATTCGTAATGTCCACAACTAATATAATTAATATTGCAATCCAAGGCATTGGAACCATTGGTAAGCGTCATCTTATGGCTATTGAACAAATAGAAAACATCAATCTCTCTGGTATTATAGATTTAACTCCACAGGCAGAGGAGTTTTGTAAAAATAAAAATATTCCTTTATTTCAAAATTTAAATGACTTACTTGCTAATAATAAAACAGATGGTTTAGTTATATCAACGCCAACAATACACCATCATCAAAATGCTATTACGGCTTTGAAATTAGGTTTCGATGTTTTGATAGAAAAACCAATCTCTGCAACTATTAATGAAGCCCAAGAAATAACAAATATTGCAATTGAAAATAAATGTAAGGTTCTAGTTGGTCATCAAAGAAGGTTTTATCCATTAGTAACAAAAACTAAGGAAATTATAAAAAGCAAAGAGTTAGGTCGCATTTTAGGTTTGTCTGGAGTTTGGGGGTTGCGCAAGGATAAAGATTACTTTTCACCGGATTGGAGAAAAAAAATTACTGCAGGTCCAGTTATTACCAACCTTATTCACGATATAGACTATTTAAGATTTATTTTTGGAGATATAGAAGAAGTTTCAGCTTTCTCGTCAAATATTGTTAATAAATTTGAGAAAGAAGATATCATCACAGCAAATTTAAAGTTTGAAAACGGCCTGTTAGGAAATTTCCTTATTACAGATTGTGGTACATCTCCATGGTCATGGGAAACAGCTACTGGAGAAAATATACATTTACCAAATGTAACTGAAAATAATTTAAGAGTTATTGGAACTGAAGGCTCTCTCGAATTTCCTAACCTAAAGATATGGAAATATAAAAAAAATGGTGTTGATTGGAGAGATGAAATATTTACTCAAGAAATAGAGTTTTCAAATGTTGATCCATATATTGCTCAAATTAATCATTTTAAGGACGTTATAAAAAGAAAAAGTGAACCAGTTACTGGTCCAGAAGATGGAGAACTTACTTTAAAAGTTGCCTTATCTATATTAGAGTCAGCTTTTAGTAAACAGTCCATTAAGATTTAACTAATTTCAATAAATTATAAATCGGGAGTTAAAGATGTTTGATCTAGGTTTGAAAAATAAAGTAGTTCTAATAACTGGAGGAAGCGATGGTTTAGGTTATGCCTCTGCAGAATTATTATCCTCAGAAGGCGCTAAGGTAGTCATATGTGGTAGAAGAGAAGATTATTTAAAAGAGAAAGCAAAAATTATTACAGAAAAAACAAAGAATGAAGTTTTGGGAATAAAAGCAGATGTAAGTAAAGCAGAAGATTGTAAAAATTTAGTTGAGCAGACTATATCTAAGTTTAAGAAAGTAGATATTTTAGTTAATAATGCTGGTGCTTCAGCAGCAGCTTTATTTGAAGATGTAACTGATAAAAACTGGGAAGATGATATCAATCTAAAATTAATGTCTACAATTAGGATGTGTCGCTTAGTCATTCCTCATATGAAAGCAAGTAAAGGAGGTATTATCATAAATGCGACAATTGGTGGAGGCAAGGCACCAAATCCAGGTTCACTTCCAACAACCGTAACCAGAGCTGCAGGTATTAACTTAACTAAATCTTTAGCTAATCAATATGCTAAGGATAACATTAGAGTTAATACCATTTGTATTGGTTTGATCAAAAGTGCTCAATGGGATCGTAGATCTGGTAATGGCAGTGTAGAAGACCTTTATAATGAAATGTCAAAAAAAGTTCCTATGGGTAAGGTTGGAGAAGAAATAGATTATGCTAACTTAGTTGCCTTTTTGTCTTCTCATAGAAGTGCTTATATTACTGGAACTGCAATCAATCTAGATGGAGGTTTGTGCCCTGTAGTCTAGTTAAAATTAACAATTCATTTTTTAATCCTTGGCGGGCTAACTTCAGCAATTTCACAAGCATAATCTAAAAGAGCGCTAAAATCTTTTTTGGCAAATCTACCTGACCTTGCCTGTGCATAAACTGCCTGAACGGAAGACCCAACAGGTAGGCCAACTCTAAAACTATTTGCCGTTTCTATAGCTAACCCCATATCTTTATGGGCTAGATCGATAGTAAATCCTGGTTCAATATCATTTTGAAGAACTTTGGACATAAAGTTTATATGGAACTGTCCATTATTAGCTGTTGTTCCTGCATTTACTTCCTTAAAGGTGTCGAGGTCTAAACCAATTTTTTTAGCTAGTGTTAGAGCTTCTGCAGTAATTTGCGCGATACTTAAGATTTGAAAATTATTTACAACTTTTGCTCTAATTCCTGAACCAACTTTTCCACATCGTATTATAGTTGTTCCCATTGCATTCAATAGTGGTTCAACTTTTTTGAAACCATTCTCGTTATCACAACCCACCATGAAAAGTGAGTCTCCTGAAATTGCATGACTAACTAATCTTCCGACTGGTGCATCTATAAAATCAATACCTTTTGCCTTGCATGCTTCATAAATCTCATCTGTACCTGTTGGAGCAATTGTACTCATTTCCAATATAATTGTCCCGGGTTGAACGTTTGCTAATACGCCATCATTATCCATAATAACTGATTTTACATTTTCAGTAGAAGGTAGCATCGTTATAACAATGTCAGCATCTTGGACCGTTTTCTTAATATCTTCACCAGGAACTGCACCTAAATTTATATGAGGTTTCATTTTTTCTTTTTGTATATCAAACACAAATAAATTAGTTTCTTTTTTTATAATATTAAGAGCCATTGGTCCCCCCATAGCTCCAAGGCCAATAAATGCTATTTTGTTGTCCATAAATAACTCTCCTAAAATTCTGCTAATAAACTAATCATTAGTCAGTTTTGATTAAAAAATGTCAAAAATATATGTAAACATAATACTTAATTCTTTATTATAAGCGAATGATAGAAAAAAATAAAACCATTCCATCTGACTTTATAATTATTGGTGGGACTGGCAATCTCTCCAAAAGTAAAATTTTACCAGCGTTGTTCTGGAGATATTTAGATAACCAGATTGATGAAAAATCAAAAATAATCTTATGCGATAAGAAAATCAGTTCTAAAAATAAATTCATATCTTTACTCAAAATTAATTGTAAAGAGGCAATCAATAAAAAAATTAGTAATAAAAATAAATGGGATGAATTTGTTAAAGCTATAAACTTTTTAGAATTAGATGTTGTTTCTGGGGAAGGTCATATAAATCTTCTTAGTATAATTAAAGAAAAATTTCATGAGACAAGGCCTATAATTTTTTATTTAGCAATATCCTCAACTTTATTTGGGAAAAGTTGTAAGTTTATTAGAGATACTGGATTAAATGTTCCGCAGAGTAGATTAGTTATTGAAAAGC
>Ga0222716_10004906_pt1 | contig 10451 bp, 10 predicted proteins | sample C33_13DmetaG_FD_165044 | JGI IMG/M metagenome (GOLD analysis project Ga0222716, IMG submission 165044) | Estuarine water microbial communities from San Francisco Bay, California, United States - C33_13D | ecosystem: Environmental > Aquatic > Marine > Unclassified | place: USA: California... | reverse complement strand
AGTGTTGACATTGTATAAGCGAATCTTACCATCCCAAACTTTGTTTCGAACAGCTGGCATGAACTTTGCTCCTGGAACTTCGAATGTAAAGAAGTCTGATAACTCCATCGCAGTTCCACGATTGCATTGTAGTTTTATATGCACTTCGTTTTTCTTATATGCTTGTATCTCGTCCATATCAACCCATTGTAAACTTCATCCAATCAATACTATTCTTGATCTGGAATCCACGATTATTAATTTGTCTTATTACAGCATCTAAGAAGTTTATTTTTTCTTCCTGAAGGGCGAGTTTGAGTGTGACGTCAATCATCATTTCGTCGCTCTCAATATATGTATCTACTTCGTTTTTTAATATTTTTTTGTAGATTTGATCTCTGCCGATTTCAGCAAGCTCTTGTCTATCTAGTTCTCCCAGATAATATTCCAAAAGCTTCCGTTTAGTTCTCTTGTATTCGGCACGCAGTTTATTAAATACATACTTTTCTGCAGTATATATTTTTAAATATTTATTATGTTTTTCCGGAATTGCAGCGCTTTCTGCGCCAAGTTCTGTTTCATCAAGTTTGCTATCTTTATCCCACATAGACATTATATCTTCAAGCTTCATATATCATCCTTATTTTATATTGTTCAATTCATACTTTCTATATGCAAACGTTGCATCAGCATTCATAGGCGTCACGGTTGTTTCTTCAATATTAAATTCTGGCATTGAAACTGACACTGGATATGCATCAATAAACTTCACTTCGATATTGGGCTTATAAGCCGCCGTTGTTATCATAAGAGAAGCATCACTATAGACTTCTCCGAGTCTTTGCACTCCTTGTTGAAGATCAGACCTTTGTTGGAAGTTGTCGGGATATCCCAACCCTATCATCCAATCATATACTTCTGAGAAATTCTTTAAGTCTTCATCGACACGAAATCTAATGGTCAGTAGACCAAACGTTAGTTTATCTCCAGGAACAGGCAATTTGATAAATGTGTTGTCTATAGTATCAATCTGTCCTAATGTCATGTCAGGGATATTAGCTGATGTTGTAAAATAATTGACATGCGGCATCTTCTGGATCATGAATTTAAATCCAATAGGTGAAAGGTAAGATTTATTCTCTATATCAGTATTCGTTAGTGTAGCCATTTTACTCTCCGTGATACCTAGTATTTAGGCACAAAAAAATGGGCGACCGAAGCCGCCCAGTTTAAACTAGTTTTTATTCACTATTACATCAAGTTTGCGACTGCAACTTTTCTGTAGTAGATGTTTTTGTCGCCAGAACCTGCGGTGATAGCACCTGTAGCGTTTGTTGTGGCGAATGGGTTTGCTACCATACCATAACGAGTTTTGAACCCGATTTTTGGCTGGAAGGTGTTTTCACCAACGGCACGTACCATTTGTAGCGGCACGTATGGGCAATAGAACAAGCCAGCATCAAATGCGCTTGTGCCTTTGTAGCCCATGGTGTAGAAGTTTGAGGTTGCATATGGATCAATATAGACCTTTACACGACCATTCAATACACCTGCGAAAGTGTTTCCTGTGTCATCTGTTGCCAGATTGTTGTTCAGCGCTGGAGTATAATCCAGAACGCCAGCCATATTCAAAGCAGAAGCAACATCAGATGAAGTGATCATCAGGTTACCTTTACCTCTACGTGTGGCTTTAGCGATTGCATTAGCATCACGCTCAACTTGGAACATTAATCCTTTGAACTTTTCTACTGACCAACGACCGTTTGAGTCGGTGTCCAGATCGAAAGTGCCGTTAGTTGTTACGTCAGATGTAGCACCCTGCGAAGCAGTAATGTTAATTGTACGAATAACTTCACGGTTGATTTCTGCCAAAATCTCTGTTGACAAGATGTTTGACAATTCGGTTTCAGCATCCAAGCCATGTACAGCTTTAAGGTCTTGTGCGAGTTCCATAGTGTACTCAGCTTTCAGCGCACGGCTTACTGCTGTTACACTGACTTTCTCGATTGAGAACGCCATTTCTTGGAAAGCATTCGCTGCGCCATCACCCAAAGCTTCAGATGCCGAACGAGTCATACCAGTTGAAGCTGTGTATGTTCCTGTTGGATCTGTGCCTGATTGTGATCCAGCAACACCACCTAATGTAGCGTTTGATGCTGTATTACCTGCGGCTGAGCGTGAAAACGTAGAATCAGCTTCGTTGTGAAGTGCTTCTGTTCCACTTTGGTTGTTGTAACGTGAACGCATTGCAAAGATCAAGCCTGTTGGACCTGACATTGGCTGAACACCAGCAACGTCATATGCAATTAGGTTTGGTGCTGCACGACGAATCAAAGAGATCAATACTGGATCGAAGGTGTCAATTGCACCGTCACCAGCAGTTGAGCTTGATGCGCCCATTGCGTTTGTTGGAGCTGCTTCGCCAAGTAGAGACTGGTTGAATTGTCCACCCATTTGTCCCGCTTGCTCTGCAGCAGCTTTTTGTTGATTTTCTAAGAGAGTAGCTGTTACGGCTCTTTTGTGAGGATCTTTGATCGCTTCGAGATCTGGATGCTCAAGAACTGGTTGCCACTTCTTTACAAGCTCATCAGTCTGATACATTTTAGGTTCTCCTTTTCGGTAATCTAACCTTTTTACAATTATTATTTATAATATGTTACTTTTTAATGGTTCTAGAAATGGCATTCATATAAGCCGACATAGAAGGGTCATATGAAGTGTTTACTTCTTCATCTAACTCTAGAGGCTCATCGTCCATTGCAAACTCTTCTGTTAAAGTTTCTTCTTCCGCTTTGAAATAAGATTCTTTAATGGTTGAAAGTTTCTCGGCATACTCTACATCACCTTCGAAGTCAACGCCTTCAACCAAAGCTTTGAATTTTTCAGATTGAGTTTCTGTCAAACCTTCTGCCATCTCTTTAAAGATGGAAGCTGATTTAACTTCTGCCAATTCTTTACGCAGCTCAATATTGCGGTCAATTTCTTCGTTCATAGAAGCTTCTTGTTCCTCAACCTTTGCTGCCAATTCATCGACGAGATCTACCTTTTCTTCTGGAATATCTACATAATTTTCTGCGAACAGATCACGTAGTCCAGTCATAAAGTTTTCTGCAATCTCGGCACGAATTCCTTGTTCTACTGCCAATTCATTTTCTTTCATCCACTCTTCAGCAACATACTCAAGATAATCGTCTAGGCGACTAGCCAAATTTTCGTGGATTTCGTCTTTCTCGACTTCAAGCTCTGCTTCAAGATCAACAGTAACAGTTTCGAGAATTTCGTTTACCTTTGAAACAACTGCTGCTTCAAAGACTGTAGTTGCCTTTTCCTTAAACTCTTCTGTAAGCTCTTCTGAACCGAAGATAGCTTTTACATCTTCTTCTACATTCAAATCAGCTGATGAGATTTGTTTAATTTCACGAAAAGAAGTAGTCTCTTCTTCAGTGATGGCATCTTCTAGTTCGTCAATATCAAAACCTTCTGCTTTCATTGAAGACATAATTTTGCCATAACCTGCAGACAGATCAGACTTTTTCATTTTCTTCATAGCACCAACCATAGCATTAATCATGCCTGTTTTGGTTGTTGGGGCTTTTGCTTGTGGAGGCTCTGACTTTTTGATTGCCGCTGCAGTTTCTGCTGCTGCAGCATCTCCGTCATAAGGCTTCTCAGCCTTACCTTCTTCGAGAGCGGCATCATCTAAGATTTGCTCTTCTTCAACTTTATTTTCGTTATCCATTGGATCACTCCTCTGTAAAGTAGTTATCTCATTTATTACCATATATTTATAATAATTAGAGTTTAGAGAGAAAGTCCTCAAACACTCTCAATTTCGTTTCTTCTAAGTTGCTCCGTGATGCTTTTTTGATATCTTTTTGATAATCATCAATTGAAGCTTCACGAATAATGCCATTATCCCAAACCCATTCTTTACTCTCCATAATACCATTTACAAAAGCATCAGGAGCAGAAGGATCTGCAACAATATCCGCAGCAGTTGCAAGATAAAAATCACCTTGAACTTCAGCTACGCCATTTCGTTGTTTTAAAGAACCCATACCACGACTGGATACCCCAAGTTGAGCACCTTCCTCCATAAGAGACTTAACGATAGCACCGTATGGTGTCTCTGTCATAATCTTAGCTTTACCCATAAAATTAGAGCCATCTCTTTTCAGCTCTGTAATCATATGTGAAACTCTTTCTAGATTAATTGTTGGTCCAGAAGGATGCCCAAGTTCTCCATATGCACGATTTTTTTGTACATAGGATTCGTTGTATCTGTTGACTTCTTTTTCTAAAACATCTGCAGGATAAACACGACCATTTCTATTCTTGATGTCGCCTTGCATAAAGACGCCTTCAATCATAAATCTTTTCTTACCTGTAGCTTCGTCAAGCTGTTCGGTAATGTAATTTATGTCTTCATTTACTTCACAGATTAGTTTCATTTCTTAATTCCTTACTTACGGATTTCTCTACGATCTCCGTTAAACTGGTGGTCGCCAGCAACTGGATGTTTCGTAACTTCCATTTTATGCTCATCGGCAAAATCTTGTTCACCTTTGGCACGTGTACCGTTCTCGGGCTCTTTTTTATTCATTCCATCAAAGTTGCTTGCATCTGTCATTGCAGCCCCTTCTGTGAAATTTTTAAACCTCTTGATCGTCATGTTCTTCCCCTTCGAAGTTTTCTTGATCATCATCCTCTTGCGGAGATAAAAATTGATTTGCCACTTCAGTTTTTTTCAATTCAACAGCATCTGATATACGAGCCATCAAAAGATCATTTATCGCAGCTTTGAATTCTGATCCGTTTCCGGCAGCTGCCAATGCTACTGCATCAATTGTTGTGTTCTCGTCATCCATAATATTCTCCTTAATGTATATTTATAATATTAATTTTCTTCTTGATCTTCATCACCATACTGATCTACTTCAGAGGCGATTTCCTTATCAATTTCTTTCACATCATCTTCAGTTTGCATCAAAACATTTTTACGAACCCATTCCACAGAATAGTATTTGCCCACATATTCATCAAGTTCTCTTAAGAGACCCATACGACCCAGCATCACTTCATTGTTTTTCAACTCTGTAAAATGGTTATCCTCTAAGAAATCATAATGGATTTGTTCTTTGAGTTCTTTCCATTCCTGTTTAGTCATGACTCCTTTAAGTAGAAGCTGTTTTTCTAAAAGTACATTAAATAATTCTGTAAATCTTTGACGCAATCTATTGATGAATTTGGAGAATTTCAATTCGTCTCTGGTTATTTCAGATGATCTTCCGAGATTAAATTGTCCATCAGATTGCAATCTAGAAGTTGGGACATTTAATGCTTCATATAGTTTTTGCTTGAAATAATCTACATCATCCATTTCACCAAGGTTTTGGCCACCAGGAAGCGTTGATATTTCAGTGCCTCTTGAACCCTCTTTACGTGGCAACCAATAGTCTTCAAGCATGGTCATATATTTTCGATCATCACGAATTTGACCAGTATTAGCATCATAGACAAGCTTGTTTTTATGACGTGTCATCATATCACGAACATACTGCTCAGCTTTACCATTCGGTAAATTTCCCACATCAATATAGAATATTCTGCGTTCTGGCGCACGTGCGAGCCTGTATATGACTACAGCATCCTCTAGCATTCTTAGTTGATTTAATGGCTTGATGGCTTTATGTAAATGAGATAGAATCATAGAGTTCTTTTCATTCTGAACCCCTGAGTGAACGTATGCCATGGCATCTGGAGCGATTTTTAATCCTTGATTTCCGGAAGAAACACCTTTAGGAGAGTAGATAAAATACTCATCATATTTTTTGGGAATAACTTTGTGTGCCTGATTTGCAATAGGAGCACGAGGATCTTTTTTCTGCACTCTCACTTTTTTAATTTTTCTTGGATCGATATATCTAAGTTCTTTGATACCTTCATTCGGTTTCTCAATATCAATCATTACATGATAATATATTCTTCCATCAACGTACCAATTTTTGAATATATCATAAGAACGAATATTAAATTTTAATAGTCTTAACACACCATCGAATTCTTCACGAATTCTTTGTTTTATATTTTCGTTAACATTATCAATATCATCCAGCACTATAGAGACTGATGATTCTTTTTCATGCCCAATAATCGCTTCATTAATTACATCGTCGATAGCTCTCTCGCACTCAGGTTGCTGAGACATCTCACGATATTTGGTTATGAGGAGAGATTCATTTTTTGCTGTGCCATCTAGGTCAACTGTGGTTCCAAATACTCCACCTTCATTGACAGCGACAGCGCCATCATCATTTGGTGGGGGTGCAAAAGATTGAACACTAGGGGATTGTTCCTCTTGCTCTTTCCTGCCTATTTGGAATCCGAATAATTGTACTGCCATTTGGTATCCTTAATAATAAATCGGGGTGGACATATCTATTTATACGTCCTCCCCAGAGTCACTTATCCAACTTTAAACGCCGCCAGCGTTGCCAGTTGTGCCACCTGAAACTTGCCAATAATCATATTGGAATGTTGCGGTGTATTCTTGGATGCCCTCAACTTCCCATCCAAGGTCGATTTGAGCAACCTCAGTTGGATATATACCTACAAAATCATAAACTCTCAAAATTTCTCCAGTTTTACTATACTGTGTAACTTGAGCTGTTGATTTATAAAGTGAAGGTGATGATCCACCAGCTGTGCTAATATTTCCTTGAAAAGAATTGATAGCATTAGACCATTGCTCTAAAGAATTTCTAATAGCGAAATCCTCATCGTTAATAATGGTCGGTGACCATTCAGCATATGTTCTATTGCCAGCCAACTTAATTGTCCTACCAAAATAAGGAACTTCGATAGTTCCTAAAGATGCAGCTGGAATAGCAGCAGCTTTACATAAGAAAGGAACAGTAACGTCAGCAACACCATTAATAGGGTTGGTGATTTGTACTTGGAAGAGGGCACTACGTGCGCCCCCATCCTTTAAAGCACCAGCGAATTCATTTACATTAAACGCCATTTTAGTTCTCCTGTTTTATCTATTTATGCTCTGCCAACAATCTCGGTGAACTCAACGCCTGTGCGAACTGCAACAAAATTTAACTGGATAAAGTTGATGGAGCGAGAAGGTTTGACATAAATGTCTCCCACGAACTCATTTCTATCAATAATTTCACCAGTATTATTTGTACCATCGCATACAACAGCGAAATCAGTAATACCCTTGCGTCCTTGCACATCACGCAAGAATGGTTCTACTAAATTCTTAAACTGTGCTCTCGTAAACTCATCATTAAATTCGAACAAAGTGAATTTTGAAGCTGTTGAAATCGCTTTTTCAAGTACGATAAACAATCTACGAACATTAATTCTATCGAAGGCACTAGGCTGGTTAAGCATAGTTTTGTCTCCAAAGAGAACTGTTCCTTGTCCTGGAAATGTTACTACAGGGTTGATGCCCTTTTTATATAGATTATCTCTGTCGGTTTTTGATGGATTGTATGCTAATTTGATAATATTTTTAACATTACCACGGTTAAATCCTGCAGGCGAGAACCAAGGATCACGTGTCAAATCAGTTTGAACCATTAAACCAGCTGTATCTCCATTTAAAGGAACCCATCTGTAAACATCATTAAATTTATCATATTGATATTTCCAGCTTGAATCCATTACAGCATATGAAGAACTTGGAAGAGTGTCACGATAAGCAATTACATCTTCTGCTTCTTTTCCGGCATATGAACCGTTGTTGACGCAATCAGCTTTTTCTGGCGAAAGTACTGCTACGCAGTCTTTTCTAACATCTACAATATTGTTAATAATGTGCTTTACTGTAGTTACATCATGCCCCGAGGCCAAAACCAAAGAGATATCGATATCTGTTGCTGAAGAAAACTTATTGTATGCGGTAATTAAAGCTCCTGATGTTAAAGCATTTGTGTCACTACCAGCTACGAATGACGTACTAACAGGCAATGCCGCTCCAGTAAATGTTACTGTTGCATCAGCTCTACTTCCAGCTGATCCAAGATTGGCGTTGTGATTAGCCCACCAAACCCATGAAGAGTTTTGATTGATCACATCTTTATAAAAGTTTGAAGAACCCTCATTTGTTTTTGCATCTTTTGCAACTGACAGCTGATTATATACTTCTAATACTGATCCTTTAGTGCCAGTGATTAATCCGTCTTCATCAGTAACTACAACATGGATACCATCTCCAGATGAGCCATATTTTGCCGCATAATCAGATGTTCCTGGAGCAGCTGTTGTAATTCCAGCGTGTTCCCAACTACGATTAATTGTGGTGAAATCGGTATTGGCCACTGTTGTTCCAACATAATCTTCTGCTAGTGTGATATTTTGACCTGAAATTGCAGCAATCTTACCTGTCAGCTTCTCAGCGCCAAGAACTAAATTATCACCAACACTAAATGAAGATGATGTGGCAGCGTTGGCTAATACTAATGCTTTTGTTCCGATTGCTAATGTGTATCCGGTTGTTACGTTCGAGCTCCATGCAGTATCGCTTTGACATACTGAGATTTTAAGGCTGTTGCCCAAAACTCCTACATGTCTTGCAATCCAATCTCCATGATCTGCTGGTAGACTTCCAGTTGAAGCTTGTGTGTCATATTCGTCTGAGTTGGCAACTGTGATTGTTGTATTGCTGCCACCAGCAGTTGCGTTGCGTCCATCGACGTTTGCACGAACAACATGAAGAGCATTACCGTATGCTAAAAAATTTGATGCGGTAAAAAAATCTGTCGCTGTATCGTCGTCTGGTGTGTTGAAAATTGATACCAGTCTGTCCTCAGAATCAATCAATATAGGTTGATTCGCTGGCCCCCAACGAAAATTACCTGCAACTGCGCCAACTGTTGTAGAAACAGCAGGTACAACTGTAGTAAGGTCAATTTCGCTGACGTTTACTCCTGGACTTACTTGAAATGCCATTGTTTATCTCCTTCTCATTAAAGAGTTTTTTATTTCATTCAATTACACAATATTTATAAAAATACGGTTTTAGTATGGGTCATGATTCCCTGTGTTAATATATTCCTGAATATCAAATGGTCTATCAAGAGGCACATCGATGATACCTTCTTCTGGTGCACCATCGTCATAAAATCCAAAAGGTGTTAATTCTTCCATCATTTGTTTTTCAGTTTTTTCTCTCAATTTAAACAAAGTGTTTATATCTGTGATTTCTTTAAAGTATGATTGATCCGAGAGCCACGCAAATAAAACGAGACACATTACTAGATCATCGTGGCAACCAGATTCTGCCTCATATGAATTAAGTTTTCTACTGAAAGTTGAAAGTTCGTTTATCGTATTAAAGTCATTAATTATCAGTTGTTCCTGTTCGATTAATAACTTTAAGATAGAACATCCTACAGACTTTACAGTCTTAGTTGTTCTTATTCCTTTGTCTATTCCTCTACCAAATCCTCCTGAGATACGTTTTCCTGATCTTCCTGCACTTTCAGTGAACAAAACGTTTTCATACTCAAAATCTGAGTGCAGCATTTCGCCAACTTGTTCTCCAATATCATTTACTTCAACTAGAACAAACGCATCATTATAAGATTTGCATGTTCTATATATGATTTCAGCATATTCTGAAGGGGTTACAAAGTTGTCTTTATAGACACAAACTTGTTTATATGGCATACTAGTTACATCAATAATTTGAAAGGCTGAATAGTCTAAACCTTTACCTCTTGATACATCCACCACACAGCTGTACACATTACCCTTTTCTGGATCAGCATATAGAGATATTCCATGAGCTTCTCTAATAGGAGTTTTTGTCACCATGGCTTTGAGACGAGACCCATCAATAAGTGTTCCGCTTGAACCTAAAAATTCACATTCGAATTCTTGTGCAAATTTTTGATAGTCGAAGTCCATCGCTGCTAATGTTTCTCTTTTCCATTCATCATCTCTTCCTGGAACTTTATACCATGGAACTTCAACGTATTCATATCCATTGGTTCCTTCACGTGCACCCTCACAAGTTTTGTAGAAATGATTTAAACCATTAGGAGTGGAAGTAAAAAGAATTTTGGTAGTTTTACCTGATGAGATAGTAGGAAAAACAGAAGCAAAAAACTCATCCCAATTTTCAACAAAAGCCGTTTCATCGATATACAGTAGAGAGATAGATTTACCACGAATAGCACTTGATGATGTTGCCGCCGCTATAATCTTACATCCGTTCTCAAATTCTACTGATCCCTTGTTCCACTCAACAACACCCTGTTGCATCCACTTTGGTAATGCCTCATATGCAATTTTTATTCTATCTAAAATTTCTCTTGCAGCCTCACCCTTGTTGGCCAGTAAAGCAACTGTTTTATGGTCGTTGAATAAAACGTAATGTAAAATTATAGCGACAGCTGTAGTAGTTTTACCAGCTTGTCGAGATGTACAAACCGCAACCTGTCGACTACCATTCA
>Ga0222716_10004900_pt1 | contig 10464 bp, 6 predicted proteins | sample C33_13DmetaG_FD_165044 | JGI IMG/M metagenome (GOLD analysis project Ga0222716, IMG submission 165044) | Estuarine water microbial communities from San Francisco Bay, California, United States - C33_13D | ecosystem: Environmental > Aquatic > Marine > Unclassified | place: USA: California... | reverse complement strand
CGGGCTCGCGCCGTACGGCTGACCGCTCCGTCGACTCCGACCGCTTGTTGGAGATTAGCGGCTCAAGCGAGCAAGTCGCCTCCGCGCAAGACATCATCCAGCGCTTCATCGCGTCCTCTGGCGCGATGCTTCCAGAATTTGCCACATTTACCGCAACCGGCAAGCAGCACGAGCCCGAAACCGCGATGTTCGTCGTCTCCTAAGACGGCCACGAAACGCGCGGCTCGTCTCATTTTTTTCCAGTTCATTTCTTTCATCTTCCTCGCGCGCGAACAGCCGCGACGCGAAGCTTCACCATCACACACTACTACTCTAGTCACCAAGTCACCACCGACTCCACCGATGACAACTTCACCTATCAAGGCACCACTTAAAACGTAGCAGTCGCGTTGTCACAGTGCGAATCGCCTCGAAACACGTCCTCGCGCCGAGTCGAAACGCGAACGCGATCACGAGACGACGACGCGATCGTTCGACGACGAGCTCGCCATAACACTACACAATCAATCGCTAACGGGCGGGCGCACCACTAAAACGTAAAATTAATCCCCTTCCCGACCTCGAATCCGGCGATCTCCAACAACCCCTTCCCGGCGACGGCTTCCACGAGCAGCAGGCTCCACCATCCAATCATGCTCGCCCGCGAGTTTTGTCGCTCGGCGTTCTCCACGAATCCGAACGTCGCCGGTTCGATGACGGGGACGATGGGCGGCGGCGGCACTCCCGGCGGGGACGCGCGCGCGTTGGACGCTTTCGTCGCTTGTTGCTTTTTGTTTTCCGCGATGGCGTCGCCGATGGCGTCGAACGGACCGGCGCGCGGCGCCGCGCGGGCGGCGCGGCGCGGCGCGCGGGCGGGAGCGACGCGGGACGTCACGGGGGACGCCACGAGCGCGCGAGAGGTGAGCGCGAACGACATGCCGAGGCGTTCGGGGCGCGGAGTGACGACGCGGGGCGGGACTTTCGTGACGTCGACGTCATCTGGATCACGGTATGGGCATACAGTGAGGAAAGAGGTCGAACGCGCGAAAGGGAAGAACGCGACGCGCGACGGCGACGGTCGGCGCGGTGATTCGGAAATGTGCTTTATTTTTTTCGTTTCGCCGTCCGCGTGCGCTACGTGAGTCGGTCGTCGTCGTCGTCGAGCGCGACGTCGTCGACGGCGGCGCGGTCGGCGAAGTCGAAACGCTCGACGAGAGACATTTTGCCGCCTCCGCCGAGGTCGAAGACGAGGCGGGAGTACTCGCCGCGCTCGCTGATGACAATGCATGAGTCGGGATCGGCGGCGGGGAAGGTGACGAGCGATCGCGCGGTGGACGGAAGCTTGAACTGCGCGAGCGACCACTCGCTGCTAAAGTATTTGGGGAGGAGTTTCTTGACGAAACCGGCGGCGGGTGAAGAAGAGGAGGGCGTGCGGGCGCCGTTCGAGGATGATGTCGGTATCGGTGACGCCGTCGGTGCGCTGGAAGACGCGCTGGGGGTTTCTGGAATCCTGAACACGTGCACCGTGCCCTTGTCGCTCGTGACGCCGAGCAAATTCTTCTTCGGCGAAAACGCGAGCGAGTACACTCGAGCTCGATCCGAACCGCGACGGAATTCGTGCACGAGCGACGCCGTGTGCGTGTCAAAGATTCGAATGAGCGTTCCTTTCTCGCTCGCCGTGGCTAATAACGAACCATCCGCGCTCAATCCCAAGCACGCCAACGCCGTCTCGTGCGCGGCGATGAACTTCGTCGTCCCTAAATCAAACAATTCCACCCGCACCTGCCCTCTATTCAACCCCGGGCACGCCATCACCGTGCGTTCCGTCGTTGGCGATATCGCGCACAACCCGCGTTCGTTCGCCGCCGTATCAATCTGCTGTTCCATCTTTAAATCTGAAAAATTGTACACAAAAATTTTATGCGCCAAAGCGACGACCACCTTATCCCGCCGCAAACGCACCCCGCGCACCGGCACCTTGAACCCGAGCTCTCCGATGCACCTTCCTTGATGATCGTCCCATATCATCACCTTATTCGGCGAGAACTTCGGTTCGTCGCCGCCTCCGACCAGCGCTAATATATTGCACCTAAACAGCATCTCCACGATTCCCACGCCGCCGTCTCGAAACTTCCGTCCGAAGGTTTCGCGGTACGGCGACGTGTTGTACACTGCAAACCCACGCGCGCGTCCGTCGCGCCGCGCGACGGCGAAGCACGCGCCGTCTTGGTTGTACGATATCGACAGCGGTTCGCCCATGGCGAATGCGAATCCAAATCTAACGAAACAAACGACGCGTCGCGCGCGATCGTCGCGTCGGCGAAGCGGTCGACGCGTCGAAGGGCGCGTGAAGGGGCGTTCTCGCTATGGACACGCGGCTAGGGCGGCTAAGACGCGCGCGAGGCGCGTGCGGGTGTGCGGGCGCTCGACGCGGCGGTTGGCGGCGGCGCGGCGGCTACGCGACGCGCGCGACGCGCGCGACGCACTTCCAAACCGCGAATTTCGCGTCGTCGGTGCCCTCGCGGGTGATTTTGAGCGCGTCTGCGGTGGTGCCGGCGGCGATGGCGCGCACGGGGACGTAACGCTGGGCGACGAAGTACGCGACGCCGTCGGGGCGGCGGAGCCGCCGAGCCAAACCGGCGAGGAATTCTCGAATCGGCACAAAGTCCACGGCGAGGCCCAAGTGCACGGGAGGGTTGGATAAGATCATGTCGAACGCGCGATCACTTTTCTCTAGGGCGCGCCAGCCGTCGGAGAGAATGAGCTCGACGTCGTCAGAGAGATTTCTTTTCGCCGCTTCGAGTGCGCACGCGTCCGCGTCGAGAAGCCAGAGCCTTGATTTCTTCGCCTTGGCGCGCACGGCGGCGGCGATTTGACCGGCACCGGAGCAGTAATCTAAAACTTTCAGTTTTGATTTTCGCTCGATCGTCGGAAGCACGGATCGAAGGAGTAGCGTGGTCATGACGTCCAAGCCGCCGCCGGCGAACAAGCCGGGGTAGGCGACCCACGGTACTGAATGTTCGGTCGTCATGACGTCGCTCAAGTCGAGCGTTTTCTTTTCTCTCCACTTCTTCAACTCTTTACCTTTCTTGTCCGGTTGTGCGCTAGAGCGCACGCAGTGCACGACGCCGTATTGATCGTCGTGCATGATTAATTTCGCTTGCTCGAATAATCCCTTCGGAGAAAAAACGCGGCGTCAGTCTTTCGTATCCATCCATCGTCTCGAGAAATGTAGCGAACGTTACGAACTCGAAAGTCGCTCGGTGACGTTCAGTCGAGGCTCATTATTATTCGCCAGACGGACGACGCGCGCTCGGGGTTGGATGGCCCCTTATGCGAGCAGCAGCAGTCGACCCGTCAGTAATTTTGCATCGTCCGCTTGGGCTTCGCACGCGCGCATTGATGGTGCGCGGCGAAGTATGCCGATGCTTGACAAACGTCGAGTTCTGACGTTATGACGTACCTTTGGTAAATCTGCAATCACGCCGCGTATCCCTTCTGTGATGGCGCCATAAATCCATATTCGCCCGCCGAAACGCACATTGGCGGCGACGGCGTGTAAAATCATCGCGAGCGACGCCTTTGTCGGCGGTGCTCGCACCATCGCCGCGGCGTAAAATTCATCAGGAGTCTCGGGCCAGCTCGTCCCTGTTCCGTGATCACCACAATTGAAACGTTGCCAGTTACTAACGCTCCATCCAACACGGCGCAGGCGCTTCGTAATCAAGCGGTGCTTGTCGTCTACGACGAGCGCCCTCGCGCTCAACTCATCGACCGGCGCCGTGAGCTCCTGCGCCAACAGCGCGTCTGCGCTCCCCCGTTCGATGTGCATGCGGTTTGCGTCGGTTTCTTCACACACCGCCATGCCTCGTGCGTTGAGCTTTTTACGAATAGACTGCGTTTCATCGTCGTCGAACACGTCGTCGATGACAAAGTCTAATCTCCCGACGGTTTGCCAGTCGAAATCACTCATTCCGCGTTCGATTGCGTTTTTTATCGCCGTCTTGAGCTGCGCCCCATCGCTCATGCTCGTGTGCAATTTCAACGCGTGCGTTGCCTCGACGACGGCGGCGAGATCGGCGCCCGTGAGCGTTGCTGCGTGCGTCTTCAAGCCCTTGGACGCGAATTTTGCGCAGTCGGCGAGCATTCTCGAGTCGACAACGACGGCACCGGCGGCGTATATGACGTGCGCAAACCCTTGTGCAGAGAGACCCAAGTTTTTCGCGATCGGTATCAACAGCGTGACGAGCTGTTTAGCATCGCCTAACTCGACGTTCGGGTCGTTCGTCGCGAGTTTCCCCGCCGCCCACGCGGCGTTGGCGACGGCCTGCGCATTCCAATCCGTTGGCTGCTTCTTCGCCATTTCCTTCGCGCGTTTCGCCAGTGGCTCCGCATACGTTGCGGCTTCTTTCCAACCATCACCACCGAATGTCGCGAGCGCCCACAGAGAAGAAGAAACCTCTTCCGTGCGAACTTCAACCGACGCCAACACGTGGACGAGCGCCGACACGCACTGCTCGTGCAACATTTTCCGCAGCTTCGCGGCGCCCCAAAGCGCGTTCGCCGCGTCTTGCGCGTTCGCCGTCGTAGCACAACTCTTCAATCTATTTGCCGCTCCGCTCACCGCGCGGCGCAATAGCGCATCGTCGACGTGAGCGCCACATTTCGTCTTTAAAATCGTCGCGATCGACCAAATCGTCGTGCTCGCGGCGCGCGCGTCCATCGCGTCCTCGCCCATATCCACCATTCGCCTCGCCAGCGCGTTCATCGCGCGGCCCAACGCCTTCACGACACCATCGTACGCTCCGACGCCGCTTTTTACCTCCGGCACCAGCTTTGCCAGCTTTGCCACCGCCCACATTCCCGCGTTGCATGACTTTCCGTCGACGCGCTCCGCGTCGCTCGCCGTCGCCGTCGCCGCGCGCGAAACCTCACCCTCGTCCCCCAACCCCTCGTTTTTCGCCATCGAGTGCAAGCGCCACAAGTTTTCGCTCTTCACCGTCTTTCCTATCGCGCGATTCGCGCGCGCGCTCTTGGCGCGTCGTTCATCCTCCAGCCGTCGCGCTTCGCCCGACGCGCGTCGCTTCAGGTCTCGCTCGCTCGCCGCTCTCGCGTCCGCCCCTCGCGCGCGCACCACCTCCCGGTCGCTCGCGCGCACCCCGATGGCATCGAGCGCGTCGAGCGATCGCGCGATCGTCTCTTCCGCGCGCGCGCGACGCTCTGCGGCGGTTTTCGCGTCGACAGTTGATGTCCCGGCGGCGTCGAGTTCGACGAGCTTGGCGCTCGCCTGGCGCAGTTTCTTGATCAGCGCGCGCTTGTACGACGCATCGGGAGCTTTTTCGAGCGTCATGTCGCGTCGCGGAGGCGAGAAGCGAGCGGGCGCGGGCGCGCGGGCATCGAGTCGGCGCGTTGTGCGGCGAGCGGCGAGCGGCGAACGCGTCTACACGTACACTAAATTCTATTCCCGCGCCTCGCAACGCCGCGTCGTGGCGTCGGCGTCGCGCGCGTACACTAATAATCGTCGCTGCAGCTCGCGGTCGACCTCGACGTGGGCGTGATGGAAATCGGCCTCGAGGGTAAAATTCCAATTCGCGAGCCACGCGCTCGCTCGACGAGCGTCGGCGTCGAAGAGAACGAGTCGGCTCGGTGCCAACGCCGCGGCCACGGCGCAGGCGTGCGCGTCGTTCGGGCTCGGCGACGCACCGTACTTTTGTTCGAGCCACGCGCGTGGGTCGGTGGTGAACTTGGCGGAATCGTCCTCGCCCGGCGCGCGCTCGGGAGAGCAGTCGAGAAACGACATGCGAATCTCGCGATGGATGTGTGAATAAAACGGCGTCTGGTGGCACGGCGTGGCGAAAAGTACGCCTCCGTGGGTGATTAAGCCGTTCTGCGCCAAGCGTGAGATGTGTGGCATGACGGCGATCGTGCCGGCTTGGTGCCACACGGACAAGTACAGCGCCGCGGGGACGTTGGTGACGACCAACGCGGCGACGACGAAACGTCGACGCGACGGCGTCATGGACGATAGCACCGATGCCGCACTCACGAGCGAGACGCCAAGACACGGCAGTAAGAACCTGAACTCTTTGTGTGCGGCGAAAGAGTACCCCAAAATCGTCCAAAACGTCACGATAAACGCCTCTGGTTTGGTCGCGCGATGGCGCCAAAATCCAATCGCCGCGAGCGGCAGCATCGTGCCCATCACCGCCGGGTACCCTTGCGTGAGATACCAGTGCCAAGGATGTGCGCCATATATCACGCTTCCACCTTCAAATACATTAAACCGCACGAAATTACACAACACACACGTCCACTCGCCGTAAAAATACCTATCGACGCACGCCGAGGCGCCGAGCGCGGCGAGTGCCGTCGGCGCCGCTTCAAGCGCCGCAAATCGCGCCTTCTCCCCGATCGTCGCCTTCGCCTTGATCAACGTCCGCACGCCGAGCGCGAGCCACAAAACACCACTCGTCGGTCGCATCACGCACGCCAACGCCGCTAAAACCAACGCCTTGAACCGCCGCCGGCGTCCGCCCGCGCCCGTCCCGAGCGTCGTCCCGAGCGGCCAAAACGTCAATGCCCACGTCGTCGCGCAGGCCTCCACGCAATTCGAAAAGCTCCGCGTCTCGCAGTAGAACACGAACCAATTCAAAAATCTCAACGCGATCACCGCCCTCGCGCACGCGTCGCCGTGCCATCGCAGCGCCAGGCGATAACATCCGACGTCGTGCGTCCCGCTCAGCGCCGCGTGCGTCGCCCGCGGCGCGTGTCTCACGAACCAATCCGACCGCGCGCCGACCGCGTCGCCCAGCTTATACACCAGAGCATAGATTAAGGGATGCGCGTACCCTCGCAGCTTGGCGCGCCACTCCCACGTCGCGTGGCCGTAGCCGTAGACGATTTTGTGCGCGATTTCTGGCCCTTGCCAAAACTCGTCGGCGTTGAAAAACGTGCGCACGACGACGGCATTGACGGCGCGGAAGACCAGACAACACGCGAGGATGGAGGTGAGCAAGTGCGAGGCGTGCCGGCGCGCCTCGCGCATGGCGACCGACCGCGAGTGCGGTAGTGTCACTACCATAGTGAGCTAACTGTCTCTATTTCCAGCGGCTGCGTATTAAAACTCTACTATTCGATGCGCGTCTTGCTCTCGACGCGCGAAAGCCGCGTCGGACTCGCCGGCGTCATCACGACGCGCGGGGCGGTCGAAGGCGCGTTCTGTCGCGCGTTCGCTTCGATTTGCCTCCGATCGGTCGAGCTTAATAAATTCCGAAAGCTTTCGCGCACCGCGGGCTGCGACGCGAGCGCCACCGCGCACGCGACGACCAAACTAAACACCACTTGGAACAAGAATAACCGAAACTTCGCCGCATCCAGCGCGCGCTTCACAGTCTCCAGCATCTCTCTCACTTCGCCGGCGTCTTGAAGGTACGTGGCGTCGCCGCCGCGAGTCGCCTTGAGCGCCTTTTCGCACGCTGCGCTCGCGTCCAACGCGACCAACGTCGACGCGCGTTCATCCGCCAGCGCGCTCGCGCACGCTTTCAACGTTTTCGGCGTCGGCATCGCATCTTTACCCGACATTCTCGCCGTGTGTCGCACCCCAGCCTTCAACGCGCGCGCGTCGCTTCGGCTCGTCGCCAACGCGTCTTCGCACCGCGCGAACGACGTCCTCAACCGCGAGATTTCGCGCCCGCGCCCGCGCGCGACCGCACCGACGACGACGAGCGCGCACAGGGCCACCTTGAGCGCCGTCTTCGCGCGCGCGCGCGACGCGCGCGACGCGGCGACTTCAGTTTCTTTAACCTTGGAGTAATCTTCAGCGGCGCGCGAAGCGAGCGCGCGCGCCTCGAGCACGGCGAGCTCGGCTTTGACGGCGCGACGCTCGAGTTCGTTCTGTTCGGGCGTTCGCGGCGGCGTCGCGCGCGCGGGCGACGATGGCGGATCGGGCGTCGACATGGTCGTCGACGCGGCGAGGTGTGAGGAACGCGGCGTCGAAGAGCTAAGTTTCAATCGCTAATCGCTATACGCTAGGTTTCAAATCGTTCGCGAACACGCGACGTAGCAGCCACAGCGCGGCTTTTTTGTTGATGTGCGCGTTGTGCGCATCGCACGACAGGCGCTGGACGCATCGAGGACAGCCGTCGGCGCGGGCGCACGCGCAGTGCTCGAGGAGAGCCACGGCGACGCGAGCGAGGTCGGGGAAGAGCGCGGACGCGCGTTTGGCGATGCCGACGCCGCCGAGGTGGCGGTCGTAGATCAAGAATCGAAATGGAGCGTATCGCGAGGTGTGTCGGTAGAGGTCAGCGGAGAAGCACTCGCAGCCGACGTCGGCGTCGCCGCACGGAACGCTTAGGGGAAGCGCGTTGAGCAAGGCGTGCGACGCGGCGTGCACGCCGGCGCGAAGGTCGATTCCGGCGTCGGATGCGTCGGTGATGACGTCGTCGGGAATACGAAGCCACGTGCCGACGGTTCGGAATTCGGTCGTTCTGGGAGGGAACGCCTCGTGATCAAACTTTGCTTGCGATCCGCGAGCGACTCGCGAGAAACCCGTGAAAGTTGTTCGGATGTCGACCTGATCGCATTTGATCGACAGCACATCTTTCGTCTCCTCGTACGCGCGCATACCACCGGGCACCGCACATGTCGTCTCATGTTTCACGCGAGTGAAATATTTCACATCCGCCATACGCACGAATGCTCGACGGGCCGATAGATCCAGTTTGGTGCAAAGTAACGTGCGCCCTTGGTGCGTGTACACCGCGCCTTCGTACACTTCGAAGAATGCCTTGGACGCCTCGATGGTCGCGATGACTTTTTCACGAGCTCCGCCGATGTCTATGACTTCGTAGCGTTCCTCTTCGATGGTGCGCACGCTCACATCAAGCGCGGGCGTCTTGTCCGTCGCCGCGAGAAGCGGTTGCGCGATGGCGGCGTTTGGATCCCAGGCGACTAAAGATCGCGCGTCTCGCATGAGCTTGTTTCGTGCTAGTAGCTTTCCAGCGATTTCCCGCGTCTGTGGTCCAAAGTATACCTCGTCGACGTCGGGATTCGCGAACAAAGGGCGTTCGTACGCCGCGCACGCCAGGTGTTGCTCCACGATGGATGGATTCTCGGCCCACACGTAACTCATCTCCAGCGGGGCATCGAAGAGCGCGCGCGGTTGTCGCATGAAATGCTGGTCTAGAGGGCCATCAAACGCGACGTACACTGAAAGTGCGTGCCCTTCACGCCGACCAGCACGACCAGCTTGCTGCCAAAGTGACGCGATAGAGCCTGGAAACCCAAGGTGCAGCGTCACGTCAAGTGAACCGACGTCGATGCCGAGTTCGAGCGCGTTCGTCGTGGCGACGCCGAGAAGGACACCCGAGAATAGTTCCTTTTCGATCACTCTTCGCTCAATCGCTTCGTAGCCACCTCTATACGAGGCGACTTTGTCGGCCAAATGTGGCGCCGACGACCTCAAAATCTCTCGTGTGTACACGAGCACGAGCTCACAGAGCTTCCGCGTCTTGCAAAAGGCGAGACAGCGCAGGTTGTGCTGCACGCACTCGGCAAGGAGCTGTGAAATTTCCACCACTGGAGACGTTCTTGCGCCATCGTTCGCATCGTTTCCCTCGTGCTTTTCATCTTCTACATTTTCATCAGCACCATTCCGCTCGCGGAGCCTTCTCGCGAGCGCCGCCTTGCCGCGCTCGATGACCGTCTCGCGTCGAAATTTGCGTTCGGTGTTTGTTTGCTTCGATTGCCCGGGTTTTAGTATTGGGTTCCACAGTAAAAAGGTCTTCAAGCCACGAGGCGCGCCATCGTTTGTCACTGCGTCGATGACATCGCGCTCGGGGTGCACACCATCGTATCCAATCAAATCTCGCGCGTGCTCGAGCGGGTTGGCCACCGTCGCCGAACTGATTATGAACTGTGGCGACGATCCGTAGAGTTCCGAGCACAAACGTCGCAAACGTCTGATTATGAGCGCGACATGCGAACCAAAGACACCCGAGTACGCGTGTGCCTCGTCAATGACGACGTATCGTAACCCAGATAATACGCGCGCCCACCCTTTGTGTGACGGTAACATGCTTACGTGCAACATGTCTGGATTAGTGATGATTAAACGTGCGTTTTCACGGACTTCCGCGCGCGCGTCCTCGCGAACGTCCCCGTCGTACATCCCGATCTCAAACACCGTCTCTTCGCTCCTCGGGATATTCGACAGTATGTTCCGTAGCGCCCGTAACTGATCTTGCGCGAGAGCCTTGGTGGGAAACATGTACAAAGCCGTCGCCGTTGGGTCCGCGAGTAATGTTTCAATCGTCGGCACATTATAGCACACCGATTTGCCAGACGCCGTACCAGAGGCGACGATGACGTGTTTTCGCGGTTCGCTATCGTCGAGCACGGTTTCAATCGCGCGCGCCTGGTGACTGAACAATTTCTTTTCGAGATCAATACCCGCACTGGCGAAGGCTACGCGCGTGGCGTCGCTCA
>Ga0222716_10004899_pt1 | contig 10464 bp, 9 predicted proteins | sample C33_13DmetaG_FD_165044 | JGI IMG/M metagenome (GOLD analysis project Ga0222716, IMG submission 165044) | Estuarine water microbial communities from San Francisco Bay, California, United States - C33_13D | ecosystem: Environmental > Aquatic > Marine > Unclassified | place: USA: California... | reverse complement strand
TTTTTCAAAACGACCACCTTTTTTTTAGTTTAATGAATTCATAAGAATAAAACAAATTATTTTTATGTTATAAAATAGTATATTATAATAATGAGTCATCATATTATCTCAGGTAAAGATACAACAACTGGACGAGCAGAACCAATATCCGCCGAGTTAAATGCTTTAAAAATTTATCAGGATTTTCCCTCAACTAATATTCAACATATTGTAAATTCTTTTTCAATAGCAGCTGGAGGAACTCATACAACAAGTGAATTTAAATTTTTAAAAAGAACTAAAATATTAATTTTTGGAACATCTAATTTTAATAATATTTCAATTGGTTTTGAGATTTCTCCTGAATCTACATCACCATTCAACTTTTATGAAACCTTTGAAAATATATCAGTTAATAATGGAGCAATTTATTCTTTCGTGAATTTATATACTGATTATTTTAGATTAAAAATAACAAATAATGAATTATCTACTGTAACTGTTAATTTATTTGCGACTTCGAAAAATTAAATTTATTTTGAAAATTTAAAATCTAATTGTAATTTATAAAAAAAAATGAGCCAATATATTCACGCTTTCGATGCTTCCAATAAAAGAGTTAAACCAGTTGCCGTAGATACTGATGGTCATCTTCAGGTAGATGTTGTTTCTATGACTGGCGGTGGTGATGCTACGGCGGCTAACCAAGTAACTAATCATACAAAATTAGATACTTTAGGAACAAAATTAGATACATTAGATGGATCCGTAAATACTATTGAAGGTTGTGTGGCTGCTGGAGAATTAGCGGTGGCTCATAGTGGTTTAACTGAATTAGCAAGTGCTATTAACTCACAGAAGGTTGATGTTAATATTGTTTCTGATGGTGCTTCTTTAGCAACCTCCGCCAATCAATCCACCGCCAACGGTCATTTATCTGATATTAAAGGAACGCACTATACTGATGGTGATGCTATTTCAGCAACAAGTAAAGGTCAATTGATTTTCGGTAAAGATAATTCAAATAACGCCCATCCTCTTCATATTACCGCTAATGGAGATTTAGAGGTTGAGATTGCTGATTTCGTAAAAGGTCAGGCTACTATGGCGAGTTCTTTTCCAGTTGTACTTTCCAGTAATCATTCTTCTATAGGTGTTACACATGGTGCTTTTACTGAATTAGAAGGTGCTATTAATGCTTCTAAAGTTGATGTTAATATTGTTTCTGATGGTGCTTCTTTAGCAACAAGCGGAAATCAAACTGCTATGAACGCCAACCTTTCAAATATTCTATCAGATACTTCCGCCACTAAACCTTCTATGAGTCAGGTTAGTCTTGCTTCAAGTTCATTAATAACTTCAGGTTCTAATACTTCTGAAATTGATATGGATGGATTTAATCATTTAACTATTTATGGATCTAGTGATGTTAATTTTGGTTCATTCTGTTTAGTTAGAAGGTCCGCAAGTGCTGGTACTGATTTCTTAGATGGTTCTAATATGATTAATGCTAGTGACCCCACAGGTGGTTCAAATTATCATTTCGGTGCTACTTTTGAAAATGTTGGTGCTAGATATATTGCTTTTAGAAATGTAGGTGCTACTTCACAAACTGTAACTTTATTTGTTGAAAGGTCAAGATAATTATAATTATATATATTAAATGGGTGATTCAAATACTTTATTAGTTGAAACATTAGATATTGGAGGAACTGATAAAAGCAGAGATATTGAAATTGATTTAAATATGGTTACTGAAAGATGTTATTTAGATATGGCTGATGATTTTAAAAATAGAATGAAATCAAAAAATAATATTATCCATAATCTTCAAAAAAAAATAATTTTAATTTATGGATTAGTTGAAAGATATATGGAGGTAGAAGACCCAGCATTTATTGAAGAAACAAGAATGGTTTTAGAAAAATGTTTAATTGAAGAAATTGGTATTCAAGATAGTGATTGATTTTTTTTAGTTTTGTTTTTTTATTATTTTCTTTTTATATTGTATAATATATAATGAAATTTATTAGATTAGTTGGTTCAAATAATGCTAATGATGGTGTTTTAGATAATGAATTTAATCAGGATATAAAAATTGAAGAAGGTTCTCAAATTGCTTATAGGTCTTTAGCAGTTGATTTAGACCCCCAAGAATTTAATGTGGATGCTTCCAATAATGAAATTTCTTTTCAATCAAATATAAATGATGCTGGAAGTGTTGGAAATGCTAAACTAACAGCACCTGTTACTTATTCAACTGAAAACGCTGAGGATTTACTTTCAGATTTACAAAAAGCAGTAAATAATGCTTTAATTTATAATTCAAAGAATATTGGAACACAATTCCAATCATTAATAAAAAATGGTAAGACTAGAATTGAATCACAATTTTGTCCCAATTCTCTTGCGATATTAAAATCAAATTTTGCAGGAGATTTTGGTTCAACTTTAAATGATGCTACTATTTCAGGTGCTGGAAACATATCCTCTTCATCATCAACTACCAATGATAGTAACCTTCTTTTTAGTCATCAAGAATTTGGAAAAGGTTGTTCGTTATTTAGAACAAGAATTAGAAATTTAACAGATAATGGAGGAGCATCAAACACAAATGGTTTTGAAATAGGTTTAAGTGATGTTAAACCAACAACTTGGAATACTTCAGGAGCATTTACTTTAACTGATGCTCAAAAAACTTATAATGTAAGTATTGGAAAACCAACTGATAATTATTTTTTTAATGATAAAAATGGTGCTGACCAAGATTCAGGATTTGCTCCTGAAAATCATTTAGTAGCCACAAGAACTACAAATGATATTATTGAATTTGCTAAAATTGGAAATCAATTATTTATTAGAACCTACAGAAATAGTCAAGCTACTGCTGATGTTCTTTCAGCAACTAATTTAGAAACGACATATAATGGGGTAGGGGAGTTTGGAGTTGAACAACCTTTATATCCTTATATTATTTTTCATGGAATTAGCACGAATGCTATGTTAGATGGTTACACAAGATGCTTTTTTGATCCTTTTGTTTCTAATGTAAATCCTGATACAGCAGTAACAACTGAAGATATTGCACAAGGAAATGAACACACCGCATTAGGAGTTACGCCATCTGATGCACGACCCTCACGAAATTTAAACGGCAAATTCACTTTTGGTTCATTTCAATTAGCAACTCATTTAGGATTTGACCAAACTGAATTGCTTAGTGAAATATCAGGGAATTTCTTAGTTCATTCCAAAAATGCTTATACCGCAGCTTTAACATATGATAATTTAGTTGTTGAACTCATGAATCTTCAAGTTGATTCCTACGATGGATTAGAAAAAGGAAGGAGAAATATTATAGCAACTATTCCAACTAATAGTGATCAAAATGGTGTTATAGTTAATGAAGCAAATAATCTTGTTTTTATTGATTTAGATAACGCACAACCAAGATATTTCAGAAATATAAAAGCAAGATTGCTATATGGTGATTTAACAGATATTAAAACAATTGGTTTAACCTCTTTGAGTTTATTGATTAAGAAAAAAAATGAATAAAAATTTCTAACTATTAGTATAAATGACTAAAAAAATATTTGAAGTTGAATCTGATTCTGATATAGAAGTTGTTGATGAACCTGTTAAATTAGATGTAATTGACGAAGAGGTTGAAGAGGTTGAGGAAGAAGTTGAGGAGGTTGAAGAAAAGGTTAAAGCACCAAAAGTTAAAAAAAGTAAAAAAACAAAAGTATTAGATCCTGAGGATGATAATACTGAAAAACAAGTATTAGACGAATTAGAAGAACCTAAAAAAAAGAGAAAGAAACGCCCCCCATTAACTGAAGAAAGAAAAGCACAATTACTTAAGAATTTAGAAGTTGGAAGAAAAAAGGCGATGGAAAATAGAAAGAAAAAAGCACAAGTCAAAAAGATTATTAAAAAGAAAAAAGAAGAAGAAATGGATACATTAATAAAAGAAGATTTAGTGGCGAAGAAATTTGAAGCATCTGAAAAAAATAAACTAAGAGAAGATTTGGATGAAATGAAATCAATGATGAAAAATTTAATGGAGGAAAATAAAAAATTAAAATCTAAGCCTCAATCTTCTTCGGAAAAAATAAGCGTTGAACAGAATAAGAAATTAGTTGCTGAGAATAGCCAGTTAAAACAAGAATCAAAATCATCCGCCCCACCAGTTCCAAAGGTTCTAAAGGTTCATAAATCGAAAGGGATTGCATCTCGTTGGTCTAAATATAATTCTCAATAATATTTTAAATTTATTTTTTATACTTCTCAATATCTATAGGTTCAAAATTTTTATCTAATAACATTTCTTTTTTTTCATTAGTATAATTTACAACCATGAAATCTCTTTTTGTTTGAACATTATCTCTAAAACATTTTATAAATTCTGAATCCTTATTAAATACAAAATTATTCTCTGAAGCAATATCATCCAAATTCTTTTTTGAAGTATCAAATATAATTAAACCATTTATATTAGAACGAAGAACATTTGATGCTTGGGCGTAAGCCTGAACACATACAATTAAATTTAATCCTATATGACGACCATTACATGCTATACGACTTATCTGTCCCATTCTCTTATTTCTTAATGCTCCACTAAATCCAAGGTCATCCATAATAATTAATTTATTTTTTGGTTTTAATCCTAATTGTATTCTTTCTTCATATTCTTCTTCTAGCATATCATATATTGCTTTAACTATTGATTCATCATAATCAGTCATTAAATTACAATCAGGAATCTCTTTCTCTTCTGCTATTACCATTAGTTTTTCATCATTATTTAAACTTGGTGATATAATATAAATATCATCACCTTTAAAATCCTTCAAATAAAAATTTGGATTTAAAATTAGATTTGTAATTAGGGTTGTTTTTCCACTTCCACTTTTTGCTGTAAGTAAGACCCTAAATGGTATATCAAAAATATTTGGTTTTGCTGTTCCATAGGAATCTGATTTATCTATAACTTTTAGAATTTGGTATTTTTTCTTCATTATTATATATTATATATTATATAGAAAAAATAATGGAAAACTTTTCACAAGTAGGCGGTTTATTAGATTCTGCTAATCAAGCAAATTCTTTAGCACAAGAACAAATAGATAGAATACAAGACGAGAAAGAAAAAAAAGCACAAGAAGCACAAGAATCGAAAGATGCTTTTGCTCAAGCAGGGGAACTTCTTGGAGGTGGTTTAATTGAAAAATCTGCTGAAAATCTTATTAAGAAAGGTGTAAGATTAGGAAGGAATAAAATGAAAGCATTAGGAGTAGATGCTGACGAGGTGGAGAAAATGGCCAAAGATTATAAAGATAATGGTACTAGTGGATTAATTGCTGGTGTTGTTAAAAGAGGTGGTTTAAAAACTAAAGAACAATTGAATAGTTTTATAAATAAAATGAAAGGGAAAATGGAAGGAACTCCTGCAGTTGCTTCTTCAAAATTACTAACTGATGATTTTGGACTTCCAGTCACTAAAGCAGATTTACCTCCTGATGCTCCATTAGTATCATCAACTTTAACTAAAGGGGGAGATGAGTTTAGACCAAGTAGAGTTACAGATCCTGATTTTTCAACTTCTAAATTTAGAGCAAAAGTAGATCCTTCAACTGGTGCTGTTAATATAGTAAATAATGAAACTGGAAATGTAGCAAGTGATTCAGATATTAGAGGATATGATGATAATTTAATTTCAAAATTAAAAAAGGTTTCAGGATATGAAGAACCTGCTGACCCATTAGAATCAGCATCTGCAGGAACTGTAAAAGCAATTAGTGCTAAATTTGATTCTTATTTTCATGATGCTAATGAAGGAGCAAAACCATTATCAAGTGATGCTTTTGATTTTAAAGCACCTATAAAACCTAAACCTTCACTTCCAAAAGTATCAGATAATATTAGCAGATTTGGTGTGGGTGATGTTGAGAACTTACCAAGTCAATATAAAAAAGCAGATTATACCGCTGACCTTAAAGGTGTTTCAGATTACGGAAAACAAATTAGTAAAGCATTCTTGGGAGGAAAGCAAGATGAAATTAGGGGACAACAATTAAAACAAAGACTAATAGATTTAAAACAAAGAAAAGCAAATTTAGATAGTGATTCATTAAGAGGTATATATAAGGATAAAATTGATGGAAAACAACCAAAAGTAAAAAAGGTTAATGGTACTCAAGATTTAGATTCATTAGAAAAGAATTTAGATTTTAGAGAAAGGGCGATGAATGAAACAGAAAACTTTCAGGGAATTGCTAGACAATCTGAAACCTCAGTTCAATCAGGATTTGCTAAATCTGCTAAGCAATTATTTGAGGAACAATTTCCTCCAGTTCCTAAAGCAGGTGCTGAAGAAAGTTCTAGACCTACTCAAGAATCTGCTGAAGAACCTGAACCAGTAAATGATGATACTGAATTAAAACCAATAGGAAATTTTGATTCTCCAAATATTGGAAGCACCTCAGGTTCTTTAAAAATACCAAGCATTACTATTGATGAAACAAATGTAGATCCTAATGCTTTTAAACCGCCCTCTGTGTCTAATGAAATACCTACAGGAGGTTTAAATGAGGGTGAGGGTTCATTATTTTCAAAACTCGGTGATTCAACACCGGGCTTAGGTGATGTATTGGGAGCAGCCCAAACAATACAAACTCTTGCAGGAAAAGGAACTACTCAACAAAAGATTGCTGGATTAGGAGAACAAGCAGCTATAGGTAAAGGTCAAGACATAATAACTAAAGGGATTTCAGATGCTGGTAAAAAAGCACTTGCTACAGGAGCAAAACAAGGAAGCGAAGCAGTAGCAAAAGCAGGAGCAACTGCAGGAGAAACTGATGTAGCACTCGGCGGGCCAGAGGATCCAGTTGGCGATGTAATTTCTGCTGTGGTTGGTATAGGAACTTTGATAGGAAGTTTATTAGGAGATAAACCCAAGAAACTTCCTCCACCTCCACCACCTCCAGTTATTAGAACCACTTTCCAATTAGGACAAGATGCTTAAATTTTATTTTGATAACTTAAATTTTTATTTTGTTTTGTTTTTTATTTTAATTTTTTTTTTTTTTCATTTTTTATAAAATATTATGGATAGAATTACTAAGATAAATAGCGTTCAAGGCGGAGATTTTTCCGCTACACAAAATCTCTGTGATTTCATAATACCTTCAGGTATGGTTATTAATATGAAGAAATCTCATCTTATGATAAATTGTGATATTCAAAATGATGCTTCTGCTGGAATTAATAATACCGTTTTAACCAAAACTTCATTAGCAAGAAATGAATCATTTGGATTAGTTCCTGCTCCAATTATGGTTAAACATGCTTCATTAGAGTTTGAAAATGCTGGAAAGGTTGAAGATATTAGAGATGTTAATGTTTTAAGATGTAATTTAGAACAATACGAAAAAGACCCCATCGAGAAAGTCTGCAATAGTTATAGAGGATTTAATGGAATTAATGATGGAAATGTTCTCTCAGGATCTCCATTTAGAGATTTAGTTAAAGAGGGTGATGTTGTTTCAGTCAATAAAAGTCATGATATTAGAGTTGATATGAAAGACCTTTTTGGACTTGGTGAAGTTGAACAATTAGACACTGGAAGATATGGACAAGGAATGGCTCATTTCACTCTTGATTTAGATGATATTGGATTTCAGACTTACGCTGGAAAGACCGCTGGTGATGCTCAGGGTGGTGGATATTGGGCTCAGATTGAAAGAAGGTCAAATCCTGCAACTGATACATTAAGCACTAATGGTTCTGTAGGAACTAGAACCGCAGGTGCTGGAAATGAAGCAACTGGAACTATTGCAGCTGCTGATATTGCTGGAGCAATTTACCCAATGACTAGAGATTATGATTCATTAGAAGATTCTCCATTTTATGTTGGGCAACAGGTCGAATATGGTTTTACAAATTCCGCTACTCCTCCAGCTCCTGTAACAGAAACAAAAACCATTAATGCTATTTCTTATAATCCAGCAACTAAGAAAATTTCATTAACAGTTGATTCTGCTCTTACTGCTGGTGGAGCTGGTGATATAACATTAGTAAAATTAACTGGTGTTGATAGTCCTGCTAATACTTTCAAAGTTAATAATGTAACTCTTGTTTTATATGAAGACACTACTGGAAGTTCTCCACCTTCTTCAATTCAATATAAAACCTATACAGTTGAAAAGGATACTGAAAATGCTATAACCGCCTACAGCAAAATGTTCTATGTTGAACCTGAATGTGCTAATATGATTGTCTGTGTTCCTGACGGTGAAGGAGCAAACCCTAGCAAATATATTAGTGATTTAGATGTTTCTGATTATAGACTTAGAGTGAATGGAGTTGATTTAACTAATAGAGCAATTAAGATGAATACTCCTGAACACTGGGATAGATTAGGAAGAACTTTCCTCAATATGGATAATGAACTTAAATCTATTAGATCCAAAATACTTAAAATTTCAGACCATAGAGATGCTGAGGGGCCTGTTTCAGTTAAATTAATTGCTGAATGCTTTCCAGTTACTGCTTCCGCCAAGCAGGTTCAGGTTGATATTAATTCAGGCAGAGGTGTGAGAAGTATTTATTTATTCAAGGAAGTAGTTAGAGAAATATAATTATTTTTTCCGCATTTGTTTTTATTTCTTAAAATTTTTTTATAAACATAATATATAAAACTATGGAAAATTATATATATCATGAAGCTCAACCTGAAAATCGTAAATCAGCAGGATATGAACCACAATCCGTTGTTGATTTTGTCTTAAACGCTCAGGGGCGTTCTCTAGTTCCTAATAGTGTTAAATTAGTTGGTGAATTCCGTGTTAATTCAACTGGAGATACTCAAGTAGCATCAGGTATTTTATCAACCCATAAAATAAATAGAAAAGCAGGAATACATAGTGTATGTGAAAGTATTTCTTGTTCTACGACAAATCAGGGAAATCTTGAATCACTTAATAATTATAATAGATTTGTTGCTATGGAAGAAACTGGAACAACTTTCCGTGATGACTACATGAACGCCTCCAAGATGGTAGAATTAAAATGTGCTACTGATGTTGAAGCAGGTTTAAATTGTAATCAAGACCCCCAAACTTATTTTACTGATGATGCTACATCCGCAACTCTTCAGGCAAGAAATATAAGTTTTGCTATGAAACCTAGAGTGTGTATAAATAGATTTGCTGGAGGTAATCTTGCTTTTGGAAAAACTGGTGCTATGCAAGTTTCAATAACTCTTGCTAGAAATTTATCTGTATTATATGGAAATATAGGTGCTAATGCTAATTACAAACTTTTTAATTTAAGATTGTGTTATGCTACTGTTCCAAGTGAAGCCAACCCCCCAGCAGTTCTTATGAATAAGACTAATAATATTAAGACCAGCATTAGTTCTGCTTCTGCTAATATCTCCGCCAATATTCCATCAAGTTCAGTTAAGGGTGTTTCCATTAGTTTCCAAGAACAGGTAAAGGAAAATGTTGCTGGTTCTGATAATCTTGCTTGTGCTAGACTTTCAGGATTAAACCAACTTCAGTTTATATTCAACGATAGTTTAAATAAATATATCAATTATGTTCTTGAGAGTGATTCTGAAATCCTTGATCACGCCGTTAGGTCTTTTGGTTCAATGGGTCATAATAATGTAAATGTTGCTCAACTTACTCAGGGAAATAATATGATAGTAGGAACTGCTTTTGAAAATTTCGTGGATTTCACTAGGTCTTCATTCGATGTTCAATTAGCATCCTCAATCACATCTGCTCATAATGTCTATCTTTATTTTCACTCAAGTATTCAAGTTTAGACAATTTTATTTTGTTTTTATTTTTAAATTTTTTTTTCTTTTAGTATAATATAAAAAATGAGTTATTATACGAATCAAATCAATACCAAATTAATCGATCCTAATGTTTATGTTTCAAATCTTAGAGTTGAGTTCCAACTTCCTAAAGGAGATTATGGAAACAGAATGAGATTAATGAATGTAGGATTAACAGCAGCCGGTAATCCAAGTTATAATACTTATCTTGGAGCATTAGCATCAATCAAATCAGTTAGACTTTTAAATGGTAGAGATGAATTAGATTCCTGTCGTGAATGCAACAGATATTTATCTTTCAAGAGATTTAATAAATCAGATTCTAAGAATCTTGGATTAGGTCAGCAAAGTATGAAGAACCAATATGGTTTATGTGTTAGTGGAACTGGAAGTGGTGCTGATGTTGCTAATGCTGTTATAGTGAAACAAACCGCTATGAGTTTAGGAAATAGTAATATACAATTAACTACAGATGAAGCAACAACTCCTAAGGCGTATCTTGACCTTAGAGAATGCTTACCAATCCTCCAGTCTATTGAGGTTCTACCAGGTGATCTATTTCCTCAGTTAAGACTTGTTATTGAATACGAAACTGATGTTAGAAATTTAATTTCAGTTGATAATGTAGC
>Ga0222716_10004897_pt1 | contig 10467 bp, 10 predicted proteins | sample C33_13DmetaG_FD_165044 | JGI IMG/M metagenome (GOLD analysis project Ga0222716, IMG submission 165044) | Estuarine water microbial communities from San Francisco Bay, California, United States - C33_13D | ecosystem: Environmental > Aquatic > Marine > Unclassified | place: USA: California... | reverse complement strand
TGAAGCTGCGGTAGATCAAATCATTGCCGACAATCCCGCCCAAGTGGAAAAAGCCAAGCAAAATCCAAAATTGGCGGGCTGGTTTGTCGGGCAAGTGATCAAGGCCACGGGCGGCAAGGCCAATCCGCAGGTGGTCAATCAGATTGTGGCGGCCAAACTGGCGCTGTAATTGCGAAGTCTCCCCACGGCTGCCTAGGGCTGCCTAGGCGCCGCGCACGGTTAAGGCCAAGGCGTGGATCCGCTCTATACAGTCCCGCCCCAGCGCTGCATGAATGGCCCGGTGCTGGGCAATGCGACTCATACCTGAGAAATGAGCTGCGGTGATGCGCACTTCAAAGTGACTTTCCCCGCCCTCTTGAAACCCGGAGTGCCCGCGATGGGCTTCTGACACGTCAGAAACCTCCAACTCCTGCGGATTAAACGCCTCCCGCAAAGTTTTTTCGATATGATCTGCCGTTCTTTCGAGTTTTATCATCTCCACCCCTTTCATCTTTCTCATTCAGGTCTAAACTCTGATCTCCGAGTCGGAAAGGTGAATGCGATGAAGAAGGATGATCCCTTCGGTTTTGATATGTCCGTATCCACGGCCAAAAAGAATAACCCACGCGGTCGCAGGGGCATGTCAGGCGCTTTCGAGACCTCAACGCGCAAATGCGAACATGCCGGCTGTGTGGAATCTGGAAAGTACCGCGCGCCAAAGTCGCCGGATATTTTGGACGATTATTTTTGGTTCTGTAAAGAACATGTGCGTGAATATAATCTGAAATGGAACTTCTTTGACGGAAACTCCGAAGAGGAGCTGCAAAGACAAATGGACAGTGACCGCGTGTGGGAACGCGAAACCAAACCATTGCGTTCAAGTGAAGAACAACGGGCTTGGGCCCGCCTTGGCGTGGATGACCCGCATCAGGTTTTGGGCGCCAATGCCACGCAAAATCCTGGAAAATCTATCACCGGGGCAACCCGTAAATTGCCGTCCTCTGAACGTCGGGCGCTGGATATTTTGGAAGCCAAAGATCACTGGACCAAGGCCGAAATTCGCAAGGCCTATAAATCCCTGATCAAGGTGCTGCATCCCGATATGAATGGCGGCGACCGCAGCCAGGAAGAACAATTGGGCGAAGTGGTCTGGGCCTGGGATCAGATCAAAGAAAGCCGCAGCTTTAAATAAACCAAATTGCGCCGCCATCGCGGACAGCAAACCGCATCAAGGAACCCAATTTAACAAAAACATAGGGCCAGTGGGCCCATGGCGCAGCGCAACTCGGATTTTGTCTTTCCCTTGCCCTTTGCCGCATTATGTTGCACGAACAGCGCGGCGCACTGCCGGGGTACAAAGGAATGAGACTATGGCTGACACAAGTTTAGATATCGACACACATCCAACTCAAGATATTTCGGTCCGCGAAGTATTTGGAATTGACACAGACATGGTCGTGAAAGGCTTTGCCGAACGCACCTCACGCGTGCCAGATATCGACAGCACCTATAAATTTGACCCAGATACCACTTTGGCCATCCTCGCAGGCTTTGCCTACAACCGCCGCGTCATGATCCAAGGCTATCACGGCACAGGCAAATCGACCCATATTGAACAGGTCGCCAGCCGGTTGAACTGGCCCGCGGTACGGGTCAACCTCGACAGCCATATCAGCCGTATCGACCTCATCGGGAAAGACGCCATCAAGCTTAAAGACGGCAAGCAAGTCACCGATTTTCAAGAGGGCATTTTACCCTGGGCGCTGCGCAATCCCACTGCGATTGTGTTTGATGAATATGACGCCGGGCGCGCGGATGTGATGTTTGTGATCCAACGGGTTTTGGAAGTGGACGGCAAGTTGACCCTGCTCGATCAAAACCAAGTGATCAACCCACACCCCTATTTCCGTATTTTTGCCACAGCCAATACCGTGGGTCTTGGCGATACCACGGGGCTTTATCACGGCACGCAGCAAATCAACCAAGGGCAAATGGACCGGTGGAGCCTGGTGTCTACCTTAAATTATCTCTCCATTGAGGCAGAATCTGCCATCGTTCTTGCCAAGAACCCGCATTACAATACAGAGAGCGGCCGGCGCACCATCAAGCAGATGGTTACCGTCGCCGATCTCTCACGCACCGCCTTCAAAAACGGTGATCTCTCTACGGTGATGTCACCGCGTACGGTCATCGCCTGGGCACAAAACGCTGAGATTTTCCGCAATATTGGCTATGCCTTCCGTTTAAGCTTCCTGAACAAATGCGACGAGCTGGAGCGCCAAACAGTCGCCGAATTCTACCAGCGCTGCTTTGACGAAGAATTGCCAGAATCGGCCGTATCGACGAGCATGTCGTAAGCACCCTAATGCAGCGGGCCCCAAGTGGATCACATTGATGCAAAATAACGACAATCCTGCCGATCCGTTCAAAAAGGCACTGGCCGAAGCCACCAAGGTTATGGCCGATGATGCCGAACTGTCGGTGACCTATTCGGTGGATCCTCCGGGCTCTACCAGCGACTCCATCCGCCTGCCACAAGTCAGCCGGCGGCTGAGTGCGCAAGAGGTGCGTTTGGCCCGCGGCACCGCTGACGCTCTGGCCCTGCGCCATAAATTCCACGACGCAAGCACATTCGACCGCTATGTCCCGCAGGGGCAAATGGCCCGCGACATCTATGATGCGATGGAAACGGCGCGCTGCGAAGCGGTTGGTGCCCGCGCCATGCCCGGCACCCATACCAATATTGATGCAAAGATTGAGAATGAAGCTTTGCGTCAGGGCTTTGGCGATATTCGCGAAGCAAGCCAAGCCCCATTGGCCACGGCCGCCGGCTATCTGGTGCGCCACATCGCCACCGGGCGCGACCTGCCCCCCGATGCTGCCAATGTGATGAACCTGTGGCGCGATTTCATTGAAGGGCAAACCGGCGGCAGTCTCGGCTCAATCGAAGAAATTTTGGCCGATCAAGCAGAATTTGCAAAGTTTACCCGCAAGATCATCCAAGATTTGGGCTATGGTGACCAACTCGGCGACGATCCCGATTTCGAAGATGAGGACGCCGAGGATCAGGCCGAAGCAGATGAAGATCAAGACGATCAACCCGACAGCACCGGCGAAGACGATGATGCTGAAGAGCAAGATGACGCCAATCCAGAACAAAGCCAAGACAAACAGCAAGATGCCTCAACGGCGCAAGTCTCTATGGATGACATGGCCGATAGTGACATGGGTGAAGAAATGGAGCTTCCCGAGGGCGAAGCCCCTCTGGAGCCACCAGCACCGCAACCCGTTTCTGATGCAGATCCACAATATATGGTCTATCGCACAGAATTTGATGAAGAAATTCGAGCGGAAGATTTGGCCGAACCGCAAGAGCTGGAACGTCTGCGCGCCTATCTCGACCAACAGCTGGAACCTCTGAAAGGGGCCGTCAGCCGTCTGGCCAACAAGCTGCAGCGCCGCCTGCAGGCACAACAAAACCGCAGTTGGGAGTTCGATCTTGAAGAGGGCACCTTGGACGCGGGTCGTTTGGCTCGGGTGATTGCCAATCCCACAACGCCCCTATCCTTTAAGGTCGAAAAAGACACGGAATTCCGCGACACTTGCGTGACGCTCTTGCTCGACAATTCCGGCTCTATGCGCGGTCGCCCCATCTCCATCGCGGCCATCTGCGCCGATGTGCTGGCCCGCACCTTGGAGCGTTGCAGCGTGAAGGTAGAGATTTTGGGCTTTACCACCCGTGCGTGGAAAGGCGGGCAAAGCCGTGAAGAATGGCTCGCAGAAGGCCGCCCGCAGGGTCCAGGTCGCCTTAATGATCTGCGCCACATAATCTACAAAAGCGCCGATGCCCCTTGGCGCCGCGCCCGGCCCAATCTTGGGTTGATGATGAAAGAAGGGCTGCTCAAAGAAAATATCGACGGCGAAGCCCTCGAATGGGCGCATCGCCGCATGGCCGTCCGCCAGGAATCGCGAAAAATCTTGATGGTGATTTCCGATGGTGCGCCGGTCGATGACAGCACGCTTTCCGTCAATCCTGCCAATTATCTGGAAAAACACCTGCGCGATGTGATTGCCATGGTCGAAAAGCGCAAGCAGGTTGAGCTCTTGGCTATTGGTATTGGTCATGACGTGACACGCTATTATGACCGCGCGGTCACCATCACCGATGTGGAACAATTGGCCGGCGCCATGACCGAACAGCTCGCCGCCCTCTTCGAGAGCGACGCGCGCGCCCGGGCCCGCGTTATGGGCCTCAAACGGACCGGATAGACCCAAATCGCAAATTGCCCATTGCCGCAAGGCCGGCCTTGGCTCAATCTGCACGCATCATCTGCTGCCGAGCAAGGAATCCTTCCATGTTTCAAACCTTCGATTCTCCCACCGCTCCAGAACAAGGCCCGCCGCGCTTGGCCAAATTGCGTGGCTGGATGGCACAGCAGGAATTGAACGGCTTTATCGTCCCGCGGGCCGATCGCCACCAAGGCGAATATGTAGCCTCCTGCGATGAGCGCCTGTCTTGGCTCACCGGCTTTACGGGATCTGCTGGATTTGCCTGCATTTTGGAGGCCACAGCGGGCATCTTTATTGATGGCCGCTATCGCCTACAGGTATGTGAGCAGGTGGCGGAAGATTTCACGCCGGTGCATTGGCCCGAAACATCGTTACATGAATGGCTTGCAGAAAATGCCGCGCCCGGCGCGGTGATTGGCTTTGACCCTTGGCTTCATACGGTGGAACAGATCGAGACTCTGCGCACGGGATTGGAAGGTTCTGGTATTTCACTGGTGGCCAGTTCCAATGGGATTGACGCCATGTGGACAGATCGCCCGGCCCCGCCAAACGCCCCGGCCTGGGCGCATCCGCCGCATCTTTGCGGCGACTCCGCTGAAGAAAAAACCCGCCGCTTGGGCGCTGCCATTGCCGCGCAATCTGCGCAAACCGCTGTCATCACCCTGCCCGATAGCCTGTGTTGGTTGCTCAATCTGCGTGGCAGTGATGTGCCGCGCACGCCGATTGTCCATTGTTTCGGGCTCCTGTCCGACAATGGTGCGCTGACGCTTTTCGGCGATGAAGCAAAATTTGCAGATTTGACGCTGCCGGACACTGTAACACTTGCCCCTTGGGACGCCTTTTCCAGACATCTTAAAGATCTCACGGGCACTGTTTTGATTGAACCGGCCTCCCTACCCCAAGCTGCATTCGATGCGCTAGCGGCGGGCCCCGCAAAGATTTTGCGCGGTTTCGATCCCTGTAGCCTGCCGAAAGCCTGCAAGACACGCACCGAACTGGACGGTTGCCGGGCGGCGCATCTGCGCGATGGCGCGGCCGTGGTGCGGTTTCTGGCTTGGTTTGACGGGGCCGACACCTCCCATCTCACTGAAATTGACATTGTAACCCAGCTTGAGAACTGCCGCGCCGCCACCAATCTGTTGCATGACATCAGCTTTGACACCATCAGCGGATCTGGCCCACATGGGGCCGTGGTGCATTATCGGGTCACCGACAAAAGCAACCGCCCCTTGGACGCTGACAGTCTTCTGTTGGTCGACAGCGGCGCGCAATATCAAGATGGCACCACCGATATCACCCGCACCCTACCAATTGGCAGCCCCAGCCTTGAGATGCGGCAGGCCTTCACCCGTGTTCTGAAGGGCATGATTGCCATATCACAGCTGCGGTTTCCCAAAGGATTGGCGGGCCGCGATATCGATGCCATCGCCCGCGCGCCCCTCTGGGCCGCAGGGCAGGATTATGACCACGGCACCGGGCATGGGGTTGGCAGTTTTCTGTCGGTTCACGAAGGGCCGCAACGGCTGTCACGCGCCGGCAATGTCCCGCTGCAACGGGGCATGATCCTCTCGAATGAACCGGGATATTATCGCCCCGGCGCCTTTGGCATTCGCATCGAAAACCTCATCACCGTTATAGACGCAGAGCCTGTGCCGGGCGGAGATGATCGTGCCATGCTGGCCTTTGAAACACTCACCTACGCACCGATTGACCTGCGCTTGGTTGAAATATCCGAACTGACAGATCGCGAGAAAAAATGGCTGAACGCTTACCATCAAGAGGTCTATGCGAAACTTGCGCCTCTGCTCGCGCCCGAAACAGCTCAATGGTTGGCCGAGGCCACGCGTCGCATTTGACACAGGCCGCAGAGAATGGGACAAGAGCCCATCATGACAGAACATATAAAAATTAGAGCCTTGTCCGGCAAATGGTCCATTCGTGCCGCAGGCGCGGTTATCGCAGAAACCCGCGGAGCCTTAGAGCTCACAGAGCGGGGCTATGATCCGGTGATCTACTTTCCCCGCGATGACATCGCCATGGCATTTCTGGATCAAACAGACAAAACCTCCCATTGTCCGCATAAGGGCGATGCCAGTTATTTCTCGATCATCACGAAAAATGGACCGATTGAAAACGTGGCTTGGAGCTATGAGACGCCAAACGAAGCGGTGGCCAAAATTAAGCACCATTTGGCGTTTTACCTCAATGATAAGATCACCATAGAACAGGTCTAAACCGCACCCAACAAAGAGCGCGCCGCCCCGCGGGCCTCATCGGTGACCACATCCCCCGCCAACATGCGGGCGATCTCATCCACCCGCTCTTGCGGCGTGAGAGCCACGACGGTTGAGAGTGTTTTGTCCTGCTCCACCCGTTTTTCAACGCGCCAATGGGCCGAACCCAGCGCCGCGACCTGCGGGGAATGGGTCACAACTAAGACCTGCCCATCTGCCCCCAATTGTGCCAAACGCCGGCCAACCGCATCGGCGGTGGCGCCCCCGACACCTCTGTCAATTTCATCAAAAATCATGGTGCGCTGCAAAGCACGCTCCGACAAACAGACTTTGAGGGCCAAGAGAAAGCGACTCAATTCACCGCCAGAGGCGATTTTTTCCAATGCACCCGTGGGTGCGCCAGGATTGGTGGCCACGGTAAAGGCCACCGTATCAGTGCCATTTGGCCCCGCATCGCTTGGAGAAATTTCTGTTTTGAACACCGCACGTTCCATCTTGAGCGGCGCCAGTTCTGCGGCCATGGCCCGATCGAGCGCGTCGGCTGCCGATAGCCGTGCGCCATGCAGTCTCTCTGCCGCGTGCATATAAGCCGCTTCAGCTGCCTCCACCTCGCGTTGCAGAGCATCCAATCCGGCTGTGCCACTGGTCAAAGTCTGCAGCTTCGCGCTCAACTCCTCCGCAACAGCCGGCAGCTCGTCGGGCAATACCGCGTGTTTGCGGGCCGCAGCCCGAATAGCGAACAATCTTTCCTCAGTCTGTTCCAGCTCGGAGGCATTAAAACTCAATCCCTGCAGCACACTCTCAATTTCTTGCTGACTCTGCCCAAGCATATTCAAAGCCCCATCAAGAGCCTCCATCGCCGCATCCAATTGACCGTCAAGATGCTCCGCCGCTTCCACGAGCCAACGGCTGGCATCGCTGATCTGCCCCTCTGCGCCCTGGGGGGACAGCGCTTGATGGGCCTTTGTTACATCTGTGCGGATTTTGACAGCCGCCTGCATCAAACGACGTTTGGAATCCAACTGACTTTCATCGCCAGGCTGCACATCCAAAGCCTCCAGCTCGTCGACAGTATGGCGCAGATAGTCTTCCTCTGCCGCCAGCGCCTCGATCTTCGCAGCCAATGCCGTGCGTTCCGCCTTGGCCAGGCTCAGCGCACGCCAGGCCTGGCGTGTCTCCTCACGCAGCGGAGCGGCTTGGGCGAAATCATCAAGCAATGCCATATGGCCTTTAACATTTAACAGGCCGCGATCATCGTGTTGCCCATGGAGCTCTAGTAATGTCTCGCTGATTTGGCGGAGAACCTGCCCCGAGCACCTGCGATCATTGACAAAAGCAGTCTTGCGCCCATCGCGGTTGTTGATCCTGCGCAGGATCAACTCGTCTTCCGGTTCGATCCCGCTGTCTTTGAGAATTTCATTCACGGGATGGTCGGCAGGCAAGTCAAACCAGGCAACCACCTCGCCCTGCTCAGCGCCCTGACGCACAAGCTCCGCCCGACCGCGCCAGCCCAAAACGAAGCCGAGACAATCGAGCAAAATGGATTTGCCCGCTCCGGTTTCCCCGGTCAATACATTGAGCCCCGGCTGAAATTCCAGCTCCAAATGGTCAATGATCAATATGTCACGAACGCTTAACCCACGCAGCATCGCCGCCTCGCTTTGGTTATAACCATTGGCCCTTGATCGTCTGCCGGTAGATGGTCAACAGCCAGTTTTGCCCGCCCGCATCCGGAAGCAGACCCTCGCCACTCAGCAAAATTAAACTGTCCTTATGCCATTGCGTGCTGCTATAGCTTTCTTGCAAAATCGCGGCCGCCGATTGCGCCTCACCCCTCAAACCCAAAGACAGGTAGCACTCGATCAAACGATATAAAGCTTCTGGTGTTTGTTCGGTCGTGCGAAACTCTTGCACCACTTTGCGAAACCGATTGACGGCCGAGGTGTAATATCCGCGCTGCAAATAATATCGGCCAACTTCCATCTCTTTGGCCGCCAAAAAGCTGAAGGCCATGTCAAATTTTTCTGCCGAATCTTTTGCGTATTTACTGTCAGGGTAACGCTCAATCAGCAGGCGCAATTCTTGTAAGGCCTTGACGGTCACGTCCTGGTCTCGGCCAACTTCCGAGATTTGATCATAATAGCTCAACGCCAAAATATACTGTGCATAGGCCGCGTCTTCAGCGGCAGGGAAGAAATCAATGTAGCGTTGCGCCGCGCCGCGACTGTTTTCATAGTCTTGATCTTTGTGGTAACTATAGGCCTGCATTATGAGACCACGCTTGGCCCATTCTGAATAGGGGTAGAGCCGTTCAATCTCGCTAAAATACTTCGCGGCATCCTGTGGACGCTTCTTCGCGAGCCTATCCTCAGCCAAATCGTAAATCTCTTTGGCCGAATAGGTATCAATATCGATTTTCGGCTTACTTTTCAGCGTGCTGCATCCTGGAATCGCAACTGTCAAAAAACAAAGAAGAATCACATAGTGAGACCGCATGGTTACCCTCATCCTTAAGTCACAGACAGAGTTAGCACAGAAATATGTGTGGCAAAATGAAAGAGTTTAATTTTTTACCCACAAGCGTGCAGCTATGCGTAAATACGCACATCTTCTTGAGCCAATCCTGCTCCGGGCAAGCGCTCGGACATTTGCGCATCACAGTCCACCCTGCGAAACGCACCGGGTTGGCTAAAGAGCTTGCGCAGCAGCTTGTTGGTCAGCGTGTGACCGGCACGCCGCCCGACATAGCGGCCAATAATCGGGCCGCCCGCAAGCGCGAGATCGCCCATAGCATCCAACATTTTATGGCGCACCGGTTCATCAGGATGACGCATGCCGCCAGGGCTCAAAACATCGGCGCCCTCAATCACAACTGCATTCATCAATGTTCCACCAAGAGCCAAACCGTTGGAGCGCATCACTTGCACATCAGAATTTCGGCAAAATGTCCGGCTATCGCAGAGCTCATGCACAAAACTACCATTGGCAAGATTGAGCGTTTTCGATTGCTGCCCAATCGCCGCATCTGGAAAATCGATTGAAAAATCCATCTCAATTCCACCGAAGGGCATCAAAGCCGCATAGGCGCCATTCTCTTGCACTTCGACCGTTTGCAGAATTTCCAACACCTGAACAGGTGCCGCTTGCTCAATCAGCCCAGCCTTCAAGAAGCCCCGAACAAACTCCAATGCGGAGCCGTCCATAATGGGCACCTCTGGGCCGTCCAGTTCAACAACAGCATTGTTGATCCCACAGCCGGCAATCGCGGCCATGACATGCTCCACAGTCGACACGCCCAGACCATCGGCATTGACCAAGCGCGTGCACAGCGCGGTGTGGACCGCACATTGCCAATTGGCGGAGATATAGGGATCTGCATCAGAGACATCTGTGCGCCGAAACCAAATGCCCGTCTGCGCCGCCGCAGGCCGCACGCGCAGCGTCACGTCACGCCCGCAATGCAGGCCAACGCCCGTGAAAACCACTTCTGATTTCAGTGTTTTTTGCAAAAGGACCTCAGGGTTTGAACGAAAACGGCTGCCGCATCGCTAGTTTGTGTGCCCGTTTTACGCAACTCACAGTTTGCAACCATTTGAAACATCCCCAAAGAGCCATCAGCAACCAAACGCCTTCTGCGGTCTAAAAACAAATAACTTATTAATTTTACGCATGAAAAAGGCGCCTTTTGGCGCCTTTTTGCGATTCACTGTGATTTTTGGATCAATTGGCCTGTCGGCGTAAAAACGCCGGTATCTCAATTCTCTCATCCGCTTCATTGCCGGTCTCATCACCTTCATAGCTCTGCTGACCCAGGGAAGGTGTAGACGAACGCGCCTCGGAAGCCGGTGAGTCGCCCTGCCCCGTCATGCGATTGATCAAAGAATTTATCCCAAATTTACCTTTGGCCGGTGCCGCTGGCTCCCCGAAGCCACGTGGCTCTGCGGACATGCGCGGCTCCGCCGTC
>Ga0222716_10004892_pt1 | contig 10473 bp, 11 predicted proteins | sample C33_13DmetaG_FD_165044 | JGI IMG/M metagenome (GOLD analysis project Ga0222716, IMG submission 165044) | Estuarine water microbial communities from San Francisco Bay, California, United States - C33_13D | ecosystem: Environmental > Aquatic > Marine > Unclassified | place: USA: California... | reverse complement strand
TGAGTCTGGTAATCTATTAATGGATGCCACAATGAATACTAAAATAGAAAGAACTGGTATTGATCTTGGTGACCCTTCAACAGTTAAGTATGTGTCTGCGGTATACCCAAAGATGTGGACTTCTACTTCTGACGCTACGTTTAACGTATGGACGGCACATCAGATGAGCACTGAGGATGATGTGACATGGGAAGGTCCAAAGGTATTTAATCCAGATGAGATGAACAAGATAAGTGTGCGTACCAGTGGTAAGTTCTTTGGTATACGCATGGAATCAAACGGTGACTTTGATTGGTTGCTTTCAGGATTGGAATGGGAGACAGCCACATCAGGGCGAAGAGGAAGCAGGGTATACACATGACGGATGACTCAAGACTGCCACGTTATACCCCTGCTGTACCTCCTATTAATACAGATCATATGCCACTGTACATACAGAGAAACCTACAGCAGATAGCGGTACATTTAAACAGAGTGATTAGACAGATGGAATTGATTAAAGAACAATATCCAGACATAGATTGGGAAACACGTGAGAAACAAATAAGGACTCAAAAATGAGAGAGCGGTTTGAGCATAAAGGTAAAGACTACTACATAGTTCTTGTTGAGCCTGAAGATGTAGAAGAGGTATGGCCTCATGTTGACGAGGGGGTTAGAAAAGCCATGACGCATTCTGATTCGGTAATGGATGGTGATGATTTTCTACCAGAACTGATAGATGGAAAGGTAAGGCTTTGGATATTCTTAACTGAAAAGGAAGTGGTTGGACACATGGTTACAGAGATAATAAGGTACCCGAGGAAGTCATTTGTAAGGGTTCTTACTATGTATTGCGAAGGCGGTGAGAAAGGTATGAAAGGTATGGAACTTTGGGGTAACTTTGTTCCAGCGGTTGAAGACTATGCAATGCTTAATTGTTGTGATCACATAGAAGCATACACAAGAAAGGGCATGGTTCGGGCGTTGGAGCCCAAAGGATGGGAGCATGAGTATTCCATCGTCACGAAACAAATAGAAAAGAGGATTCATTAAATGGCATCATCAAGTAAAAGACTAGAACCCGAAACTCCTGAGGAAATGGAGGCGCGTAAGCGTATCATTACCGGAGGCATAACCAAAGGCGGGCATCGTGGGCAATATAATGGCACTGAGATTATGATGAACCGTGACGGAAGCAATGGATTCTCCTTTGGTCCTGTTGCAACTGACCCATCATCTAAGTTTAAATGGAATGAAAAAACTGGGGACTACCGCTCACTTGGCGGTGGCATTATGAGTGTTGCTGAGATGCCCGTTACTGCCGCTGCTCCTGACGCCGCTCCTGTTGGCGCTCCAGCTCCAAAAAAGAAAGACTGGCGTGACAATATAGACATGACTCGGGGTGAGGGTTCAGCAGGTTCTGGTCCCGGCTTAACCACCGATCAGATTGTAGATAATACCGGGATGGATAACTGGATGGCAATGGGTCCTCAGACTGCGGGTCAGCATATAAACCCCCTAGTTGATCCTGCTAACTGGCAGTATCAAGTAGACCCCGCTAACCAACGAGTGAGAAACCTTGGGATATATAGAAACCCAATGCTAGATGAATGGATGGATACTCCGTTTTCTCAAGGGGGTTTACTAGCACTAAACACTGGAGGACTTCTTAATGGGTAGTTCATCGCAACCAGCCCCGCAGGTTAGCACTACAACCTCTGGGTCTTCTTCAACAAGCACTAACACTAACACGCCCTTCCAGCAGCCTTACTTTGCTAATGCTCTTGGTCAGGCACAGAACCTGTACGAGCAGGGGCTACCCGAATACTATCAAGGTCAGACGGTAGCTGGGTTTACGCCAGCCCAACAGGAGGCAATGAATCGTACCTCTAACTATGTTACTGGCGGTCAGTACGACCAGATGCAAAACCAAACCTTTGGTGCGCTATCTCAGGGGCTGTCAGGTAATATCGACACCCGAGGTTTTGACCAGATGTCTGACGCCTATAAGACTCAGGCTATTGATGGCGCTAATCAGATTATGCAGGGTGTTAGAGGTTCACAGGTTGCAAGCGGTCAGTATGGAGGTTCAGGCCGTGGTGACATGTTAAACAACAAGGTTATTCAGGACGCAAACAAACAGTACAGCCAGCAGATGGCTGGAATGTATAACAACGCCTACCAGACAGCCCAGCAAAATAGAATGCAGTCTATGGGCATGGCTAACAGTCTGATGCAGAACCCCATGGATGTTAATAAGGGTCTCTATAATCAGGTTGGATTGCCACAACAGCAACTCAATCAAGCTCTCATGAATGATGCAAAGGCTAGGTACGACTACGCTGCTATGGCTCCTTGGCAAAACCTCAATCAGTACATGAATATGTTGCAAGGTAACATGGGTGGCACAAGTACGAGCAACAGTTCTAGCGGAGGCAGTTCTACCACAACGGCACCGGGTCAGGCTGGAGGTGGCGGTGGAAATGGTGAGCTAGGCAGTCTTATAGGTATGGCTGCTGGCACATTCATTCCGGGAATAGGCCCCGCGTTAGGGACGGCTGCTGGAGGATACCTCGGAGGTTTACTATGAGCCAGTACACACACAAAATGTTTGGGGCAGGCCCCTCTTACTTTGGGAACTTAGCGCCTAAAGCACCAACAGCACCAACAGCATCTCAGAATTGGACATCAGGGATACTAAGACCTTCAGCGCATAACCTAAGCAATCCAGCGCCGGCATCAAGCCAGTACAAACACAAAATGTTTGCGGCAGGACCGGGGTATTACGGTAGCGATCCGACTCCCGGTTGGAAGCCGACATACGGCCCTACCGTCAGGGATGACATAGGCCAAGGCCCAACCCCCATACCATCCGAGGATTGGTATAGGGATAACCTTGGAAGCACATCACAGTATGGATCAGGAAAGAGTGACTGGGAGATGGACGATGACACCAGAGACTTTCTAACCGACGCATTCAATACGCTCAACCAAGAGGAAGAGGCGTATGGAGGTGGTGGTGGAAGCAGTGGTGGTGGAGGCGGTGGAGGATTAGGAGGACAGTTCTCTGGTGGACCGGGAACTCAACATGGAACTACATGGTCATTTGGTAAGCGACCAGCATTCAAACCACAAGGGATATTCTAATGGCAGGATACATGAGCAAAAGACAGGCGGCAGATGAGATTACCACGGTCATAAAAGAGACTGATGATGACTCACCTAACACTCGGACAACTACTATTAAGAGAGCTCCCGGTGGTGAAAGTGCTAGATCAAAATCAGGGGCCGCGGGACTTCTTGGTCTGCTGAACTCGTACCTTAGCGGGGGTAATTCCTCCGAAGAGGATGACATATGGGCCTCTCAGAGTGGTGCGCCTGCTGGCTCAGCCATGAACTCATTTATTCCTTGGCAGTCATCACCTAATGAAAGGTCTGACATCGGCGTTGGTCGATCCAGATTTCCAAGAGTTGGTGAACTTGATCCGCCACAACCAGCACCTATTGGTGACCCTGCTGCTACCTCTTTAAACCCGTTTGAGGGAATGGTTCCCTTTGTTAACCCCAGAGGTGGGGCTACACCACACCTACAGCAACCTCAGACCTTTACAGGTATGGACGAACCTATGCGCTCCCCCCAAGCACCACCAGTGTCGGATAGGGTTCGTAGAGGTAGACAGCCATCCCTGACTGAAGTTCTATTCCCTTGGACGGATACTAGGGATGTGACGCAACCTCAAACCTTCACCGGCTTTGACTCTCCAATGACTCCAGTCAATGGACCAAACAGGGATGAATCAATCTTTCATAGACTTGGTGATTTCAATGGTGGCGGCACAAGTGTTCAGCCTCAGACATTCACAGGCTTTGACTCCCCAATGACACCAATGAATGAGCCTGATCCCAAGGATATGTCTGGATCAATCTTTCATAGACTTGGGGATGTCAACGGTGGTATGCAGCCTAAAACTTTCACAGGCATGGACGCCCCTATGGGTCCAGTAGAAACCCCTGTGGATATGACAGGAATGCCTCAGACCTTCACAGGTATGGACGCCCCTATGGGTCCAGTAGAAACCCCTGTGGATATGACAGGAATGCCTCAGACCTTCACAGGTATGGACTCATACCCAACTGATGTTCCATCGGAGGGAAGGGGTCAGGTTGTTTACCCTGATGAGAAACCTTTTGACACTGTAAAAGGCGCAGAGAATTCAGTGGTTGAGCAAGCGGAAGATGATCAAGCATCCTATACTGTTGGAGGACAACAGCCCTCCATGGCCCAAACAGATACCCTCACGAGAACATGGGGTAAGCTGGCGTATGACCCTAAGAAACGTCGTGACGAGTACATGAAACGACTGAACAAAATATACGCAAACACCATGGCTCTGGAGGCTTTGGCAATTGTGTCAGGAAAGCGTTCGCGAGCTGGGATGTACTCCAAGATGGCTATGGGTAAACTGGATGCAATGCAAAAGTTTGACTCGGAGGATAGGCTTCAGCAACTATCGAACGCTCTATACTTTGACAGGAATGGTGAATACGCTCCACCTGCTGACAAGGCGCAGGCTCACGCTGCCCTAATGCAAATGGGTGCGACACTCAACGAGGCTACTGCTATTGTTGGGCATGTGCCTGCTGCTGTGTTACAGGACAACAAGACATTCTATAAATATGACCCCAAGACTGACAGTGTTATAGCTCGTGGAGCGCCATCCAAGAGTGCGCCAGATGGTTGGGGTTCTAACGACTGGGCACAGGGAGTTGCAAAAAATAAAAGGGGTGTAAATGGTTCCTCCGATACTGGTGTAGATGTAGCAAACGCTCAACACCTTGTTACTCAGAAGGCTATATTAGATAGCCTTCCTCAGGGGTCGCCAGAGTATAAGCAGCAGTTAGCGTATGTTGATACCCTTGAGTCCCTTCTGAATCAATCAGGTCCTGATGCGCTGGAATTATTTCATAAGTATTATGGCGCGGCGGTTAAAGATGGTGATCCGCCACCTAAGATAGATGGGCCAGACGGTAGAAAAATAAAGTTTGGTAGTTGGGAAGAGTTCACTCGTTGGTGGTCGGACCCAAATAACACTAGCAGACAATCCTTTAACTACTCAACTGGGAATGTTCCCGGAGCTGAAGGAGTTGGCGCAACGGCTACTGCCGCGGTTAATGCTGACAACCCTCCAGTTATCAACAGTCAAGAAGAATACGATGCACTACCAACTGGGACAGTTTACATTGACTCAAATGGCACAAGAAACACTAAACGATAGAGAATAATAAATGGCATTTACAGCACCACCACAAGATGCACTTACTTATAATGTGGAAACCCCCTCTCAACCTGAGGTTCAGTCTGGAGGGTTTACAGCCCCTCAGAGTGACACACAGTCTCAGGGGTTTGTTGCGCCTTCTTCTGACCAATATCAAAACCCCATAGCATCTGACAGCCTGTGGAGTGCGCTAGGGTATAACCTTGGTATGGGGACAACTGACTCTGTACGCGGAGGTGCTCAGATAATAGGCGTCAAAGAAGATGAGATGGAGTTGCAACAGGCAAAATTGAACGCCAACCTAGAACAGTATGGGACTGCTGCATGGGCTGCATACATTGGTGGATTGTTAATTGACCCTGTTGCGTGGGCTATTCCTATTAGCAGGCTTAAACACCTAACCAACCTGTCAAAACTTAAAGACATGGGTATGGCTGGTAAGGTTGCCAATACTGCTGGTGCTGCTGCCGTTGGTGGCGGTATCGCTGGCGGTCTAAGTTATGTTGATGAAGAGCAAGACTCACTAATAAGTGACGGCAAGATGACTCGTGGTGAACAGGCGCTGTATGGCGTTGTAGGGGGAGGTGTGCTTGGCGGGGCTGCTACCTTGGGTGCTGCTAAACTGGCTAACAGTGGTGCAGGTGAGAAGGCTTGGAACACTCTTACAAAACCAGAGGTAGGGCTTGCGATTACTGGCGGTGCGCTTGGGGGTTTTGCTGGATACCATTCAGGAATTAACGAGCAGACCGAACCTTTATTTGGTGACATGGTGTCTCAAGAGTTTGTTGAGTCCGGGGGTTATGCTAAGTGGCGTAATGCTTTAATGGGTGCCGCTGTTGGTGCGGGTACAGGCCGTGTTGCTGGCAAACAGAAACCCCATTGGTTTATACCTGACTGGGGTTTAGATGAGGGATTGGTTAGCGCAAAGGCTAGAACTAGGAATGCTGCCAAGACCACCATGAAGGAGAGGATTGACCCTACCGCCAAGAAGATTGATGACACTCTTAAGGGGTTAAGCACTAAAGAGAATATAAAAGTTGACAGGGTTCTTAAAGATAAGAACGGAAAAACCAGTACAAGGGTAGACAGCATTAGTGAGCGGGACCTCGTTAGCGAGATAATGTACAAGACTATCAACGAAGGTCCTGAGGTTGCTCAGAAGTTAATGGGTCAGGCTAGTGTGCAAGAGGTGATGCAGAAACTGATAGCCAAAGACCCCAAGCTAACTCAGGCAATGGCTCAGACTACCGAAGAGGTTAACAAGGTAATCAAAGAGTTGGGTGGCGAACTTGTTGAAGGTGGGCTACTTGACAAAAGAGTATGGCAGAAAAACCAAGATGGATACTTGCATCGAAACTACAATAAAGCTGGACAGGAAAACAAGACTATTGCTGAAGGTGGTTATGGGGTTATTGGCGATGAGTTTATGGTGCGTGGAATCACGAAGAAGGGTTTGACAGAGGAGCAGTTTCAGAAACTGAGAAAGGCTGAGCCTGACGCTGGCTGGGAGAAGTGGGGCGACACTGAGAAGGGTGGTAAGTTTACCGCTCGTCGTGACTATGATGCGGCAGAGCGCATGGACATGGAAGAGAACATGGACCTGTTGGATGCGTTCATGAATACAGGGCGTTTGATGGCACATGATTTGTCTGCTGGCAAGTACATGGATGAGCTATCTAAACTAAGAACTGTATCCTCTGAAGCAAAAATGAGCGGGTTTGCAGACCCAAACAGATTGAGCCCAATGGGTCCACCAGAGATAAACGTAAGGGACACTAGGGCTAGTAGGTCCAGTACCCCACCTGACTTTGGCAAGCAGCATTTCACTCATGATGTGAAGGTGCCAAATGAGAAAAGGTATGGGAATCTTAGGAACAGGTATGTGTCTAAAGAAACCATGGATGACCTGCAATCATTCAACAAGAATGACAAGGCCAGCAAGATTCTCAATAGCGACATGGTTAAGAAGTACACAAAGCTAAACTCTTTCTGGAAAGCCACCAAGACTGTGATGAACCCTGCGGTTCATTTCAATAACTTCATGTCTAACATCATGATGTATGACTTTGGTGTGACTAACATGGGGGCTAAGAAGTGGGCCTACCTTGCGCAGTCTGCTAGAGACCTAACCAGAGACTCCACTAAGATGTCTAAGGAGGCTAGGGAGGCTATGGAACGTGGTGTCTTTGATACCAACCTAAACATGGAGCTTGCCGAGGGTGCTGGTAGTTCGCTGTTAAGTCAGAGAGGCTCCGGACTGGAGAAGGTTTTCGCAAGTTTTGGGGTTGACGGAACTAAGGCACAGAATCTAACTAACTCTGCAATGGACTCTACGACCAAGACTCTGCGTTGGGTGAAAGGAAAAACCTACGACAAGATGGCTAATGCCTACGCATTTGAGGACAACGTATTCCGTCTTTCACTGTACAAGGCAGAGAAGAAAAGCCTTATGGACAATGGAATGATTGAGTCCATGGCTAGCGATAGAGCTGCATCCAAAGCAAGAGAGTGGTTTGTTGATTACTCAAGACAAACCCCCGCGCTACAAGTGATGAAGAATTTACCGTTACCATTCTTCTCTTATACCTACGGAATCATTCCTCGACTTGCAGAGACTGCGGTCAAGCACCCAGTAAAGATTGCTAAGTGGGGTTCGATTGCATACCTACTGAATGAGGTAGGCGCATATGGCTCTAAGGATACCCTTGAGAACATCAAGGAAGAGGAACGTGTGATGGGTGAACTCAATGACATGTACTCTGGAATTGGTGTTAGGAATAAGATCAGATTGCCAGACATGCTAAACCCCTTCAGTGATAATGGGGACAGTGCGTACCTTGATATCACCAGAGCGATACCGGGAGGCATGCCCTTCTCGGCTAACCGTGGCGGTGTAGGACAGGTGCCGTTTTTACCTGAGTCAATGCAACCCGGCTTTGGTGCAATTGGTGGGGCGCTTTATCCCATGCTTGCAATAGATCAGTTCCGTGGTAAGGAGATACCTGAAGGTGGGAGGCTGGAGGCTCTTGTTAGAAACTTCACGCCTAACCTCCCGATACCGGGAAGTGGAACCTATGCTGGAAACAAGATAGACCTAGCAACAGCGGGCCAAGGGTCTCGTTATAAAGACGAGCATACCCCCGGCACTGCGTGGGCTTCTGGTTTCGGCGCCAAGGTAACCCCTAACAGTGAAAGCAAAAACCGTCAGCGTATCAAGTTTAAGTATGATGCGAAGATTGAAACGGTTGAGACACAGATGCGAAGGCTAAAGACCAAGCGAAAAGAGGGTATGATATCTGATGATAAGTACGATAAGCAGATGGAAACCCTACGCAATAAGAAGCAACGCATCAAGGGAAACCGGAATAAAGCCTTAAATGGATAACAAACTGGTAATAGTAAAGTGGGTAGACATATGTTCTGCTGCTGGCTGGGAAGGTATGGAGGAGGTTGACCCTATAGAGGTAACCTCTGTTGGTTGGATGTGCTACGAGGATGACAAAGTACTGAAGATAGGAACGACCATCGGGGAGGACGGTTATTACTATGGCATAACCGCCTTCCCCAAGGGTTGTATCCTAGAGGTTACTGACGCTTGTCAAGTATCCCCTGCAACTCATAAGGCGGAACTGCCAGCACCTTATGAACCGCGTCGGAAGGGTAGACCCACTCCCCACCGACAAGTCTCGCCTTCGACCTTTCGCTGAGGCCAAGTACACTGACGATTAAATCGTACCAGTGGTTGGACCCAGTGAACGGCTTCTTAGGGTTGACTAAAGTGGTCTGATTAAACAGCCACTTGGAAGTTACATATTCCATTATATTCTCCCTTTAAGAATCAACCATTCCTCGACAGCGACGGTAAGTTCGTCGATAGTTTTGTAGCGGTTGTTGTCACAGTAGAGATAGGTCTTTTGATTGTCAGACAACAGGAAGTACCACTCGTTGTTCTGGTCTTTGACCCGCTCTACCCTCACCTCATTGTCTGGAATTCTACCCAGATTAAATGAGGAACCCTTACCCCAATGAATCTCCATCATACCTCGTATTGTTTAAGAAGAAGGTCGATATATACTCTTGCCTTATGTAGGTCTTCCACAGGATTACCTTTAAGTTTATATCTAGTAATGTATTTAATAATATTACCTTCGAGAAACCCTAATCCGTGTGAGGTTATATACTTGACCGGCTCCACTCCGACATTGTAATGCATAGGTGGTTTGTCAACCGTCCCCACATGCTTCTCAATCAGGTCATGCCTGCCTAACTTCCTTAACTCCTCTGTAAACGCATCACTTTCCGTCGTCATAATTTGCTCCATTTTCTATTGCCGTTAGTAGTTGATAGACTATATGCTTTAGTGTATCCAAATCATCCTCCAAAGCCTTAATCCTCTTTTGCATCTCCAACTTATGGATACCCTCTTTACCATCGGAGTATCCGTTAAGGTTAGCCCCACTCATATCTCACACTCCCCTGCGCTGCACGCGAACTCTGTCTCCCTATCCTGAGACTCACCAATACTATCCCAATCAATAGGCTTTATCTTCGGGTACTTCTTGATGTCAGCGACAGTGCATCTCTCGTAAGGTGCCTCAACATAGGTGTGACTATCATCCTCCTTGGGTAGGAAGGATAACCCACTGGCAATGTGAAAGTATTCCCACATCCACGCCCCTACCTCAGGCCACTCTGACTCACCAATACTGATTGTGACGCTTGGCTTATGCTCGCACCAATTTAGTGCAAAGTGTTTCCAAATATTCAGATGCTCTATAGCGGTGATGTCGTCATTACAAACAGCACCCTTGGGGGCTGACCTTGGGAAAGTAAACGACCATGCATCTGAGTTGTAAGGGTCGGTGACATGCGGCACACCTGCCTCAATCAATGCGTCAGATATAGGGTCCTTCTTATCATTGCGAACCCGTCTCCAGTAATGCTTGGAGTACCTCGGGTGTATCCCACTGGCTGATGAGACTAACTGGCTGACCGACCCGGAGGGTTTGACACAAGTCACAGACGCTGACTGATTGATGCCTAACTTCTTGGCCCACTCTTTGTTGGTGTCAACAGCCACCTGTTTAAGAGTCTCTAACTGTGAACTTGATGCGTTTGGTAGCCAAGGACTGTCAAGTATCCCAGTCAATGAAACCCCGAGCAACCTCTCCTCCTCTGCATTCTTACGCCAGCCAGCAGATAGATACCTGAAGTTG
>Ga0222716_10004888_pt1 | contig 10476 bp, 6 predicted proteins | sample C33_13DmetaG_FD_165044 | JGI IMG/M metagenome (GOLD analysis project Ga0222716, IMG submission 165044) | Estuarine water microbial communities from San Francisco Bay, California, United States - C33_13D | ecosystem: Environmental > Aquatic > Marine > Unclassified | place: USA: California... | reverse complement strand
CCTCGAGCAAAACCGCTGAACACCACGTGAGTTCGACATCACCACTGCCGGGATCACCATCGAGCGACGTTCGCTTGACACCAGCGTTTATTGCCCGTAGTTGTCGGTTGACGTACTGAAGAATACGATGCACCTGCATCGGCGTGGCGACGACGCTGAGCATGTCAGTGACGTGCTTTTGATACGCCATTCTTCTGTTTTGCTCGTCCAAACTATCGATGACGTTCAAAGGCTCGCCTTTAGCGACGGTACCTTTCTCCATCGTGAGGTCCAGTTCCCAGCTATTACCCTTGTACACAGACACATCTTCCTCTTCGTGATCGCGCTGTTCGACTTCCTGAGACGCCCTGCTAGCGCGAGTTGACTCGATGTGAAGGTTTAACGTGTCACTGAAACTCGTTGGAATCGCCAATCGTTTCGCTGGCCGCACTTTGTTTGGGCTCGTAAATACGTTATTGTTCGTAAACGAGGCACCGAGCCAATCGTCCGCTGCCTTGAGAATACTACCGCAGCTCGGTCGACGTGTCGGATCCATGACGAGTGCCGCTTTGATGAGCTTGATGAAATGCTTTGGCACGTTGTCAGGGAACGTTGGAGACAGCCCTTGCTGAAGCGCGCGCCATTGACCCTCAAGGGCGGTGCCCGACGGATAACCCTTGAGCAATACCATAAGAAGCACACCGACGGACCATACGTCGCACTTCTTCGTGTACGGCTTGCGCCGAAGCACTTCTGGCGCGCTGAAGAATTTTGTCCCAACATGTCCTTTCATAGTTTCGTGCGCCAGGCAGAACGTCGCGCTGCCGAAGTCGATTATTTTTAAAGTCGGAATAGCGCCTGGTTTGGGTGACCACGGCTCTTTGAGCATGATGTTGTCGGGCTTCAAGTCTCTGTGCGCGACGCCCAACGAGTGCATGAACGACACTGCCCCGAGTAGTTGGTTGGCGAATACGCACCAATCACCCTCGTCAAAAAGACCGCGTTGAGCAATAGCCTGTATTAATGTTCCACCAGTGTAAATATCGGTCACGATGTGAGTCACTTCGCTCTTTAATAACGGACTATCTTCGTACACCATTAACTTTGACGGAAAGTTTGGATGATGCCCACATAATACTTGCAAGACATCGCACTCGTCTTTGATGGCATTCTCGTCGACCACTGTGCGCAAAATCGACTTGACCGCCAGGACATCGCCCGTCTTTCTATCGACTGCCCGTCTCACCGAACCGTAAATACCTCGGCCGATGAGATCCCCCACTTCCAAGTCGTCGTACACTTTCTTTGACGCGAAGTTTCCAAAATTTCGTCCTTGGTGTACGGTCACGTCTGGACAATCCGCGTTGGCTGCCTCGATCTCTAACAACTGCTCCCTCGTGAGCGGCTCTCGTTTTTTCTCAGTTCGCGTGTACGAGAGAACTTCGCCGATTACGGGCTCGACCGCCCTGAGTCGTTCCTCCAACTCTCCGAGCGACGGAATGTCTACGCAGATGGCGGTGATGTCGTCGTGAATCCCGCGAACTTTCAGAACCTTTTCAACGATGCCATCCGCGCACGTGTCGGATCCCATGTACTCCATGCACTCACGCGCGATCTCACCATCCGTCAAAGCGGAAAAAACCCCGTCCGAGGCGACTAACAATCGGCATCCAGCGGCTGGGATGCGCACGCGCGTGAACTCTGGTTCGCAGATGAGCGCCGCGCAGTCGAAGTCCCCGAAGGCTCTCGAAACGGCGTAGCCGCCGGGAAACACGCGAAGCGGCCCCAACTCTTCACCCGCGTTGCCTCGCAGACGCGCCAGCCTGCACTCGGTCTGGATCAAACGCCTAGCCTCAAACGGATCCACCGGGTTGTGATCTCGCGACAGTCGCACGTGCTTGTCTCGATCCTCCGCCGAGATCGATCCATACTCCGCGGGATGCGGCAGCATCAGCGCCGCCGAGTCCCCGACGTTCGCCGTCACCGCATCGAACGCCAACGCGTCGTCCCCTCGTCCGCTCGCCACGCGCTGTATCGCCACCACGTTCACCGTCGACCCTCCCTCGGGCGCGCGTCCGTGACAAAAGAAACATCCCTGCGCGTTGCTCATCCCGTACTCGCTCTCCGTCCGCGCGATCGCCCGTCGCATCGCTTGCTCCACCGTGTCTTCCCCATCATCGCCTCGCGCGTCCGCGCGCGTCGCCTCGCCCTCCGCGCGCGCCCTCGCGTCGAGCATCCGAAACTCGTGTTCCAGGTTCCGGCCGAGGTGCTTCTCCAGGTACGCCGTCGCCGTGTCGTCCTTGTGTCCGTCGAACACGCAGTACACCGCGCACACGCGCCCGCGCGGGACGACGCCCGGCGCGTCGTCGTCGCGCGTCGTCGCCGTCCACGCGTCGACGAGATTCGGGTACACGAGGTAGCCGTCCTGCGCCTTCTTCACGACGCATCGCGCGCGCCAGGGCGCGAACGGCGACGATTGCGCGCGTTCCGTCGCCTCGCGCGGCGTCGCGTCGTCGTCGCGCGCGGCGCGCATGCCGCGCGCGCGTCGAGGACGGCGCGCTCGCGGCGCGCGCGGCGGCGCGGCGCCGTTCGACGCGCGAGGCAGACGCGCCGCGCGCGCGACGCTTCGGATTGTGTCGACCCGATCGAGCGCCCGCGCGACGATTAGCGTCCGCGGGACCGAATCGTCGTGCGGGACGATGGAGGCGGACGCGCGAGGCGGCGAAGTGGGAAAAAGCGGGCGGCTAAGGATCGATCAAAAACGAAGGGACGCCCGAGGCGACGTCCTCGCGAAGGGACTCGATGAAGACGCGGTCGGTGAGGGCGAAGGCGTGGGCGAAGGGCCAGGTGGGAACGGCGACGACGGCGGCGAAGCCGCGAGCGACGGCGTCGAGGTCGCCGCGAGGCGCGTCGTCGGCGACGACGACGCCCGCGGACACGCGGAACGCGACGGGCGCGGGACGGTCGTCGCGAACGTGGGATGACGACGATGGGGATGGGCGCGAGGGCGCGCGCGCGGCGATGAGCCTCTCGGTGGCGAGTTGTCGGACGAATCGAGCGTCGCGGTCCGTCGCTCGGGCGTCCGAGGCGACGGTTTGCGACGGCAGCGTTCGGCCGAATCGGTCGGTGGTGACGGAATCCACGGGAATCTCGTCGTCGAGCACGGCCTGGACGCGCTGTTGACGCCAAAACACGCCGGGACGCGCGGCGCGGAACTTTGACTGCGGCGTCCATTTCGCGGGAACGCTCAAATTCAAGTAAATATCCGCGTCCACGAACGCGTCTCTCAGCGCCGCGCGTCGCGACTGCGGAGTCGTGTCTTCGACGGCGTTGACGGCGTCGACGTGAACGGTTCCCGCGCCGCCGAGCGACCAGCAATCTTTGGCGGCGAAATCTTCGCCACCGTCATCTAAAACTTGCCTCGCCAGCTCGTCGTCCATCGGCAACTGCGCCGTGCCGAGGCTCGCCCATCGCCCGTTCGTCGGAAACGGGAAATGTGAGCGAGGATTGTTCGCGGGCGACTTCGTCGGCAGCACTCGTAGGACGACATTAACGAGCTGCTCGAGCGCGCACGCGCACGGCTCGATCGACGCCGTCTGCGTCGTCGTGGGAATCGTCGCGCACACCGTGGGCGTCCCCGCGACTGCGGCGCGATTGGCGCATCGTCGCGCGCGACTTCCCTGCCCATCCTCACCCAATGAAACCTCACGTCCGCCCACGACCACGCAGAGCACGCACTCGTATCCTAATCGCGCCAAAATGCCGTCCGTCGCGTCCAGCGCGACGACGGCGGCGTCCTCGCCCGAGCCGCGCAGCGCGTACGCCTCGCCGTCGCCGTCGCCGCGCGCGAACCGCAGCTCGCTCCCATCGCGCGTCAACCCATCCACGTCGTCGTGCGACAGCGTCACGACGCGTAGCTCGTGCGCGGCGGCGACGTCCGCGAGCTTCAGCGCGCACGCGGCGAGATCGTCGTCGCGCGGGCCGAGCAAGAGCACGCAGGCTTGGATTCGTGCCGGAACAGACGACGACGTCGCCGCGCGCGAAGAGGACGACGGACGGCGACGCGAGGACGACGAGCGACGACGATGGTGCGCGGCGGATGAACGCGCGCGCGCGCGCGCGAGCGCGGCCGCGCGCGGCATCGTGTGGCGAGTACGAGAAACAAGAAATTACAAGACGCCGGGACGCTCACGCGCCCATGTACAACTTTTGTCGGCGAGTGACGACGATGCGGCAGACGGGACAGCGACGCATGCGGCGAGCGCATTTGCGACACATGCACGCGTGACCGCAGGGAATTAAGACGCACTGCACGGGTAAGGTCATGCACACGACGCACTCGCTGTCGGGGACGCCGCTGCGGCGCTTGGACTTCGTGACGACGGGTTCGCCGGTTTCGTCTTCGGAGACTTCGATGGAGGAAGACGGAGGAATTTCGCCCGTGTCTTCGCGGTCATCGCTGTCGTCGGAGAGTGCGTTGACAGCGACGGCCGCGAGTGCGGCGGTGGGATCGGCGAGTTCCGAGGGGGCGTCCTCGTGCGTCGCCGGCGGTTGCTCGCCGTCGCCGGCGGCGTCCTCGTCGTCAGACGTGCTCAAATCGCTCGCCTCTTCCCACTCATCCATCACGGTGTTGTCGTCGCGTTGACGTAACAATGGCTCGTGCATCATCAACCGCTGCGCCCGCATTAGGTTGACCTGTTCCACGTGCCGGCAAAGAATGGCGCGAATGCAACATCCGAGTAAGACGCCGCTCAGCATCACGGCGTATTGCCACGTCTCGCCGTACATCCCGGCCGCGCCGTCGTCGATATCACCGCACGCGTCGCCCATCCATCCGACGTGACACTCGCAGTGTCCGTCGATGACGCAGTCCCCGTGACCGTTACAGTAATTCAAATGCGAGCACCCGTCGCTCAAAGGTTGCGGCGCGGCGTCTCGCCGCACGCACGCCTTGCAGCATCGCAACGGCGTCGATGGCACGAGCATGGGCGAGCCGAGGGCGCCCATCGCGGATATCACCGACAAAAATCCACTCACCGCCGCCCCGTTCGTGCCGACGGCCTCGGGCGTGTTCGTTTGCCCGCACGATACATCGAACCCTTCCTCCGCGGCGCACTCGCACTCGTTCGTCCCGAGAGCGTTTCCGCTCGGCAACACAAACTTGACCTTGCAGCACTCGCCTTGGTCTTTGGGATAATAAAACGCCGACCCTCGCGTCGTTTGTGCCTTATTCACCCGATTGAAGCCTTGCAAAAATGTCCCCGCCGGGCACACCATGTCCTGTCCCGAACGCGTGCTCGGTCGCGTGGGCACGCAGTCCACGCTCAGCGCTCTCAAACTCTCGATCGTCGCCTCTCCGTCCGCGGCGTCCGTCACCGCCGGAAACACATCTCGAACTTTTGTCTCACCGTCCAAATCGCTCGAGCTCAGGCACGGGACGCAGCATATCGCTCGAGATAGCGGCACCAACCCGTCGCCGCGCCCGTCCCGGCCGGCGTACTCGCCGCTCGCCTCGAATCCGCCCACGACGGCGCCCTCGCGATCGCACTCGAGCCCGTTTGCCGCGGTCGAAAACGCGCACTGGCACAGACCGAGCGTCCGGAGCGTCGCCGGCGGCTCGTTCGCCGCGAACGCGCGCGAAGAAGGCGAAATTTCAGTCGATGACGCGACGCGTTCGACGCGCCTCGTGACGGTGAAACCGCCCTCGTCGACGTCCGAAGGCGACACGCGCGCGTGCGAGGCGACGACGCATATCGCGATGCACGAGATGAGAAGCGCGCGGCGCGCGATGGCACGCATGGCGACGCGTCGCGCGCGATAATGCCGACCAACCGCCGCGCGGGTCGAAGACGAAGCCGCGCCGCGAAACGAAAACCCGCGACGAGACGCACGCGCGCGCCGGAAATCGAAACGAAACGACGAAACGGTCGAGCGCGAGCGCATCGCTCGACGCGCGACGCTCAAACGGCGCTCTTGACGCTCGATTAAATTCTACCCTAGCGCGCGAAGCCGCGCGGTCGCGCCTCCGCGCCCTCTAATCCTCCTCTTCGTCCACGTACGCCCGCCCACCGCCGAACGTGAACGGCGTCCACCGTCCCTGCACGCTCGGCTTTTTCGTAAAGTGCCTGCGCTTCATCGGTTTGCTCCCGGGCTTGCCCTTTTCGCTCGCCAACCACCGCACGTGCGTCTCCACCGCGGTCGCGCTCAGATTCTTCAATCCCACCGCCTTCTCGCGCCCGTTCGCGTACGTCGCGCGCACGTGCGGGTCTCCTCCTCGTCGTATCTCCGTCGTCGCCTCGGTCGAGTCGCCGTGGACGAGCGCGCGCGCTTTAAAATCATCCCAGCCTCCACTCAGGACGAACTCTTTGATCCCTCGCGACGTCCCGGTGACGTCGCAGTACACCAGGCGCAGCGCGCGCAGCTGCGCGACGCCGCGGATGGACATCGCGCGCGCGTCGACCGAGCCTCGCGCGCGACGCGCCGAGACGCGGACGCGCGACGGTGAGTGCCGATGCGTCGCGTCTTCGAAGGCGTCACTCGTCTGCGCCGCGCCGCACCGACGCGCGATCGATGGCGATGCGCGCGTCGCGGGCGACGCGCTCGAGCGCGTCGCCGCTCGATCGTCGACGCGCGCGACGCGCGCGCGCGACGCGCGCGCGACGCGCGGCGATGGTGACGTCGGATGCGAGCGGGACGACGCGCGTGAACGTCCCGAGCGACGCGCCGTCGGACGCGCTGGAGGCGCTGCGCGCGGTGGAGGTGACGCGCGCGGTCGACGGCGCGCGCGTCACCGTGCCCGAGGTCGTCGGCGCGCGAGGCACGGTGGTGGTGCAGTTCCTGAGGTCGTTTGGGTGATTTTTCGCGAGCGAGCGAGCGGTGGAGCTCGCTCGCGACGCGATACCGACGCTCGATGCGGCGGGCGTGCGATTGGTGGTGGTTTCGATCGGAACGCTGGAACGAGCGAAGGATTTTAGCCGGGAGAATGATTTCCCGATCGAGTTGTTGTACGCGGACGCGGAGAGCGCGACGTACGAGGCGTTGAAGCTGCGAAAGGGCGCGAAACAGACGTTCATGGAGAAGACGACGCCGGAGAGCATTCTGAAGCGATGGAACAAGGATGGAGCGAAGGACTTGCTCGGAGTGCTGAAGCGTTGGAAGCCTTGGTTGCCGCCGAGGCCGGATCAAGGGTATCAACAAGGCGGCTCGTTCGTGTTTCGAGACGGCGTCGCGACGTACGTCTCGTACGACGTCTCCACGGGAGCGCACGCGCCGTTGGAGGACATTTTCAAAGCCGCGGGCGTCTCAACGTCGAGTTAGTCGCGCGCGATCGACGCATTGTTTTCCTCGCTCGAGAGCCGCGCTCGCGTCCTCGTGACGTCTCCTCGGCCAAGCGGCTTCGGCCCCCGAAGAGATCGATACGACGCGTTCGCGAACCCGCGCGAGGAGACGCGATGTAAAACAATCAGTCAGCTCAGAAGCCAGCGCTCCGTCGCCGCCGGCGTCGCACCCGTGCATATATTCTGCTATCTCTTACAAACGGCTCGCTACGTACGCCGACTCAGTGTCCATCCCCCTTTGACGCCTTCACGCTCGCCACGCGCTTCATGTACCTACGCGCGAGCGCACAAACACGACGATTATTCCGTCAGTCGCCCATCGCGCCGCGCGCGCGCGCTCAGACGCCGTCAAGCGCGACACCGATCGCCATCGCCACCGTCGCGCCGATCGCCATCGCCGCCTCGCGCGCGCCGCGCGTCCGGCGCGCGCGCCGCGCGTCCATCGAGGTCGCACGCACTCTTTGTATTGACACTTCTCGTACACGTGTCGCTCGTGCCCGCACTTCCACGGGAGGTAGAAGGATTTGCGCCTGCACTCGTTCAGTGGGATGAGAAGGTGCGCGCAAAAGTCTCTGTATCCGATGTCGAGCTTGGCGCGCTTCATGTCCTCGCGCGAGGCTATCATTTCGCTTCGGTCGGACGAGCCCATGACTGCGGTGGACGCGCGCGTCGGCGAGTGAGGCGCGGGACGAGACGACGAGAGCGAGACGCGGTCGGGTTACGGCGTCGAGGCGAACGCGAGAGAAAGACGTGCGGCGGACGGTGAAAACGAGGCGTCGCGAGACCGTTCTCGCGAGATTTCGCGCGGTGTGTTTCGGGCGACGGCGTTGAATGGGTACGTGTTACACTTGCATGGCGCTTGTTTGAAAGTCGCTCTCGCGCGAAATCGAAGACGTTCACGCGGCGGGCGTTCTGCGCTTGATCTTCATGGGAAGGCCGCCGGCGGTGTGAATGGTGGCGCCCATCTCCATACCGATGTCTTTCGGGTCCTTTTGTAACTCGAAATCGTATCGGCGAAGCGTCATCGCCATCGCGATGGTGGCTTCGAGCATGGCGAATTGGTCGCCGATGCACTTTCGCGCGCCGGCGCCGAATGGGATGAAGGCGAAGTCAGAGGCCACTTCGTTAGGGTAGAGCCCAGTGAGTAGATCGGGGTTGTATCCGGCCCAGTCTTTGACGCCTGGATTCTTGAAAGGGCGCTTAAATCGGAATGGGTCGAATTCGTCGGGGTTTTCCCAGCACTCGGGCGAGCGGTGCAAATTCCACACGCTGATAAAAATATCCATCCCCTTGATGAGGGTAACTTCGACATCCCCCGCGCCCTTGGGCAGCGTCACGTCTTCGAGGCATCGACGAATGAGAATCGGCGGCTCCGGGTACAGACGCAACGCCTCGGCAATGCACAAACGGACAGACTCGAGCTTTTGGATGTCGTCGTACGTGGGCGTTCTGTCGTCGTCGCCGAAGACTTCGTCGATATCGGCTTGGATCCTCTTGAGCAATTCAGGCTTTTGCACCAAACAAAACAAGCCCCACGTGAGCACAGCGGCGGTGGTCTCGTGACCAGCGATGAGCATGGTCATCAAATCATCGCGAAGCTGCACGTCCGTGACGTCGGCGCCTCGAATGTCGACCAGAAATCGCAACAAGGACGGGTCCTTGACTTTGCTGTAATCTCTGTTTTGCAACTCTTCCAAATCGTCCGTGCCTTCGAACTGTTGCGCTTGCTTGATCAACCCGTTCAGCGTGTCGTTGATGATGGACATATTCTTCTTAAACTCGCGCTGTCGAGGGACGATGTCCGTCGCGAAGGGCAAGTTCCAATAGGGAAAATAAAACGTACTGCGATGCGCCGCCTCTTGCAAGCAGTTGTACACGGCGCTGATGATGGGAGACTCCTTCGTCACCGACCCAAAATCATAGTTAAATACCGCTAAGCCGATAATATCCAGACTCACAGAGCAAAAGCGCTCCTCCATGTCCACCACTTCGCCGCTCGCCGCGGCTTTATCCAAATTCCGCACGAGCTCGTTCGAGCAGTGACCGAACAAGCCGACCATGTGATCGAGCCACGCCTTGTGAAATCCCGGCACGAGCTGCCGACGGCGATTCTTCCACACCGCGTACGGCGCTGGAATCAGTCCTTGTCCCATGATCGGCTCCAAAATCTCCGCCAGCACCCCTTTATCGAACGAGAACGGCTTCTCCTTCAGCACCTCTCGCACGACGACGGGATCGCTCAGCACCATGAAAACCTTGGGCCCGAACGCCAACTTGAACACCCCACCGTACCTTCGAAAGTACGGATACAGCGCCAAGAAAATCGGTCCCCCCACCAAATCATCGATCACGCCCTCGCACACGGGCGCGTTATCCTTGCTCTCCTTATCGCCGTACGTCTGCAAAATCTGCGTCACCCACAGCGAGACGATGTCGCGAAACTTGAGCTCCTCGGGCTTGAAATCATCGCTCGGGATCGTCTCCTCCTCCGGTTCCTTCACCGCCCGCGCGACGACCGCGCGTTTCCGCGCGTCACCGGCCGCGCGTTCGCGCGCGCCGTCGCCTCGCCGCGGCGTCGCGCGACGCACCGCGCCCGTCGTCGTCGTCAGAGTTGCCCTAGCGCTTCGCGCGCGCATCGCGCCCGCGCGCGCGCGACGCGCGCCGAGCGTCGTCGGCGTCGACGCCGCGGCGCTCGAACGCATCGCGGCGTGCATCGCGCGGCGCGCGCGGCGACGGACGCGCGTCGCGTCGGCGTCGCGGAATACCGTTCGTCCACCGACCTCGCGACGCGACGCGACGCGACGCGTCAGTCGTCGACGCGCGCGCGCGCCGGCCGCATGGCCGACGACGCGGCGCGCGCGCGCGTCAGCGAGCCCGTCGGCGCGCGCGGGCGTCGATTACCGGCGAGCGTGCGCGACGCGGCGAGACCGAAGGCGAAGACGACGCCGAGGGAGAAATCCGCGCGCGGCGAGAAGGCGCGGACGACGGCGCGCGGGCGGCCGAAGAAACGCGCGACGGAGGACGCGCGCGAGGAACCGCCGGCGCGCGAGGAGGAGGCGCGCTTGTACGACGTGGTGTCGGACGACGACGAGGACGACGACGCGACGGCGCGCGCGGCGGCGGTTCCGACGGCGTCGACCTCGACGGCGACGACGCTCAC
>Ga0222716_10004885_pt1 | contig 10477 bp, 17 predicted proteins | sample C33_13DmetaG_FD_165044 | JGI IMG/M metagenome (GOLD analysis project Ga0222716, IMG submission 165044) | Estuarine water microbial communities from San Francisco Bay, California, United States - C33_13D | ecosystem: Environmental > Aquatic > Marine > Unclassified | place: USA: California... | reverse complement strand
AGTAGGTAGCTTGTAGCACATAGGAAACATAAAGCCATTGGTCGTGGTGTGCGAGAGTAATCTCAAACTTAATTGATTGATTTGGGTATAGACTAGATGACCTTAACAGAGCGATAGCCCCAAACTGTGTGTTACAAGCTATTTATAAAATAACTTGCATTAATTTGCAAGATGTGTTATAATAGTTTTATACAAATTAAGTGAGAGTGTTTTTTTGAGACACGCTTGGTTGGCGAGTATGTTTAAGGAAGATGTAACGCCCTTAAAGAACGGTTAATTACCGAAACTGCACTGCAATGTGTGGTCGCCTCGAGAGTAGCTACTTGAGGTGGGGTCTAGGCGAGAAGCTCCCTGCAAAATACAGATACGCAGGACAACGACTGTTGTGGTCGGAAGGTACTTAAATTGAAATGGGTAGGAAACTACTGGCGATGGACAGATGTAATGTCTGTGAAGCACCAACGGTAAGCTGGTAAAAAAAACACCGACTTAATTTGCATTAAAATACATTATGTGATATAATGTTTACATACTACGAAAGTAGTAATTAACTATCGGCAGGTGGTTAGGCGATGTGCTCTGTAAGATTGGGTAATAGCCTTTCAAAAACGGTGCCGCTTAACTAGGGAGAATTACTGGGGGAATTTTGGTTACTGCCCATCGCAAGTGGGATGCACGGTAAGCCTATGGAGGAGCCTGCAACTGTGTGAGCAGTTGGAAAAATCAGGAGCACTCAGCAACTTTAGTCGCCTCGTTAGAGGGCGTGGTAGTAAAGTGAAAGTCATCCTGACCTTCGTGAGGGGGTCGCAGTCCTTGACTGTGTCGCAAGACGGGTAGCCACGGATGAACGTCATCTAAGGTTCGGGTTCCCGAAGAGAGTCGTTAAGCGATAAAAAGCATTGACCGCACTTACTTGTTAAAGGTTGGATGGCAAGAGTAACGGGCTTGTTGGACAATTAACGATAGTTAATTAGTACTTCTGTAGTACTGGAAAGGTAATGATAACTATGAGAGACTATCTTGATAGAGCACCTAAGTATGTTCAAGACTATCTTAGTAACTCTAAATTAAGAAAAGCTAACGGAGATTTCTCTGTTGGTAAGAGCTCATATAGGGCGATTAGAGCAATCGGCAAGTTCGTTAAGAACCAAGTCCCGTTTGATTCTAGAGACGCATTCATTAAGGATTTCGTTTATAGTAATCCGAGTGCGTTTTGGGACCTATATGCGAAATCTAAGAAGCCTGACTACAGGTGGAAATAGATTTCTATGCCAACGTTTGTTCGGTGCTTCTGCACTGTCCTTTCGTTGTCGTTGGCTAGGAGAGAAACGGCTGGGTGCAAACTCAGCCGGAGTATCTTAGCACTATTAATGTGCAGCAGCCGCTGGAGCAATAGTCCAGCTTCGCTGGAGCGTTTGTGAAATTTTTCACAAAGTTAAACATCCTTAAAAAATTTCTTTATTTTATTACTTGACTTTAATTTCAACTTGTGATATAATTCTTACTGTTAAACAACGAAGGAGAAATCGTGAAAAAATTAATTAAATTGAACAATTATATTCTTGATTATTTTGGTTATAATGTTCTACAATTTAATAAATTATTGAAATTAGTTAATTTATTAAAGGGTTCTAAGTACAAATGGCAATTCTTTCAAATTGCTATTATTGTCTACTTGTTGCCTAAATTTACTTTGTTTAAGCTTAAACTTTATTTCTACACCAAGCCTAAGTGGTTTGTAAAAGGTTTAAGAAATAAATTCAGAAGAACAACTAATAGCTACAAAGGTTATTCTAGTTATTCTGAGTACGACAAAGAACGACAAATTGACTGGGGTGCTGATATGTACCGCTAAGGCGGTACAATCAGTTTTGGCTCCGGAGCATACGAAGGGGTGCTAATGCACTCCGGAGTATCACGGCAGGCTTAATGTAAAAAAGACCGAAGGGCAGGCTTAAAGCGGGAGTCGAACAAATGTTCGATAAATTTATAGTATATACATATATATATGTAAAAAATAATCTAAACAAAAATCTAAAGTAAAACTCTAGATAAGTTTACCTAAATGATTTGGTATAAAAATACAGATATGATATAATGGTTTTACTACAAACGAAAGGTAAAGAAATGATTTATTGTACTTGGTGTAATGACCATATTGATAAGGGGATTTCATCTATTAATGCTATTAATGATGAGCCTTTTTGTGATGACTGCTTCAATAAAGCTGAAGCACGATTCCAGCTTATCTTGGATTTAGGTAGATAATACCTAAGTCCAAAATCAGTCCTTGACTTTTAAATCAAGGTATGATATAATGGTTTTACAAATAAGCGATGACTGTAGAAGTTACTGATGACTTGGCTCGTAAAGTGTCCATAGTATCGGAAAAGAAACTTCCTTGCTACCGAAAGAAAAGACTTAAGTTATGCCTAAGGCTCTGACTTAAGAAACTATCTTGTCGCAGTTGAACAGTGAGCTTATCGAAACTACCTGCACAGAGTTGTCGGCGAAAGTCGAAGTTGCAACCTAACAGGAATTCGGTAACTTTTACAGTGATTTCTTATTTGGAAATCAGTATATGAATTATGGGAAGATAATTTGGTGTCCTGCGGGGCACCAAATATCTTAAAATGAATTTGCATTAAATCGCAAGATGTGATATAATGTATTTATTACAAACGAAAGGTAATGAAATGATAAAAAAAACTATCAAGACTAATAGCTCGATGCTTAATAGCTTAGAGTTCAATAAATGGAATAGAAAGCTAACTGCTGAATTCAGTAATGGTGTTAAATACACTTATTATGGTGTTCTCAGAAGTGACTGGCGTTTATTGTTAAGCACTCATAAGCAAGGCAATTCTGTTGGTCAGGTTTTCGATTTGCTAATTAAAAAAGGCAATTACGATTATGACAGACTAGGTGTTGAATAAACACCTAGCAAGGTTTTGTCATCGGGGATAAAGGTTTTCTTTGTTTTACTTTGTCCCCAAGATTTCTAGGCAATATGGACTGGATATGACTGAGTTTGTCGTTAGGCTCAGTCATATCCCCTCAAAAAAAAAATAAAAAAAAATGTTAAAATGACTTGCATAAAATAACAAAGTATGATATAATATATTTATAAAGCGACTGAGAAAAAGTCTCAGAAGCGAAAACAACGAAAGGCACAGTATGTCAAACGCTTACTTGGTCAGAGAGGTTAAATCTCACCCAGTAGCTTGCACCTGTGGGAAAGGGAATTCACATTCTCACCCATCGGGCGACTACGTAGTGTTTACACCACTAGCGTAGCGGCTGCGGGGCTTGAATAAGATTCGGGGAAAGGCTTCCTGTCAACAGAAAAGCCAAGCCTACTAAATTCAAAAAATTCCCGGAGCAGGCTCCGGAGCAAGAAAGGAAAATTCTATGAAATATAAAGAACTAGGTTTCTCTACACCAAGAGAAGCTGTCGAATCTGCAAAAATGGATATTAATAATGACCTTATTGTATATTCTGATGCTGATGGTTTTGCTGTTGGTTACACAGATAACCCATACGAAAGCCATTCTGAAATGATTGGGGCTTGTGAACTTGATGACAATATATTAATTGGCTCAACGTTCATTAAAGTTTTATATTGTAACGTATATGGTTATGACCCAGTAACATTTACATCTTTCTTAATGAAAGACAAAAATGGTAAGCACTTTATTATTCAATTACAATGCGACCCCGAGGGCAACCGAGATGGATTTGCAAGAATAATTGACCATAACCACGATGGCGATTCAATCGCTATCAAGCAAATAGTTGAAAGGTTTGGGGATAAATAATGATAGAAATTATTATAATAATACTTGCAATTATTTGGAAAATGTGATATAATAGTATTACATAAGCGACAGAAAGAGACTTGTACGAATTCTACGACTATGGACTCTTAGTAGTACCAAGAGAGGTGGCGAAAGCCTTAATCTATAAACCTCTTAATGACTTGGGGAACAGAGAAAGTACAAGGTGTCAAGGTGGAAGTCTCTAGCTTATGCAAAACGAAAGGAAAATATGGAAGCATTTATTGGAACTCTTTTTATGTCTATTATGTTTGTTAAATTCTTTTGGGATTTACAAAACTGGATTATAAAAAAAGTTACACGAAAAAAATAAGGGGCTGATGTGGATAGATTCTTAGTTAGATTGACCTCCGGCTAAGAATAACTCGAGTTCGACTCTCGACAGCTCCACGACCTTAATAGCAAGAGATGAAACATAAGCTATAAAGGGGGGACTGTGAATACAGACCTATATTCAGAACGCTTCTTAGAAGTGTTCACAAGCACTCATTCAGATAGTTTTTCTGATTTTGATGGGGAGATTGAATCTCTCTATGTAGAATCGGATATTACTTTCGAAGATTTGGGCTTTATTGTTACTGGTTACGACCAAGAACAATTTTTAGAAAGCTGGGAAGAATAATTCCCAGCTTTTTTTTTAAAAAAATGACATATATGACTTGCATTAAATTCCAAAGTATGGTATAATATATATATAAGCGACAGAAACGAAAGGGAAAAAATGACTACTGAAGCTAAGGCGAAACTCAGCAACGCCGAAATTGTTGAGAATATTACAAATAAGTTATCAGAATCAATTGATGAGTTAATTGAATCTAATGACTGGAAAAAGTATTTGCACTTTGTACGTGGCGAAAAATCTTACAGCTGGAATAATACTTCCATTATTTTTTGGGAAGCTTTATTTCGTGGCTGGGATAAATTACCATCTTTTGTACGTGGTGCAAAGCAATGGGAAAAAGTAGGTAGAACAATTATTGCTGGGGAAAAAGCAATATGGATTCTAGCTCCAAGAATGGTTGTTGTTTGCAACGAAAAGTCTTGTCCTAGCTATAATCGTAAAACATTATGGAATAAGTTTGCTAGAACAAATACTTGCTCTGTAAATGCTAGACATTTTACACAAAAGAAAATGACTGGCTTTATGGCTGTACCAGTATTTGACATTCAGCAAACTGAAGGGGATGACTTAGGTTTTTCAGCTATGCCTTTAAAAGACAAAGTTGAATTTGCATCATTCGATGTTTGGGCTAAGTTAGTTCTACTCGCTGACAAAAATGGCTTTACAGTTGAAAATGGTAACGCTCGTGGTAGCGATGGCTTCTGTTCACACGAAGAGAAGAAAATCGTACTCGATGAGAATGCTGATTTCGGTTATAAAGTTAAGACTTTGATTCACGAGTTGGCTCATATGTTGTTACACGCTGATATTAAAGATTATCAGCTTAATCGTGCAAGATATGAGACTGAAGCTGAAGCAACAGCTTATATCGTGGCTGAAGCTCTAGGTATTCACAGCGATGATGATGCTTACAGCTTTGGCTATATCGCTCAATGGGGCAAAGATGATACCAAGAAATTGGTTAAAGAATCTTTAAACCGAGTGCAAAAAACAGCTAATCAGATTCTTGATGAAATTGAAGCTGGTCTTGAAATATAGACCAGCCTAAATTTTTTTAGAAAATGACTTGCATTATTTTGCAAAGTGTGATATAATATATTTATACAGATTGGGAAGTGTCATCTTGGTGACTCCGCAACTTCCCAAACTGCACAAGCTCAATAGTTTGTGAAATTCCTCCGGAGCATTCAGCTCTCGGCTAATGGGCTCCGGAGTATATTAAATTTTCTTAATGGAAAAATTCCCCAAAAACGGATTTACTCAAGTGAGCCTAAGATGAGCCTAAGAAATCTAAATCTAAACTTTACATCTAGATTTTACAACGCAACATAATTATTATTATGCGGACAAATATTTAGTAATACATATATGTAAAAAAAAATAAAAATTTCTTTAAAATTTCCTTGACTTTATTTTTAAGATGTGATATAATACATTATTACTTAAACGAAGGGATATAAAATGACTAAAAAACACTACAAATTATTTGCTGATTTAATTTATAAATTAGTAATTAATAATTTCGTTAGAGATGCGGAAGAAGTTAAAGTTATTAATCAATTTTTAGGGGATGTATTAGTTCCTGAATTGATTAATCTATTTGAAGCTGATAATCCAAGATTTGATGCTAATAAATTCATTAATGAAATCGGCTTATTAACACGATAAGCCGATAAATTAATAAATTTTTTTAAAAATAGACTTGACTTTATTTCTAAGGTATGATATAATAGATTATTAAAACGAAGGGATATAAAATGTACGAATTAACCATTAGGACTGTAGAAGCTGTAATTAATGCTTCTAAGTCTGAAATCCTTGAAATTATCGATGGTTGGACTATAAAAGATACTATCGGTATGTGGAAGGGTCAAGAAGAATCATCTATAGAGTTTACAACTGTATCAGATGACTCAGAAGACTTGGACAAGGTCTTAGATATAATTAATTACTACGCTTATCAATTAGGTGAAGAATCAATTATGTATAAAAGAGACGTTGTCAACTGGGTATTTACAAATAATTACAAGGTGTCTCAATGAGATACCTTGTAAAAAATTCTGAAGATATTCAGGTAGGGGGTAGCAATTATTTATTTATTGCAAATTTTAAAGCTAAAATTTACAGTAAAAAAAATAAAGACTTATTCACCTATATTGAGTTAAATTTAGATAAATAAACTTGACTTTATTTAGAAGATGTGATATAATAGATTATTAAAACGAAGGGATACAAAATGAGAGAATATAAAGAAGAAATTCAACTTAATAAAGCAGACACAAGTAATTTAAATATGGTTATTAGTGGAAGCAATAATTTAAGCTTAGAAATAGCTAGATTATTAGAGCACGTGCAAAACGGTGCTTCTAATGAATCAGTTATAGAGCGTTTAGAATATTTAAAAGAATATTCTCATAAAATTGCTTATGAGCTTAGAAATACAGTTTATAAAGCGGTAGAGACTAAGAGACTAAGTACAGACGGTAAACCAGTTTATCAATACTTAGGAGCTGACGGCTACATTAGAGTAGGTTAAAAATATTTTAAAAAAATATTAAAATTTACTTGACTTTATTTTCAATCTATGGTATAATTATACTATAGATTGAAGATAGAGAAATAGAAGCCCGTACTCCGAGCCTATTCTCCGGAGCATTTGATAAAAGTTTAATGGGCTCCGGAGTATTATTAAGTCTCCAATGGGGTATTGCCAGCATTGGCGGTCTCATCGTAACGCAACATAATCTTTATTATAAGGACAAATATATACTATACAAATCTAAGTAAATTTACTTAGATTTTTTATATAAAATTACTTAGATATTTTAACACTAATTTAATGGTAAAAATTACCATTTAATAATCGAAAAGAAGCTTCTTTTCATTTTGATGGTAAAAATTACCAAAAAAAAAAATATTAAAAAACTGATAATTTTAATAAAGTTTTTCAAAACTTGTCACTAGTAACGATTGTGATAAACACAATAAAAGTCTGGATGACCGATATAAAGGAATTCAGCGAATTAAATAAAAAAAATCTAGCTATATTTCATCCTAAATTTGAGGTATACGATAGATTAATAACCATACTATCAATATTCATAATATTGGTAGCCATTACCTTATCCGCTTTAGGTTATCCAATTCTTAGCGGTTTTGGTTTTGGTTTATTTATTATTATCTTTACTAGACCATTTATTCACTAGTAAAGATAATTAAGGTTAAATATAGCTTCAGCGTAAAAACTGAAGCTATATTAAAAAAACTCATCACTAGTAATTATTGTGGAGATAGATAACACAAAAAATCTAGCCGCCCGAACATCTGTTCGAAAGACAAGTAGGAAGCTAGTAGCCGATGCCGAAATAAGACTAACCGCTTTATATGAATATCGTAAAGCGATAATATGGAAGGTAACTACATTTTTGTTATTAACTGTAGTTACTGGTTTAGCTGGTTTAGTCAAAATGTCTTTTGTATTTGCGATATTCTTTATTAAGAATCTGAAGACTGAATTAAAAGTACAAGACCGAATCGAAGCTGAGAGAGACAGACTAGATTCATTATTCTATGGTTACAATTTGTAACCATAGAATATTTTATAAACTGAATAGCTTCAGAATAAAATCTGAAGCTATTTTTTTATCTAAATAGCTTGTGAAAAATTTCACAAAGTTAAAAGTCTTAAGCCATTTTTGAGTCTGAAAAATGCTAAAAATGAAAAAAATTTTTACCGATACCGCTAAAAGCCTATAAACATTGAAGATTTTTTTTTCGATTTTTGAAAAAAATACCGCATTATATAAAATGTTATACTAATATTTCAGTATGAACATAAACAAAACAAGCGATTTGAATTCTTCCAGTTTAACTGGAATGAATTCTAATCAATTAAATGAGGTAAAAAATATGAAAACAATAATAATCGATATAGCTACTGGTAACGTTACAAAATCTAATTTTGAATCAGTTACCAAAAAATCAAGAAGCACAAAATTTGATAAAGCTTTTTTAGCTGAATTGAATCGTGAAGAATTATTCATCGGTGCTTTAGGTGAAGCTTTATTAGATGAATCTGATAATGCTTCTAAACTATCCGCTACTACTGTAGAGACAAAAAATATCTATGGTAGAACAGTCAAGATAGTTAAAACATATAGCGATAACTCAGTACAAGAATTTAGAGTATCAGCTATCAAGAAGACAAGACACGAGTTAAATAAAGCTACCTTTATTTATAAGACTGTTAAATTTACAACTGGTGAAGCTTCACCAGTTGTAGATTCTGATGATTCTAAAACTCTAGCTAATCAAATAGCTAGAGTTTATAAGGTTAACAAGCCAGTAAAATTGGATAGTGTAGCACGTTATCAGTTAGCAAAATATCAAGGTGACTTAGCATTCTTCGAAGATAGAAGACAAGCGATTCTTTAAGCTGATATAATGATAGCTTTACCTTGTGATTAATTTCACAAGGTAGAGCAGTCATAAAATCGCTAAAAATTGCTAATGCCTTGGCTCCGGAGTCCAAGAGCATAAATTCTAATTTTTGAAATGTATAGTATATATAGTGTAGGGGTAGGGCACCTTTTATTTAGAATTTCTAAATTCTTTTGAAATCAGAGATTTAAATTTAAATTTTATTAATTCTGTGGAAGCTATCGCACATTGTCGTACCATCTCTTCAAGTTCTTTTAAGTTAGTAGCCTTGTCGAGCAGCTCTAATGCTTCCGCATAAATATCCTCTACACGCTTATCATCACCACCCCTAAGACGATAGTAAGCAATGTATGAATCCAACGTATCCTTTATTGCCTTTTTTAACTCAGCTTCCATACCTACAGTGTAGCTCTTTAATCTCATATATGAGTGTAATGTAATCTTACAACAATGGCAGAAAAAATAGGTGTATAATATACCTTATGAGTGAGAAAATAGGGAGACCTACAAAGCTTAATGCAGAGCTAATAAATAGCATTCAGTCATTCTTAAGATATGGATATTTCGTTGAAGATGCTGCTCGAATGGCTGGTATTCATAAAACTACTTTGTATAGATGGTTAGAACAAGGTAGAGAAGAAAGAGATAGAGGGGAAGAGTCTTTATATGTTGACTTTTGCAACGCTATGGAGAAAGCTAGAGCAGAAGCTGAGGGTATTTTCTTAGGTTCTATTAGGACTGCAGCTACTCGTGGTCAATGGCAAGCGGCAGCTTGGTGGTTAGAGAGAAGCTTTGATAAGTGGTCTAAACCTTCTAAGATTCAACTTGGTTCAGATAAGGATGAACCTCTTCAAGTTGAGATTAAATATTCAGGGGATAAGTAAAAAGGGGAAATCTATCCGCCCGCACTCATAATGCGACTTTCTTTGTAATTGTATATTACAGATTTCAATTGGTAATTTTTGGTAATTTTCTGAACTGAATGCCTTTTTGGGCAGGGGTTATCCTCCCCTTGTGGTTAGGTGCGACCATACTCTCTTTGATAGAGTTCTTTTTGCAGTTAAGGAAGCAATCTTTCTTGCGACCTTTTCTACTTCATAATAGTAGTATACCACATATGTAAGATATATGCAAGTCAAAAATAAAAAAATTTTTTTAGACCTCCGGTATATAAGGATATTGTTATATATATTGATGTTGCGGGGCGGCGGGAAATTGTTTTTGGAGACCCTAAAGCATTAAGCAATAGGGTACATATACCGACAGAAAGGAGACATTTGAGAAGGAATTCTCTTATATCCTCTTAAAATTAATTATAGCATATGTTTTTTGAATGCCACTATATCTTGTGTTTTTTTTAATACCACTATATGTAGTAGTTTGCGAGGCGAACACCGTATATCGTATGGCGAACTACAGGGGTTCGAGAGATGAACTACAGGGGTTCGTTAAATGAACTGCAGTAGTTCGTCAGATGAACTGGAACTATACCTAATAACTAAACTAATTAACTATACCTATAGAACTATTAAGGCGTGTGCTAGTATTTTATATATGGATAGAATAGATAGTTGGTAT
>Ga0222716_10004876_pt1 | contig 10486 bp, 19 predicted proteins | sample C33_13DmetaG_FD_165044 | JGI IMG/M metagenome (GOLD analysis project Ga0222716, IMG submission 165044) | Estuarine water microbial communities from San Francisco Bay, California, United States - C33_13D | ecosystem: Environmental > Aquatic > Marine > Unclassified | place: USA: California... | reverse complement strand
CCTACCAGCTCGTCCTGTAGGCACTCCAGAACACGCACAGTGACCGCTACGTCCTGCTCACAGTACTTGACCATCTCGCAGCTTAACTGTGACCAGTCTTCATGGTCGCCTTTGGGGAAGCCTAAACGAGCACCCCACTGTCGTAGGCTATGACCAGCTTCTCTGGGAGGATTAGCCAGTCTTGACAGGACTAACGAATCCATAAGCTCGTAGCCAGACCAGTCAATACCCCACAGTTTAGACATAACTGGATAGTCAAACCCTATGCCGTTGTGGGCTACAATCCTCTGTACGTCCAGCTCTGCTAACTGTGCCTTGAATGTCTCAGCATCGTACACAGTGTCAAACAGATTGGTAGCACAGCACCAAATCTTAGTAGGGTCAAGACCGTCAGTCTCAATATCAAGTATCAGTGTTTTGTTTAATAAGTTCATGTATTGGTCTCAGCTCATTAATCGGCACGTTGTAGCAGTCCGACTTTACCTTCCATCCATTAGAAGAGTCAACAGTTCCCTTCTCCATAAAGGTTGCTTTGTCAAAGTATTCGCTCTTTGGCAAGAAACCTAAGATCCAACCTATAGTCATGTCGCTACGTACCCTAGTGAATACGTATACGTCACACTTCTGTTTAGTATTTAAAGCAGTGATTGAACATTCATAATCAAGTCTGGGCGGGAAACCTGTACGCTTTGACTTTACGTCAATCGTTATGTCTCCTTCCAATATTATATCATAGTCATACGTGTTAGTCCAGCCGCACATCTGACCCTGATCCTGCAAGTATTCATGAACTAAACCTTCACCCACAAACCCTACAAGATTACCAGCGCCGTTAGTCACTGAGTTCTTTAGGGTTCCCATCTCCATTGACTTCTCATGCGCCTTAGTCATGATGGGTGTTGTCACTACCCGCTCTATAATGTCATCGTAACTAGAAATCACTTAAAACCTCCTTTTTTGTTCTGGGTTTCAAAACATGGCTTCGTATCGTATTTTTTTCTTTATTTCTAAAGACGTAGTTTTCAACAAAATGCTTAGGATCTTTACTCCAGTACCACGTATTTTTACCTTTAATACGCCATCTACCAGAAAGAAGAGCGTATACAAACTTGTTGTTTATTATAATTTGACCTGAGACTTCATAATCATCTATGTGTATATTGAACTTTTCTAGCTCTATTAATGTTTCTAAGCGTATGACTTCTCTTTTATAAGGGTTGCTATATTGCTCCTTATGATAGTTCCGTATCTCTAAAAGCCTAGACTGTTCCTTGTTATATTCTAACTCTTCCTCTAAAGTTTTATCTTTATTTTCTAAGTTATTCTCAGAATCCAATAAACCATTTAGCATACCCATTGGTCTTAAAACTCCTCTATTACGCTTGGTTTGTTTGTCTCCAACATGCGACCAGTCACTTTGTCGTACTTCAAGTAACACGCTGGGCCTGTCAAGCCCGTGTAGCGATTCTTGAGCACCCTAAGTGTGGTCGTATTGCGTACCTCTTCATCATCGTGTTGTTGATCCCTCTCAAGACCCAGAACAATGTCCGACAACTGAGCGATGGCCTGTGACCCTCTGAGTTCAGACAATGAGATCTTTCCTCCGTCCTCATGAGCCTGACCGCTGCTGCGTTTAAGATGACTGACTAAGAATAGACCTACGCCTAACTCCTGAACCAAAGTCCTGAGTTTTGTCATGATAGCATCTATGTTCTTACGTTCATCCCCACCTTCCTGACTGCTAACTACAATGGATAAATGGTCTAAAATGATCCACTTACAGTCCATAGCTTTAGCTAAGTATCGGATTTGTGACATCAAGGTGTCCTCACCCGTAGACCCCCAATGGTCCAGCATGAAGAACCTATTAGATCCTAACGTGCTGTCCCAGTAAGGCTTGAAGCTGAGTGTGTCTGCGTCTTCGTCTAAGTGTAGTGGCTTGTTAGCCGCCATTGACATAAGCCCTAGCGTAGTGCGGGACAAAGACTCTTCAAGGGCTAGTATGCCTATGTTGTCCTCAGTGGCATTGAACAGGAAGTATTCAACCTCCTTAACAAGCTGAGACTTACCCATGCCGCTGCCTGAGGTGATGGTGACAAGCTCAAAGGGTCTGACACCTTTGACAAGTTCGTTAAGACCTGACCACGGATACGGTATGGACTTAACCTTACGTGAGTTAATGAGATGATCCCAAGTCTCAGATCCTGCCACAATCCCGTCTGGTCTGTGTACTTTAGAGTCCCACCATGCCGCAGTGAAGTCTCGGATCTTGTTAGCCACAAGCATTTCGCTGGGGTCTTTCATGGGTAGCTTACAGATCTTCAGCTTGTTGGGGCTGAACAGAGCCTTAATGCTCTCTGTGGCTATCTCACCAGCTTTATCGTTATCAAAGCACAGCACGACATTCTCGTAACCCTCAAGAAACTCTAACTGCTCTTTGATCTCTTTGGATGCTGAGGCTGCACCAGTCCGTAGGGACACTACGTCCCACTTCCTGTCAAACATCTCGGACACTGACAAGCAGTCTAGCTCACCCTCAGTGATCGTTATGTACTTGCCTCTACCTCTGCAAGTGTCCTGACCAAACAAGCCCATATTGCTACCGTAGCTACCGTTAATGAGGAACTGTTTGTCCTTCACTATACGCACTTTGGTGCATACAACCTCGTTTGTGTTAGCGTCTTTGAAGGGGTAATGATGCTTTGCTATCTCACCCTTCTGATCGTACTCTACACGCACACCGTACTTCTGGCATGTGTCTTTAGACAGTCTCCTGTCTGGTATTGCTGCTATAATTCCTGTCATTTCCGTTACCACCACCTGTTTATAGGTTCCATTAGTAAATGAGGAAGGTTGTACCGCAGTGTCAGTGGCAGGTTCAAAGTAACCACAGTCTGTGCTAAAACAATAAGCATGACCGTCTGAATATCTGGCTAGATTGTTCCTGCTACTGCACTTTGGACACTCCTCATGCCTAGTAAACTTACTGTCGGACATGAGAAGCTACTCCTTAGAACTCGTCGGGGGTTGAACCGCCCTCAAAGTCCGCTAGTTTTAGAACCTTTACACGGTCAAGGTAGGTTGACGTACCGTGTACAGGGTGAGGCTTGCCAAAGCTGTACACAATGCGTACATGAGAGCCTCGCGTAACGTCACCTTCAAAAGCCGAACCGTCTTCATTGAGGATTGGTACATCGTACTGGCTGACAAACTTACGTTGTGCCGTCCCTTCGTAGTCCTTCAGCTTGACACCGTTGGTCTGTAAGACCTCTGCAATGTCCTCTGGCAAACCTAAGGTCAAGGTGTACTTGCCCGTAGACTGTCCCTGCCAAACGTCATGCTCACGCAGTGATTGAAAGGCCACTGTACCTTCAGCAATGTATTTATTATTCATACACAAACTCCATTAGTAGTTATCTTCAAAGTCATTGTCCTTATGGACATAAAACATCATATCATCTTCCGCTATATAGTCAACCTCCCTTTCGTCAAGTAATTGTATTGTGCCAATGTCCGTTACCAACCCGTCCATCTCAAGCAACGCTTCAACGGACACCACCAAACAAGAGCTGCACAAGTCCGTATATTCTCCGCTACTGGAATCCTTTCGTTTCATCTCAGTTTCCGTCATCACGTTGTTACAAGCTCTGCATCTGCTCATGTTTATTTCTTCCCCGTCACGTACCAAAAGCGTTCTTCGTACATAGCGGACAAGGCGCTAGGGGACATTGATTCATACTTTTCTTGTAGGAAGTCCCGTAGCATAGAATGAGCCTCTGATATTCTCAAGCAGTGTAGTTCATCATAGGCTAATTCTAAAGCTATTTTCTTCATGTGTTCGTTGGTCATATAACCCTCCATTGGATCTGTTATGTCTAATTCATCACCCATTATGTTATACCCTGTTAGTTAAACAGGACCAACTATAACTGATCGGTTCATGATTTACAAGCAGTTGGTCAATCTTTTCTGCAATTACTCTACACTCGTACTGTGCGTCCTCTGAGAGCCTCTGGGTTACTACACGGGCAAAGGCTGCTAAAGAGCCAGTCCAATACCACTCGGTCATCATTGACTGTGGAAGGACCATACGGGCCTGCTCGGGTGCTACTCCCTTCTCAAGCATGAATGAATAGAGGTCTTCGGCTTTGGTCATCAAGTCCCAGTAGGAATTATACAACAAAGAATCGTTGTCAAGTGTTTCATCAAGTGAACCTTGTTTCTTGTTTGGCGCACGTTTACGCCATGCCTCTGGTGCATGAAACTCTGGCGTAAAGTCTACGTAACGTCTGCTTATCTCATTCCACACTAAACCCACTTGATGCTTCACAAGCTGTCTAGCGACGAACACAGGCGCTTTGATACGTAGCTGCACCTGTACGTGTGCAAAGGGTGTCCAGTGTCCGTGGGCTGCTAGGTAGCGCACCAGCTTCTTGTCTCTACTGCCAAACTCTTCTGACTCACCTGCAAAGGATACTCTTGCAGCATTTACAACCGTAAGGTCTGAACCCATAACATCTAATAATTCTACTTTCATAATTCAAATACCGCCCCCGTTGATTCGTGTAGTATAAAAAAAGTCACCATAACTAGACCCCAAAGGGTGACAAAGATCCAGAACAAGCTGTCCTTCTCTGTGTCCGTTAGGTTGCCTGATAGGATATCAGAAAATAACTCTTTGACCTCAAAGCATAGGAATGCCCAAAGCCTCTTAAATATGTTCATAGGTTTACGCACTCCTCTTTAATGGTCAATTTGACAGTTACCTCACCGTCAGGCCAATTCATATAGGCAGATATGAGGTTTTCTCTAATATCCGTCAAGATGGTCAATTGATCCTCAAACTCTAATTCCCAGTCTTTATACAAGCCTATGAATGCTAAAACATTCTTTTCTTTCTTGGTTACAACCTTATCAACCAAAGTGTATTCCCAATGATAGACCTCTAAATAATAATCACAATGTTCTTTTTCAATAAACATAATATGTTCCCTCTTGAACTATATAAACCATCTCGTCGTACTCGCTCGCGGTCAGGTCGTAGTGATCCTTAGGCTTGCCGTTGATGGTGATGTTACCAAACAGATAGGACTCATGTAAACAGCTTTCTGGTTCATAGGGTTGATAGTCTTCAAGATTGAATCGTATCTCATCCCCATCGTGCATGGTCCAATAATCATGGTCAGTGAATAAACGCGCATGGTTCATGTTGTAAAAACTCCTTTAATTGTGAGTGATCGTCCAGCATCATCCCGTAACCTGAAACAACCACTAGGGCGTGTCTGTCTAAATCGTACAGCATACCCTCAAGGAATGCAATGGCTTCCTTTTGTTGGGTTAGTAGGAAGGTACGTCCTTCAATCGTTATCATAAAGACAGGCCCTCTGGTAGCTGTTCAGGATGTCCATACAATCCTTTAGGGTAGATATTATATACTTGCTAGTTTCAGGGTCAGCATGGAGCTGTTGAAGGACACCATAGGCCTCTAAAAGCTGGTAGCGAGTAGGTTTGATGGGTTTAGCTTTATTCATCGTCCCATAACTCCATGGCTTCCTTTTCATAACGTTCAGCAACCTTGCGCTGTCTGGCTATAGACCTGCTTTCACTAGTCAAAGCCCGATAAAAGACATAAACAAACAGTATTCCGATAATTTCCATACTCATTCCCCTGTTATACATTACCCGTACCTAATTCACCACCTAAGGATACCTAAAGTATCTTATATAATATTCTATAAAGTAATATCTAAAAGCTTTTCTAGGATACCATAGGTAAAGTTTAACCGCTATCTCAAAACCTGTCAAGCATTATTTTTATCTAACCACGTAGGAACGGCTCTTTTGGACCATCTCATGTCTATTTCTTTGCGTCTTGTGCGGTAGTAAGCACGATAAGCCGCCACAGTATCAGCACCTCTACATTCATCATACATACATTGTGGCGGATCAACAAAAGGCGCTTGTGGTAGGTCTTGGGGTATTATCTTGAGATGCTGAAACTTTTCTATTTCTGTCTTGTGAATCTTGCCGTACCTGTGCGAATACTCAGCAAAGAGGGCCTCTAAGTGCTCTAAGCCCCATCTGTACGCAACCTGAGACGATCTAAGCCATTTTGTGCTCGGATGGTTCTTGTGGGTCATCTTGTAGACAAAAGGCGCTTGTGGGGTCTCTGAGAGCCTGTGAGCTGTGCTGAGCATTTGGGCAGTCTCTAGTATCATCTTGACTACGTGTTTATCACACAGGGCCTGAGCTGCCGCCACAGGCTCTTTTTCTACATAAAATAGGTTCATACTATAATGCCCTCTAACTTTAGGGAGTGATCTACTAGCTTGCAATCTAAGCGACAAAACTCACTGCCCGTTAAAAACTCAGCATCATATAACTGAGTGAGTAATACCTCAACTTTATCCAGTTGCTCAACGGTTTTGGTGGCCTTGATCTTGCCCAATGCGTATTGATAGTTGTTCATGCTGTCACCTCTTCGGTTACGTAATGCTCCGCCAGTTCCTGCCAGTTGACAGCGCCTAAATCAATCAAGTCTTTAAACATTGGGGGAACTTCTGCCTCTTCCAGCATATCCCAAACTGTTTCCTCTATGTAGTCAGCCATCAAGTGCTGCCCGTCATCGGCTACGTCTTGGAAGTACTCGCTCAACCAGAGATTGATAACCCAAGTCTCTCTGTTCGTCCAACCGTTATAGTCTGTCTTTGTCATGTTGTGGTGTCCTATATAGTTAATTGATGAACCTATAATATCAAATGGTTTAGACAATGCAAGCGCTGATTGTTATTTATATGTCTAAACATAAGCCAGACCAATAGTACTCTGTATGTCTTCCAATGGTTGTCAATCTATGATAGGCGGACATGAGCCGCTATAGTCTACTATAGGATGCTATAGGCTCCCCACGCCATCCACACGCTTAGCAATAAGTGTGCCAATGTTACCAATGGCATGCCAATTGCTACCAATGCAAGACCCATGCCAACTCTGGGCCATGCAATAAGCGTGCCAATAGTTATCCACAGGTTATCCACAGGCTCCAAGCCCTGCAAGAAGTGTGCCAATAGTTCCAATGGGGCTGCTTTTAGGGGGCGGGGAGGGGGCTGGCCTTCGGCTATTATTAGTAGTACCACCTTAGGCACTAAAAAGGGTCATTTTGAACACTAATAGCTGCTAATTAATGATAAAACCAATGGATCAACTAATTGATATCAATAGATTTTGTCAATGGTTGACTAAATGGTCAAAAGGTGGACACAAATAAGACACATAAGGGTATTTCTACTAGAAAGTTCTTGACTTTTAACTGAAAATGTGCTATAATATACAGGTATACTAAGGAAGCATAAAGAGATTACTTTTAAGAAATTAATTAAAGTAATATTCTAAAGTTGCCTTAGGTATCCTAAAGTATCTCATAGCAATACTAGGAGGCAATACTTTTGCTTGAAGAAATACCTAAAAGAAAACGGGGTAGACCTAAGAAAGTCCTTGTTGAGTCTAACAAGAAGGGTGGTAGAAATGCCGTAGGTAGGCCCAAAGGTGACGCTGCTATCATTAATGAGTACAAAGCTCGTATGTTAGCCTCCCCTAAGTCACAGAAAGTGTTGGACAGTATCATGAATGCTGCTTTGGACGATGACCATAAGCATCAAGCAGCAGCATGGAAGTTAATGATGGACAGGATGTTACCCGTAAGCTACTTTGAAAAGGATAAGCTTAATGGAGGTAGGTCTTCCATATCCATCAACATAACGGGTGTAGGTTCCGAGACAACTATTACAGATAATCCTGAAGTTATGGAAGGGGAATACACAGAATATGAGTAAAGAGTTTAAGTATTTTACTTATGAAGAGTTTGACTGTCAAGAGACAGGTAAGAATGAAATGTCTATTGCTTTTATTCATCGTTTGGACGAGCTAAGAGAAAAGTGTGGTTTCCCCTTTACTATCACCAGTGGTTATAGAGACAGATCTCATAGTGTAGAAGCTAGGAAGTCCACTGTAGGTCAGCATGTCTTAGGTGTGGCTGCTGATATAGCTGTAAAGGACGGTAATCAGAAATACTTAGTTATTAAATATGCTATGGAACTGGGCTTTAAGGGCGTAGGGGTTGCTAAGACCTTTATTCACGTTGATGATAGAAGGGGTGTCCCTGTGGTTTGGTCTTACTAAGTAATGTCCGATCAGCAACTAAATATATCGCTGCTACCGTGGCAACAACAAGTCTGGGAAGACCCCACACGCTTTAAGATTGTAGCAGCAGGTAGACGTACTGGTAAGTCCAGACTTGCAGCATGGTTGTTGATTGTTAATGCTTTACAGACTGACAGAGGTACTGTCTTTTATGTCGCCCCTACGCAGGGTCAGGCTAGGGACATTATGTGGGAAACCCTAATGGACTTAGGGCAACCCGTCATAGCGTCCAGTCACATTAACAATTTACAAATAAAATTAGTAAACGGTGCTACAATCTCCCTAAAGGGTGGGGACAGACCTGAAACTATGCGTGGTGTGTCTTTAAGGTACTTAGTCTTGGACGAGTACGCAGACATTAAGCCTGACGTATGGGAACAGATCCTAAGACCAGCCCTAGCTGACCAAAAGGGTCATGCACTGTTCATTGGAACCCCTATGGGGCGTAACCACTTCTATGACTTGTATAAGTACGCAGAACTAAGCGATGACAATACGTACAAAGCATGGCACTTTACCAGCTATGACAACCCACTACTAGACCCAGAGGAAATAGACACAGCTAAAAAGTCAATGTCTAGCTATTCCTTTAGGCAGGAGTTTATGGCGTCCTTTGAAGCCAAAGGCTCAGAGATGTTCAAAGAGGACTGGGTTACTTTTGCTGATAAAAAACCAGAATACTATGACTGTTACATATCAGTGGATTTGGCGGGGTTTCAGGACGTATCTAAGAAGAAGTCTAAAAACACTCGTCTTGATAATACAGCCATTGCGGTAGTCTTTGTGAATGAAGACGGTTGGTACGTAGAGAACATTATCTATGGTAGATGGACTTTGGACGATACAGCACAGAAGATCTTCCAAGCCGTCAGGGACTACAAGCCAATCTCAGTGGGTATTGAGAGGGGTATAGCAAAGCAAGCAGTTATGTCTCCCCTAACGGACATGATGAAGCGTAACGGCTTCTTCTTTAGGGTTGAGGAACTAACTCACGGCAACCAGAAGAAGACTGACCGTATCATGTGGGCCTTACAGGGTCGCTTTGAGAATAATATTATACAGTTAAGCAAGGGAGAATGGAATAGTCGTTTCTTGGACGAACTCTTTCAGTTCCCCGACCCGCTAACTCACGATGACTTAGTGGACGCCTTAGCTTACGTGGATCAATTAGCCAAAGTTGCTTATGCAGGGGACTTTGAGCAATACGATGATTTTGAAACCCTAGACTCCGTAGCAGGATATTAAATATATGGAAGATTACAACGAAGAACACAAGCCGTTGATGATTGATGAGGCTTTGGAGGAGTGGGTCATTACTAAATGTGACTCATGGCGGGATCACTTTGAAGCTAACTATGCAGAGAAGTTTGACGAATACTATCGCCTTTGGCGTGGCATCTGGGCGCAGGAAGACGTAACCAGAGAGTCAGAACGCTCCCGTATCATCAGCCCAGCCCTACAACAAGCCGTGGAGAGTTCCGTTGCGGAAATTGAAGAAGCAACCTTTGGAAGAGGAAAGTTCTTTGACATCACTGATGATGCTAACGATCCTGACAAAGCTGACATTGTTTTTCTTCGTAATAATCTGCATAAGGACTTTGAGAAGACTAAGGTTAGAAAATCTGTTGCGGAGTGTCTTATCAATGCCGCTGTATTTGGTACAGGGATTGCGGAAGTTGTTCTTTCCGATGAAAAAGAAATGATGCCAGCCACCCAGCCCATTATGGGAGGGGACTTAACCGCTGTGGGTGTTAACATTGTTGACAGGACTGTCTGTCGCCTACGCCCCGTAATGCCTCAGAACTTCCTTATTGATCCCGTAGCAACCTCCGTGGAGGACGCTTTGGGCGTTGCTGTGGATGAGTTTGTCTCAGCACACACCGTTGAGCAGCTACAGGAAGCAGGCGTTTACAAGAAGTGTCACATAGGCTCTGCAACGCCTGACTTTGACATTGAGCCTGACCAAGACCTGACCACCTACGCAGACGACAAAGTACGTCTTACAAAGTACTATGGGTTAGTACCTGCTTACTTGTTAGCTGACGCGCAGACTCAGTTAGCTAAGAGTGATGACGATGATGATGACGTTGAAGAAGAAGTCATTGAGATGGAAGGTGAGTTAGAGCTTGATTCAGAAGAGTACTACGTAGAGGCCATCGTGGTTATTGCCAATGGTGGTATTCTCCTCAAGGCTGAAGAAAACCCCTACATGATGCAGGACAGACCAATCGTAGCATTCCCATGGGACGTTGTACCGTCTCGCTTCTGGGGTCGTGGAGTCTGTGAG
>Ga0222716_10004867_pt1 | contig 10495 bp, 18 predicted proteins | sample C33_13DmetaG_FD_165044 | JGI IMG/M metagenome (GOLD analysis project Ga0222716, IMG submission 165044) | Estuarine water microbial communities from San Francisco Bay, California, United States - C33_13D | ecosystem: Environmental > Aquatic > Marine > Unclassified | place: USA: California... | reverse complement strand
GAGATGTTGAACCGTGTATCTACGACAGCATCTTGGGTGAGCGTATGATTCACGAGGCGTTTGATCACGCACAAATACACCGGGATTTCATCAAGGGTGCGACGAGTATTCTCCCGTTTAAGGATTATCTCCGTATAGTGTAGGTTGAATGTTTCAAGCACTGTACAGTGATCCCAAGTTTGTGGGTGCTCAAACATCACCACCAGACCAAGTTATGGTTATTACAGAGGACGGCATTGAATATTACAAGTCCAACGTTATATTTAGATCTACAGCCACGATTGATAAACTTTCAAAAGAAGTTAAAGGTACAGCGCGTGGTAAAGAAAAGATAACCCAACTCTTTGTGGTTCCAACGACAAGACAGAAGGGTCGTTTTACAGTTACAGAGTATGAACTGTAAGCTCCTATAGCTCAGTTGGTTAGAGCGTGGTGCTTATACAATGTATATTTAGGCGGGGTCCCACCCGTAAAGGCACGCCAAGGTCACGGGTTCGACCCCCGTTTGGAGCAGATTACCTTTTAGATATGTGTCCCATATGTAAAAGATAAATCATAGAGTATACTAGGTATGAGGTACGGCTCGCTCGCACGCAAAAACTTCAAGGTTCGTTGGGGTCTCCATGGTAAGGGTCTCGTTGAGGATCATCACGTAATACCAAGGCGTTATATGGAACACCCAATCGTCAAGAAGTCAGCGTATGATGTGAATGCCAGTAAGAACCTTGTGATGATGCCCACCCGTCTCGGTAAAATGGTTCTCAATGTCAGAGAGGACCGTCTGTTTCACGAGGGAAATCACCCCGCGTACAGCGCATATGTAGGACACATGTTGGATGTCATGGATTCTACATATGATTTTGAACTCTTCGTGGAGTTTCTTAAGAGGGGGTGTCGTCGTAACGCACACCATATCCCTTGGATTTAGTAACCTCTTTTAAGATCATGTGGTCTAGCATCTGGAAACTGTCTCGAAAAGAAGTTCTTTCTACTGTGGTCACTGTGACCGATTAGACTTTTGTGTGTTCGGTCAATGAACATGTATTCTCTCATGTCTTTATAGTATACTCTCGCACCCTGAGCTATGAGGTCTTCATGTTTCATATCAACGTGATTATCCATGGGGAAGAAATATTTTGTATAGGGTTTCATATTATCGACGTGTATGAGATAGCATTTTGTACTCGATATCCACTTCACCTTTTCTAAGTTACCCTCCATTTTATCTGGAAGTCTGGAGAGACAATGGAAAAAGCACATTTCAAAATCGTCACCTTTTTCTTTAATTACTTTATCTATTTCATCATATAAAACATTTGATTTAATGATGACATTGTCTTCAAAGATGACTGCATATTTGATCCCCTGTTTTACACATCGTTTATAAAATTCCATGTGTCCCATAAAACACCCAATAGCACCCAAGTTGAAATACGTCATATCTGGACGTTTTATTGTTTTATCGTAATGCATTTCCAACGCCATCTCAAAATATTCGGGGTCTACGTGTTCTTCATATTTCTTGGCTTCATCCACCTTCCGTGTATCTGGTCCATAGATAATTTCAATTGGGATGTGGGGATTGTGACTTCGTTTGAATCTTTCTTGGCGACCCTTTTCACTTGGAATCGTTAACAAGAATGTCTTGTAGCTGTAACGATTACTACTTGGTGCTTTCATTAGTATATAAACCACGAGGGTAAGTAGTACAACGAATGCAATCATACCTACTTAAACATTAGAAAATATTACAATGTAAGTATGAATCTCATAGATGTTTCTGGGCTGGTGAGCTCCATTTTAATATGTCTCATGTTTGTACCAGAAGTTGCCCACGTCTATAAACATAAAGATGCAAAAGCCATAAGTTATCCATTTTTACACCTAAACCTACTTGCAAGTGTATTGGCTCTCATTTACGCCATAGATTATAAGGTTATCCCAATGATAATTACAAATGTATCGGCAGGAATATTTTCATTCGTACTTTACAGATTTAAATACGTAAACGAGCTTAAAGGGGAAACGTGTACTATTGATGAAGTGGGGGTATAAACTCCTCTTCAACTAAAGCTTTTATGGTGTAGTGGTAACACTGCGGACTTTGAATCCGCCACCCTAGGTTCGATCCCTAGTAGAAGCTTTAGCCAATGTTAGCTCAGTTGGAAGAGCAGTGGATTGTAGTAGTATGATATATAGATCTCCACGGGTCGGGTGTTCGAATCATCCACATTGGACTTTTTCTCTTGTAACTCAGTTGGTTAGAGTGTGGGACTGTTAATCCCGAAGTCGCCGGTTCGAATCCGGTCAAGAGAGTTTTAGCACCTGTAGCATAGTGGTTAATGCGCCTCTTTAGTAAGGAGGAGATCGTGCGTTCGAATCGCATCAGGTGCAAACGAGATGGCGCAGTGGAAGCGTATAGGGCCCATAACCCTAGGGTCGGTTGATCGAAACAACCTCTCGTTATTTTTACTATGTGTTTTCCACATTGTAAAAATAATTTAAACTTTTCGCATATATTGAAACACGTGTTCGACAACAATAGACGCCCCTAAAACTGTGAGCACCGCGTTATCATATTTGAACCCGTATCCTACGAGGATAAACCCCCAAAGAAACGCCAAATAATCCGTCATTGGTGCAGCCATATAGCTACAATTGGATTCAGTTGGGAGCGATGCCTCCATCATCTGATAATACGCATGTCCCAGAATTATTGATAGAAGGATCGCATATACGTGCTTGTTCATATATTGTATCTTGGATATTAATTGGTGGCGCTTCTAAAAATTCCACTTCAACTTTGTTTTGAAATTGTGTGGACTTGACCTGTACCATACGGCACTCTCTAGCACTTAATATGTTCTGTGGTACAATTACAATAGGTTTGCACAACAGAAGATACATTATGATTTAAATGGAGTTTGTTATTACAATTCAATAACGCGCGATTGATTATTTCCCCAACCTCTCATACTAATTTCACTTGGTTCACACCAGGGGTACACGTCCTCTCCAATGAAGTGTATAGCATCCATGCCAGATTCAATACATTCATCACACGTTTTTCCAATATCATCAATGATACACCCGATACCAAGAGCCCGACAGACGTCAACCTTTTTGATTTCATTCTCAGTAAAACTATTTGTAAGAATGACATCATCAAAAACACCCGGAAAAAAACGCTCAATCCACAGTTCAGTTGTTTCACGTACCATTTCTTGGCGTCCTGTGACGATATACATTTTATCAAATGTTTGTCTGAAGTTCTGCATAGCTGGTTGAGCACCGAGAATTGGTTTGAGGTTGAGAAACTCCCTGGAGCGATAAAACTTGTGAAGAATTTCTTGAGATTGTTCCTCTGTGCAGTTGAATATTTCCCGGTACAGGTATTTGTATTTGGGTCGAGTGGGTAATGCGACACCCCTCCATTTAGCCATCGGTACAAGTAGGTTGACGAGGACTTCATCTACATCTACCGCAAGTTTAGTGTTCATTTACTTTCCCCAGATATTATTCATAGTCCCGAATCGCCACACCCACTGGGAATCTGGGTACCCCCAAAGCTGTGAGATTTTGGAAACGAACTGTGAGTTGCTTTCCAATGTACCTGTTTCTATTTGCATAGTAGACCTCTCGTTGTTTAATGGTACCCTCGGGTCTTACCGTGAACTCGTGACCATTCGTAGTTTTACATACCCAAATAACAGCGTCCGCGTCTCTCCCGTGACCAGTATGAGCACCAATAATTTCATACTCTTCAGTTTGGAACTCCTTAAACTTGAGGAGATAGTTACTTCTCTTGCCAATTTCATAGATACTCGTAGCTTCACGAATCATAATACCCTCGTGTCCCTGGTTCACAAACTTTGCGTGGAGTTTGGGAATATCAGACTTTTTTTGAACGAGAAGAGTCTCCACCGTGACCCGTTTCTGTCTTTCCGCAAATGGGAGATCTGGTTTGTGTGTATTAAAGTAATCAAATACATGAAACTCCAAGTCTTGAGGGTTCATCTTGAACATACTTGTAATTTCCTCAAACGTTTTACCTGGGGCGTAACATTCGCCATCTAACCATTCACCATCTTTGAGATCCTTGGTGAGATGCTCAACGCCATTGACAACCTTACCAGTTCTAGAGAAGCACCCACTCTTGGATACGAGGAGACGAACACCATCTAACTTGGGTTGAACATAAAAAGGTTCGGTAATATAATGGTGTCGGTCTTCCCACTTATTCGCCAACATGGGAAGAATTTGAACACCTTTCGTTCTCTCATTGGTCCACATCGTCTTGGCCCGAACTAAAGCCTTCTCATATCCCGTCTTGACATTGGTTCGCGACACAACAGTCTTGTCGCTTCCAACCACACCACTTGTCTTCACAATATCGGCAGTCCCATCCCCCAAATCTTCCACGTGTATATCGGTGTACCGACGACGACCATTTTTGTCTTCTCGGATAAGGCGTTCCATTATGTGTATAATTAATTTCTCAACTTTAAATATGATACCAGTTGTAAATTATGGTAGAATGGAGCGACTTAGGCCACCAGAAACACTATCTGTGTATACAAACGCAAATACATTTGCGATAGGTTTTATTATTTTATGTATTTTAGGTCTTTACAAACGCTACGTTACTATCAGTCAATCACGTGAGCAATCTTATACTTTAGACATTTTGATGCCGACAAATAGAGGTCTTTCTTCATCAACTTCCTAAACTTTCTTTCCGGGATTTCAGTTTTTGAGGTGTACATATTCTTGAGTGCATTCATAAACTTATCACACGTTTTCATTTCATCCTTGAGTTCTTGGTATTTACCCCAAAACTCGGTACTCAATTGGTGAATCAGAAGGTATGCATTTTCACCCATGCGACGCTCTGACCCACCCAAAAACATAAATGTAGCCGCGGAACAACATGCACCTTGGGCTATGGTAATAACCTTGACTCGAGACTTTTCAATGAGATTCTTAAGTGCTAACCCGGAAAACATATCACCACCATCACTCATAATGTGCACACGGATTTCGGGTTCATACCCAATGAGATCAGCCTTTTGTTTTAAGAGGCGAATCTCAAGCTTTCTAAAGCTTTCCACAAATTCGAGTGTATTTTCAACCGTGATTTCGCCATAGAAGTGGATTTCATTTCCAATTGTCTTTGTACACTCGGGTTCAACATCTTCGGGTTCAACAACCTTTTTCGATTGCATTTTTCAATGCCTTCTTTACTTTCGTCACGTCTCTCTGTTTTAATTTACTTCCAACAGCAAGGTGGTTAATAACGTCAAAGTCTTGTGGACTTAGGTTGTACTCCACCATTGGAAGTACATTACCCGTCTCTGCATATTTCTTGAGTAGACACAGTTCATCTATGTACAATCCGGTTTTTGACTTTTTTTGTATTTCCTTGTACTTTTGGTTTCTCATTTTGTAATTCCCATATTTTGTCCAACAACTCCCAGGTCTAATCTTTTCTCTGATTAACGGAGTTCCCATACCAGTTTTGGGGATTGTTAGCGCATTGAGCACAAAGTATGGCATAAGGTTCCAATCACCCGAGGAATATATATGAGAATCGTACACATCCGCATCAGAGAATGCCGATGCAACACGATTTACATGTACACCCTTGGAGTCTAAGTAATTTTCTTGAAAAATATCCCATAGATGACCATGTTCAGAGATTGAATCGTGTATTTTGATGGGTTGAGCATCTGTAAGAATATCTGTAATAAACTCCTTGGGTGTTTTGAAAACATCCGTTACATCATAGCCATCCACGTATGATAAAAAGTTCCGAATATTTCCATGTGATTGAATCGCCGCATTTTCAATTTTTGGTGTTCTTTCACCAATCAAGGATATCAATTTCTCAATTGTGGGTTTCATAACGAAGATAGTTTCAAAGTTTGGAAACATACACATATTTACCGACGTAACAACAAGAGATCCCCGTGTGAGACGTTCACCATCAGCCACACGCTCTACTATGGTTTTGAATTCGGAATCATAATCATCGATAAATGCATGTTTTCCAGTATTCTTTATGAATGCTAGAAAATTTGATTTACTTTTAAGATGTTCTCGTTGTATTTCCACACTATTGTTTTCATTCAAAACTGATTGAAGTATATATGTCTTCCCAACACCCGAAGCCCCGCAGATAAATACATTTTTTCGCTCCCTAATGTACTTTTGTAATAGATCAATGTGTTGCGTGTGAAGTGTTGTCACAGGCTCTTCTTTTTTTTGTTCAACTATCTTAATGAAGGAATCCATTGATGATCTTACTAATCAGGCTATAGATTTAGTGCTGGAGAACGACGCACTACAAGAACGTATCGTAAAACCTTTAAAAAGGAAAATTTTACCATATGCGGTGTGTGCTATTTTGACAAATGTGGGTATGTGTATTCTTATGGTATACCTTGCTCGACGTCTCTCTCTTCTTCAGAGACCACTGATTTAATATCCTCTTCGGCATCTATTTCCGATTGCATTTCGTCGAGAATTTTAAGCTTCGCATCGTACTCTTCTCTCGATTTTACAAGTTCTCCAACCTTGCTGAGTGGACCACCTCTTGTAAGAGATGCGATGGCACTTCCGGTGTTAACTTTTAACTTTGGAATCGCGCGAACATCGAGGATTTCGGGTTTAGTGAACACATTGTCGAGGGGGTATTCTCTCTCAAATTCTGCGAGTATGCTAGTGGGTATGGATGGCGATTGTTCAATGAGGCGGTCATACTCGGCTTTGCAATTGTTCACAAAGTCAAGACCGTCAGCACCACGCTCCCGTCGTGGAAGAGCTAGCATCAAACGAATATTTCGAGATAAGAGACCGTAAGAAAGCGCGGCCGCTTTGTGGTTCTCCATGAGTTCATTAATCTTAAGGAACTGCATAATAGTTGCCACGAGACCCGCGATGAGATTTAAACCACCAATAACTGATGGAACCATACTTCGCATACTCTCAGGGAACTGCTCCTGGGCAAAGTTCGCTGTACCTGTGAGTGTTGATAATACAATAACGGGTAAAGTAAAACGCATCGAGAGACCTTTGTACATAAGAAACGCTCGGTGGTTCATATATCTGTAACACCCAGACGCCTCGCCCCACTGTCTCAATATAGATTCATGTTGATCATTCCAACTTTCTTCTCGAAGTTGAAGCTCCTTCTTTTTTATCGCGGTAGTCGACATGCCACCGAAATTTTCTTCGCTCATATTATTATAGATGAACATAATATTCTTGATTCATCTTATTTTTCTTATTGCCATTCTCGTCGTTCCATTTACAAATGATCGCCGAAACTTGGAGTTTTACTCAATACTTATCCCATTTTTATTCTATCATTGGTCAGTCAACGACGATACATGTGCTTTGACTCAGATGGAGATGGTTGTGACTGGACAAGACAAAGAGGAAACATTCATGCATCGAGTTGTGAGTCCCATATATAAGATGGAAGATAACGATATAAATAACTTGACAAAAACTGTATTCTTCTTCTTGTGGGCATTGGTACAGTTTCGTCTTGGACGTTTCGATACGTTCATTCATGACATAAGAACGCTCATGTCTGGTAAAGCCCCAAAGTAAAATGCCAAATTGGCGCGAGGAGGAGTACAGTTTCTATAAGATAACCTAAGTGATAACATATACTTACATTAATTATAAACATGCTTGACTACATTGATCCCAGTGAACACTCTATTATCGGTAACGGATACGTGATTAAACACCACATCACCGTTATCGACATGGACGAGCAAGCGTCTAAGTTCTCCTTCTGGCTCAATATATTCAAAAACATAACTGATGACATGTACATTAATCCCTTGCCTAAGAAGCACATTAAGAAGTTTTACACAAATCTCAAAGCTTTGAAGGGAGATTTCGTTGTTCAGATGAACGAAAGGGAGAGTCTTCAAAGGGTTGGGGATAAAGTTCACTATATTTATTAATAAGATGAACTGCTTGGTATAAAGTTTTGACGCCAAGACATAGTAGTACACCCATGGATCCCATTCAAGAGATTGATCAGCAAATTAAAACCCTCGAGGCATCTAAAGATTATCACCACCAAAAATATATTCAAAATATTGAAATTTTAGATGAAAAGTTAGATAGAATTGAGCACCAAATGCAACGAACAAAGTCTCATGTAAAACAGGATCTTCTTAAGAGACAGCTTCATTGGTATGAAACCGAGATCGACAAGATGGATGAAGCGATTGAGACTGTGACAAATAAAATTGACACTGAAATCAAGAGACTTGAGGAAATAAAAAAGAAAATCCGAGAAACCAAGGAAAAGGAAAAAAAATCATTCGACTACAATCTTGGTAAACTCAGAGAATGTGTACAACGTCGATCCACGGTTAATGTATTCGAAGCATTGGAGTCAATTGGAAATGCGCTTGAGATTCTCAGAGCCGAGCGGACTCAAACCTAAACTTATCAAATGTGTGCACAGATATTTTAAAATTGTAATAGACTACCATACATAGTGCATCTGCAATATCATGTTTTCTTTCATAGGGAATATCACCATCGATATATTTATTTGCAATAGAAACCGTCCTCAATTTTCTCTCTTCGTAATTGAGGTGTCGCATACCAAAATGTGTATGCATGCTCACAGGTGAAACCAGTACAACTTTATCTTTGAACATGTAATGTAGAAGTATCTCAATATTTGTAAATCCACCGGGTGGTTGACGTTCTATAAGTATGGTGTCTGCAGACTCGAATATGTATTTGTGATCGTCTACAAATAAAGGAATGAGATCTACAAAATCATTAGATTGAATATATTTATAATCCTCGAGACTTATTTTCTTTATAAACTCAACGTCAATCTTCGGACCTTTACCACATTCAGCGAGAACGAGACCCATATTATGGTATCCAATATCGATCGCAAGAATCTTCATTTCTTTATGTAAAAAATATTCCTTAACTAATATAAATGAAGACCAAGACAAAGACACAACTCATGTGGTCGGCACTTGTTGTACTCACACTCCTTTTGGGGTATATGTATCAAAATCCAAAAATAGTTAAAGTTCCAGTCGAAGTACCAGTCGTACCACCACGTCCAATGATGCGCCGTGAACGACGCCATGAACCCGAGTTTAGAGGTCCACCAATCAAACAATATAAACCTGGACACATGCAACAGATGGGTGTTCTTATGGGCCCCGGTCAGGAAACACTTCCACTCTACGGGAAAGAAGTCACGGGTCGTCGTGACCGGTATCACTATTACACCACAACTGGCGGTGAAAACTTGTACCCAATCCCAGTGAGTCACAATACGCGTGATTGTATGGAAGATATCGGATGCGAAGAACTCTATGGGAATGAATCAGTCTCGGTTTTAGGTAAGACTGGTGCATACGCAGTGAATATGTATAGAACGGATGACTTTTTCTAAAATTACTTTGGAGGTGGTGATGGTCGAGTAAACCGATCGTAAGTATCTTTAGTTAACATCACAGACGAAAAACCACTTGATACACAACACACAGCCAATATCATCAGAATAGGTGGACTTTTAAATGGGAAACTTATCATGCGTTGGACGACCATAGCCGAACACATACACGAACATAATAAGGATATGAAAGTGCTTACATCTAAATCCTTGTTCTTATCGAACGCAGTTTTAGGTGATTTGATTAAACCTATACCAGGCACGGATACACCAAGTGCGTCTAAACCTAAAGCTCCAATTAAGATAGGTAATACCATTTACTATACACTAACAAAAATTATTTTTGAGCATATCATATTCCCTACCCTGAAGTCCTGTAGCTTTTGAGTATTTTGCTTTAATTCTCAAAAGTTCCAAAATCGTATCATCATCTAAATGTTTACAAAAGTCCCTCTTTGCAGCGATATCATCCAGTTGACCCATCTCTTTACGAGCTTGGATATAGGGCCAAGTATGTCTTCGAAGTGATTCAAGTTCGAGCTCAAGTTGTATAAGCTTTGGAAGGATCACACGTCGTATGAGTTGGTTCGTATCGTGTAGATCGTCACGCCACTCCATCATACATTTAAAGTGTTTGATATCTTTAATTTTGTATGTATCTTAAAAGTTTAGGTCCATACATATACAATGAAGACCCTCAGAAGATTTGGGTACTGGAGTTCAGCCCCTGTTCCAGAGCACAGACCTAGATATCGCATCATTGCCGCTCAAAAAAGTGAAGATATTCACTATGAAATGAAAAAGCGGGAAATCACATGCGCGGCTCTTGAACACATGTATTCGTCCCCATCTTTGCGTGAACCAAAGAAAATGACGGTAAGACAAATGCGCCTCAAAATGCTTTTACACGAAGCCCTCGATGTTGCACATGCAATCTGTGCACGCGAAGATGCCGATGAATGTTTATGGGCTTGGGAAATCGTTGATGAAATTGACGACGCGGCGACCAGGGCTGGGGTGTGGTACAGATAATTTTAG
>Ga0222716_10004865_pt1 | contig 10495 bp, 7 predicted proteins | sample C33_13DmetaG_FD_165044 | JGI IMG/M metagenome (GOLD analysis project Ga0222716, IMG submission 165044) | Estuarine water microbial communities from San Francisco Bay, California, United States - C33_13D | ecosystem: Environmental > Aquatic > Marine > Unclassified | place: USA: California... | reverse complement strand
TCGCCCTCGCCTTCGCCCGCTTCACCGCGTCCTCGCGACTCACACCGCCTTCCGTCGCCGTCGCCTCGCCTCCCATCGCGCCCTCGCGTCGCGCGTCGTCGTCGCCGTCCCGCTCGCGCGTCAACCGCGCCCACCCGCGCTCGACGCACAGCGCCGTCTCCTCGTCCCCGAGCTCCAGCGGCAGCCCGCGCGCGACGTCCTGCGAGCGAAACCCCGGAAGCGCGCCGACCATGGCGCCGATCACCCGTCGCTCGCGCAGCTCGACGACGTCCGCGGCGTCGTGCACGAACGCGCGTCCGTCGAGCGCGCGAATCGTCGGCCGCGCGTCGCGCGCGCGCCGCGGCGCGTCGTCGCGCGTCGACGCCATCGCGTCGCGCGACGCCCTCGACCGCGCGCGCGCGCTCGAGCGCGCGACGGCGCGCGCGACGGCGCGCGCGCGAGTGCCGCCGCCACATCGCGACGCCGCGGCGCCGCATGTTCGCGCGGCGATCGACGAGCGACGGCGCGTTCACGCTGTCGAAGCGCGCGTCGACGACGACGGCGACGACGACGGCGACGCTCGCGACGGCGCCGCGGGACGGGCGCGTGACGCTGGACGACGTGGAGGAATTCGTCGAGGAGAGGAAACGCGCGGCGAACGACGCGCGCGCGCGGAGCGTCGGGAACGCGCTGCTCGCGGCGTCGCTCGCGTGGAGCGCGGCGCGACGCGCGTGGGAGGCGTGGCGACGACGACGGGAGGCGCGCGCGACGGCGACGACCGAGCGCGAGGAGGCGGAGGAGACGGAGGACGACGCGAGGGACGACGCGAGGGACGAGAGACGCGAGACGCGCGAGGGGTCGTGAGCGCGGACGCGCGCGATGACGGAGGCGGGAGAGATCGAGGCGCCGAAGTACGAGCGCGCGCTCGGAGGACTCGGGCTCGGGACGGCGGTGGTCGCGGCGACGACGACGACGACGACGGCGACGGCGACGGACGCGAACGTTCGGTCGAGAATCGGTGGCGATAAAGCCGCGGTGCGCGCGTTGCCGGTGACGCGAGGCGGACTGGGGGAGGATGTTATCGATTTTTCGTACCTGGACGCGGCGCCGATACGGAACGAACCGGGAAGCGCGAGCGCGACGGCGGTCAAGGCGCTGGCCGTGGAGGAGGAGGAAGCCGAGGAGGAGTACTTCGATCCGAACGAGAATCCGCGATGGTGCCCGCCGGGAACGGTTAAACGATTGAGGAATTTGCAATCGCCCTTGATCAGGCTGCACAACGAAATCGTGGATTTCAGTAGGTATTTAGAGCCCACCGAGGAGGAAGCGACGTCGCGCGCCGCCGCCGTCGAACGCGTGCGAGCGGTGGTGCGCGGGATCTGGCCCGACGCTCGATTCGAAGTTCACGGTTCGTTTGCGACCGGTATGTACTTGCCGAGCTCGGACATCGATGCCGTGATCTTGGACAGCGGTGCGAAAAATGCGGGTCTGTGTTTGAAGGCGCTCGCCGTCGCCTTGGCGCGACGCGGCATGGCTATGAAGATACAACTCATAGCCAAAGCGCGCGTGCCCATCGTGAAATTCGAAGAAGTCGAAAGCGGACATCAGTTTGACATTAGTTTTGACGTCGCGAACGGGCCGGCGAGCGCGGAGATCGTTCGAGAAAACATGCGAAGGTTTCCCGCGTTGCGTCCGCTCACCACGGTGTTGAAGGCGTTTCTTCATCAACGCGGACTCAACGAGGTATATTCCGGTGGCATCGGCTCTTACGCTCTGCTTTGCATGGTGATGGCTCATTTACAGTTGCATAACACGACGTGTAAGTCGACGTGGGCGGGCTCGCACGGCGCGAGCGATGCTAGCGAAGGCTGCCTAGGAACGCTTCTCATCGACTTTTTTGAGCTCTTCGGTCGCAGGCTCGTCGCGGAAGAGGTTGGGATCTCATGCGGAGGCAAAGGTCCAGGCTTTTTCAAGAAACGCGACAAGGGCATGTACGAAAACTCTCGGCCGTTCCTATGGGCAATCGAAGACCCACAAGACGAAACGAATGATCTCGGTAGGAACTCGTACGCGTGCAGGCAGGTGAAGAGCGCGTTCGAGCACGCGTTCACCGTCATCACGGCGCCTGTGGATAGTAGGAACGGATTTCTACTTCGCCGCATCGTCCAAATGGATCCATCCTGGTGCAAGACGCGCGAACCTCCGAAAGAGCCGGGCGCGATCCGGGGCGTTGCGTTGGACTTTCCCAAACACGTCGTGAGCGGTCGCAAACGCGCGGCGCGCGACCAGAAACAAATAGTTGAAGCGCGCGGCAAGAAACGAGCGCGCGCGGATGCAGACGACGCGATCGACCTCGACGATTACAACGACGTTTCCGTCGATGTACTCGATGAAGACGAAGATGACGGAGACTCGTCGTCGGAAGAAGGCGAAGCGGCTTCTGCGAAAAAGAAACGCAAAGGAAAACGGGGCAAGAAAAAGCCGGCGAAAAATCGAAATGCGAGCGGATACTTTGCAAAAGGCCGACCCATGGGAAACAAAAAACAAAAGACGTAATGGACCAGTTTCGAATACATCGTTAGACGAATCATCAATCAATGCTTATTAAAACCTCGACGCGTAATAATCTCAATCCGTAAACGCGCTCTCCGCGAGGTCGATGGCTCTACCGAGCGCCGCCGCCTTGTTGACAGTCTCTTGATACTCGCTCTCCGGGTTGGAATCCGCGACGATTCCAGCGCCAGCTTGAAGGTGAATCATCCACTCTCGCGAACCGTTAGTTTCTTTGGCCTGGCGAGTCGGAACGACCATGGTGCGCAATGCGAGCGCCATGTCCATCTCGCCTGTGAAGCCTACGTAGCCGATGCCACCACCGTACGGACCGCGACGCGTCACTTCTAAGTTGTCGATGATCTGCATCGCGCGGACCTTTGGTGCGCCGCTGACTGTGCCCGCGGGCAAAGCCGCGCGGAGCACGTCCCACGGGCCGAGGTCGTCTATTAAGTTACCCGTCACCGTAGAGGAAATGTGCATCACGTGCGAATAGCGTTCAATTTCCATGAGCTTCTCGACCTTGACCGTACCAGCCTTGGACACGCGACCGACGTCATTTCGCCCAAGATCGACGAGCATAACGTGCTCGGCGCGCTCCTTTTCATCCGCTAGGAGATCAACCTCGAGCGCCTCGTCTTCTTCCGGCGTCTTCCCTCGCATGCGCGTTCCCGCTAGCGGACGGTTCACGACCGTGCGCGCCTTGTCGACGCGGCACAAGATTTCAGGACTCGATGCGACTAAGATGCAGTCGCGACCCTGGTAATAAATCATGTACGGCGACGGGTTGACGACGCGCAAAGCTCGGTACACTTCGAACGGGTCCACGGACGTCTTCCGTTGAAATCTATGACTGAGAACGAGTTGGAAGATGTCACCCGCCTTGATATGCTCCTTCGTCGCCGCTACCGCCCCCAAAAACTCATCCTTGGTCATCGTGCTATCTTTCGGTTCGCTCGGTCTCTGGTTTAGTTCCAAGTTGACGTATCCTTGCTTCATCGGCGGGGACTTGGACGGCTGCAAGTCGTCTATCATCGCGTCCAAAGCGTCCATACCCGTCGTGTACGCCTCGTCGGCGCTCGAGTATTCGTCAACCATCACCCAGTGTACCGCATAGAGCTGTTTTGTGGCGTTATCGAACACAACAACATCCTTATACAATCCGAGATGAATATCCGGCAGCGACCTGTCGTCCTTCGGCGCGCCTTCGAAACCGAGCTTGCTTTGATACTGATATCTCACCGTGTCGTACCCCGTGAACCCGACCCATCCGCCCGCGAAGCAATCCGGCAACCCCGGCGTCTTACACGCTCGCCAGTTCTCCCCGATTCGCTTCATCACCTCCATCGGATCCCGTTCCGTCGTCGTCTCGCTCGCCGCCCCCCCGCCCTCGTGTCGCGTCACCGTCACCTCGTAATCCTTCGCCGTCACCTCCATCACCGGTCGTCGTCCGAGGAACGAATACCGTCCAATCTGCGTGCCACCGACGACGGACTCGAGCAAAAAACTCGGCGCCTCGCGCTCGTCCTCCTTGACGAGCAGTCGATACGCCAGGATGGGCGTCAGCTGATCGTCGAAAATCCTTCGGTACAGCGGCACGACGTTGTTCCCGAGCTCCAGCGCGCGATCGAACGCCGCGCGCTGCGTCTCTCGCGCCACCGTCGCGGACGCCGACGCGCGCGCGCGCGCGCGCGCGCCGCGCGACGGCGTTCTTCGCGTTTCGATGCGTCGCGATTCGATGCGTCCTCGAGTCCGACCGGCGCCGCCGCGCGCGCGCGCGGGCGTCGCGCGCATCGCGGCCGACATCGCTCGCGCGCTCGACGGCGTCGCGACTCGATCGCGCGTCCCGCGCGCGCGGGCGATCGGCGCGCGCGCGTGTGCGGGCGGATAAAGCGCGCGCGACAAACCCTCGGCGTCGCCTCGACGCGCGCGCGTCGGCACAGCGTCGCGCGTCGCGTCGCGCGCGCGCTCGAGCGCGCGGCGCGGACGACGCGCGCGTCGACGCGCATGTCGACGTTTCGAGCGACGTCCGCGGCGCGCGGGACGACGCTCACGGGCGACGCGAAGCTCGAATTCGTGTCGCAGCTGTTCGACGTCGTCGCGCATCGATACGACGCCGTCAACGCGGTCCTCGCGCTGGGATTCGTCGATCGATGGCGAAGGAAAGCGCTGTCCGCGGGACTCGTCGCGACGTTCGCGCCGGCGTTCGCGAACGGGCGGCGGGCGTTTCGAAGGGGAGACTCGGTGCTCGACGTCGGGTGCGGCACGGGAAACGTCACGCGGTTTTTGCAGTACGAGGCGATGAATTACTTGGCGCTCGACGTCGTGGGCGTGGATTGTTCGAAAAATATGATCGAGGAAGCGCGTCGGTTGACGCCGGGCGAGGCGAAGTACGAGGTCGGGAACGCGGGGAAGTTGAGGTTCGCGGACGCGTCGTTCGACGTCGTGACGACGTGCTACACGCTCAGAAATTTCTCCGACGTGCCGGAGACGTTGAGGGAGATGTTCCGCGTGTGCAAGCCGAACGGGACGCTGTTGATTTTAGATGCGTTTCCGCCGACGGGAATTTTCGGGGCGGTGTTGCGGTTGTGGTTGCGCTTCGTACTGCCGCTCGTCGGCGCGTTGATGACGGGCGAAAAGAAGGCGTACGCGTACCTGGGCACTTCGATCGAGCGCGCGAGGACGCCCAGAGAGATCGCACACGAGCTCGAGGCGCTCGGCGCCGAAGCGGTGGAGATCTCGGCGTTGTTCCCGTTCGGCGCCGCCTCGGCCATCATCGCGCGAAAGCCCGTTTGATGGATCGAGTAAATACATTCACAATGTACCGATATGTTGTAATGATGTTGTAATCTCGCGCGACGTTGGCACACATAGTCATCCATCCTTAATATTTGTCCTCCCACCCTCGCCTCAAAACGTCTGCGCTGAGACTGATATCAATCAAACCGATGCGGTTGGTGGGTTGTCGCATTGCACGCCACCGCGCCTGCCACGAGCTTGGCACGCGCAGCAATTCCCTCCTGTCTTACATTGGGTCGCGCCGCCGCACCCTCCGTTATTACACACGCATGTGGCATCGCTCGGGCCGTTGTTGTAGTCGGCGACTGGGTTGCATCCGTCGACGGTGGAACAAGACCACGAATCGTCGTTTGGAGGCTCAAAGGCGCCCGCTTGACAGGACAAGGCGCAATCATTATTCCCTTGCCCGCACGAGCCGCAGACCGAATACTGCTGGGAGTTCGGACAGTCACCGAGTATCCTGCACAATTCGCCCTCTTGGCACTCATTCGCGGGTTTGCATTCGTAACCGACGGTCGCTCCGCCCACGACGTTGGCGCAACACACGGATCCATCAGGGCAGCATGTTAGCCCGCCGTCGACGGCTGGTCCACAGCATACGCTAATAGTTTGATTTGTGTTAATGCACGTGTCCAAATACTCCGAACCGGGCGGGCACTGAGAGGTGGGAGGTTGACGCGCGCAACCAGTCGGGGGAGAGGGAAACCCGTCACCAGGGACGCCTGCTTGGCAACTCCAACCAGAAGGACCGCCCGGGAAATCGTAGCAGCAAAAGTTCGGGCCGAATTCGCCGATTGGCTCTGTGTCCCCGATCTCGCAGCACACACCACCGCAGCAAATGCTACCGGACGGAGTACCACCATTGCGCGCAGATTGCGCGGCGACGATCGGGTTCACCGGATCCGTGCACTCACTCAACTCTGGTTGCAACGAACACTGTGGAGGCGGCGGGCAAAATGGGCTCGGACACTTGTATTGTCCGTCCTCCGGGGTAGCTCGGTAGCAAATATCTTGGTCACAGACTGTGCAACACAACCATTGAACGCCGTCTTCATCCGACGGACAACAGACACCACCGCAACACGTGCGCTCGGAGTCCGAACGGCACTTCGGCTGTCCCGTGGTCGGGCACTCTGGCGGTGGCGGCGGACACGGTAACCCTTCCGGGATACAAATCGTGTATCCGAGTACTTCGTCGTAGCAACACTGCTCGCCTTTCTCCGCTTTGCACTGCGCATCGGAGTGACAGTACGCCGCGCAGTCTTGAAAGCTCGTCACGCACATCGCATCGTCAGAATGCGGCTTCGTCGCGCAACACACTTGATTCACGCCGCAATCGGCGTACGAGTTGCACGTGGTGAGCGCCTCGCATTGTTCGACACTTTCGACGCACGAAAAGTGAGCGTGACCGTAAAACTCGGCACCAGCGTCACAGCAAATGCTGCCTTGGGCGCCGAACTGGTGCCAAAGACCTTCGCAAGATTCTCGTCCTTCGCAAGCGATGATTTGTTGTTGGGTTTGAAAAATGAAATCGTACCACCACTGAAACTGATTCGGTTCCTCTGCGCGAGCGATGCGCATTCGACCGCCTCGAGGATCGCTCACCGCGTGTTCTTGCGCGTACGCACGCGCGGCGAGATAAAAGTCGACGCCGGTCTGATCTACTTCAACCGGAGGCAAGTTCGAGTCGCGTCGATTACGCGCCGCGCGACTGCCCGCGGAGCCGCGGCGACGTTCCCGAGGCGAGAAGAACGACGCGATCCAGTCCAAGCCGGCTTCGTCCGGAGACGTCGTCGAGCGGCCGCGTGAAGAGCCGCGCGACGCGCGGGTCGCGATGAACTCATCGCGCGCTTGCGTGAGAAACGCCTCGACGTCGTTCATGTCAATGTCCTGGGAACTCACGTCGCGGGGACGAGACGTCGCGGGCGCGGGCGTCGCGCGGGTGCTCGCGCGCGGCGCTGAGGTCGGCGCGGCGTACGCGCTCGTCGTAAGGGCGAGCGCGGCGAGAAGGACGCATATCGATCGCGCGCGGCCGCGGACGGTCATCGTGGAGTCGAGCCGTCGAGCCGAGTTGTGGCGTTAAAAACGCCGATTGAAATCGCCGTTTTTTCTGACGTTTGTTCTGACGCGACACATCGCAGTGATTACTTTACATTTTACATCGATTAAGTCGTACAGACGGCGCCCACGGCAGTGGAGGCGGACGAGGAAGAATTCGCGGGCGATTTCGAGCGGCGACCGGTGGGGTACTCTCGCGCGGCGCCGACGACGGTGGCGCGTTTTGCGATCAACGCCGTCGAATTCTTGTACTCTTCGCTCTCTAGCACGGGCCAGTGCTTCGCGAGCAGCGACGCGAGCTCGCGACAGAGCTTGATGCTTGATTTCCTCGGTCGAGACCGCGATGATATGGGCCGCGGTTCATCGCCGAGTAACGCTCGAAGCGTCGCCGTGGCGCACGTGGCGAGCGGACGAAGGGCGTAACCGCCTTCAAGAGCGACGACGACACGCCCGGTGCCGATTTCAATCAAACGCTTCGTCATGTGCATGTAACCCGTGGGCGATACCATCATACCTCCGAGTGGGTCGCCGTCCGCGGCGTCGAATCCGGCGGCGATGATGATCAAATCTGGAGCGAAAGATTTCACCACGGGCTCAATGACGATGTCAAACGCGGCCAAGTAATCGGCGTCTCCCAAGCCCTTCTCCGACCACGCCACGTTCACATTCGTACCGCCTTTACCAACCTCCGCTATATCACCCGTGCCCGGATAAAATCCATCGCCATATCGATGCAACGATACGTACATGACGCTCTCGTCTTCGAGAACGATGTCCTGGATGCCGTTGCCGTGGTGCACGTCCCAATCGATTATGAGTACTCGCTCGCACAGTTTTGTCTCGATCACCGCTCGTGCTCCCACGACGGCGTTATTGAAGAAACAAAATCCCATCGCTTGTCCGCACACCGCGTGATGTCCCGGTGGTCGCACCACCGCGAACGCTCGGTCTACGTCTCCTCGACACACCGCCAAACACGCCTCCGCGACAGTCCCCGCCGCCATGCGCGCCCCCTTCGCCGTATGCTTCGTGAAGAAGATGTCATCGCCGAACACGCCCTCTCCAGTCATAACTTGCACCTTCTCCCCATCGACGTCGAACGCCGAATCGACAAACGTCACGTGTTCCTTCGAGTGCGCGCGCGTCAGCTCGGCCTCCGTCGCCTCTCGCGCCTCCAAGCGTTCGCATCTCAAATCCAGTTTCTCCGCCTTGATCTCATTCACGACGACCCGATGTCTCGCCGGCTGTTCAAAGTGTCCCTCCTTTTCGTGCAGTTCCATCGCGTCGTCGTACAACAACCCCACGCGGCGCGGCGCCGGCGCTTCGCCGCGCTCGAGCTTCACCGCGGACTCATCGACGCTCACCGTGCGCGCGTGCGCGTGTTTCCGCAACGGCGGCGGTGTTTGCACGCGCGTGATCGGATGCTGCGTGTCCTCGCTCGCTCGCAGGCCGAGCGCGCCGAGGCCCGACACGAGCGCGTCGACATCGGCGACGTCGACGCTCGCGTGGTCGAGGGCGACGGCGCGCGCCTTGACCGCCGCCACGCGCGCGAGGACGGCGTCGACGCGCGCGTCGACGATCGACGCGTGGTTGGTCGTCTTCGGTGGTTTCTTCTTGGCGGACGACATCGCCGGACGACCGCGTCGCGCGCCCGCGAGGCGGTGTCTGCGGTTTGCCTGTGTAACGGTTTTTTACGGCCTACGCGTCGCGTTCATCATTAATGTGTACGACGTGCGTCTTCTATGGGACTCGCGCGCGACCAGAGCGCGGCGAGAGGGTTGAGATGCTTTTTCGCTTCGGGGTCGGCGTCGGGTTTGCGCGCGAGAAGCGTCGGCGTCGGGGGCTTCGCTTTCGGCTGGGGCGCCGCGGCGAATAACGCGGCGATGGACGAAGACTTGGCGGACGGCTTCGACTTTGATGGACGCGAACGGCGCGTGCCGTACCAATCGAACGCAAACTCGTCACCGACGGCGTCATCGAGCGCGCGAGCGTTCGTCAGCGGAGCGTCGCGCCACTCCGTTCCCCACGCGAACCAAATCGGTCCTCGCGTCGGTTTGGGATCGAGCGCGCGCACACGCTCGCTCCAAAACGAAATTTCGTCGTCGTCGAGCACGCGCTCCATCGTCCCGTGCCGTCTATGAACGCGAATCAAACACCCCCAGTCGACCGTGCGCTCCAATCGCGTGGGCATTTTTCGTCGCACCGCACCGACGGGTAATCCTTTTTGTTCTCTATCTCGCTGAAATGTCTCGTGCTCCAACTCGTCCGCGGCGACGAGCAATAAATCATGTTCTCGGCACCAGCGCACCGTCTGCGCGCCGACATCGCCCGTGATCCAATCTCTGTTCCTAAACTCCACCGCCGTGCGCGCGCCGTTCAATCGCGACTGACACTCCAAAGCGTGCGCTCGAAGCGCGTCGCCGACGCCTTGCGATAGGTGAAATTGAAACACCACGCAGCCGAGCTTCCCGGCCTCGACGATCGGCGCGATGGCGTCGTTCCAACGCGCCCACAGCGCATCCTTCGCCCGCGGCGGCATCGACGAGTACGCGACGCGCCCCGAAGGCGTCGGCGCGAGCATCTCGCGCACTTCGCGCGGCAGCGAGCGGGCGTCGACGGTCGACGCGCACAGCCCGCCGAACGCCTTCACGAGAAACACGAACCCATCCGGCGTCGCGTCGACCCAACGCTGGACGACGTCCCTCGTGGGAATGGCGTACGTGGTGCTGTCCACTTCGACGCACCCGAAACGCTCGGCGTAGCTCGGCAAACGCTTTTCCCCGCTCGACAGCTCGCTCGACGTGTAAAAGCTCAAGTTTTGGCTCTTCGACGCCCAGCCGCACGTGCCGTGCACGAGACGACCGTGGAGCGCGGACGGGTCGAACGAGGACGACGACGGCGCGTCGTCGACGTCTGGTGGGTTTTGTGGGCGCATGGACGCGCCCGCGCGCGTCGCGGTCTGCGGCTCGACTCGACGCGGGCGACGTCGAGTGCTTCGCGTTTCGCGTGAATATTGGTTCGCTAATAAGAATGCGCCGTGGATGGCGCGCTAGATGCTCGCTATGTCTTTGCTATGATGGTCGCTATGATGGTCTTTGCTAGATGGTCG
>Ga0222716_10004853_pt1 | contig 10501 bp, 7 predicted proteins | sample C33_13DmetaG_FD_165044 | JGI IMG/M metagenome (GOLD analysis project Ga0222716, IMG submission 165044) | Estuarine water microbial communities from San Francisco Bay, California, United States - C33_13D | ecosystem: Environmental > Aquatic > Marine > Unclassified | place: USA: California... | reverse complement strand
TAGAGAGACATACACGATTATTATTCTACAACTATTATTTTACAACGCATCCATGGCGGCGATGAAGCGGTCTAAACCTTCATCGAGGAGCTCCCGAGACGTGGCGAAATTAAGCCGAACGCATTCGCGTCTCCCAAAAGGCGCGCCATCGCTGAACGCCACACCTCGCTCTTCAAAGTACGTAAATGGGGATGTGTTGTTGGGAATTTTATCCATCATCTGCGTGCAATCAATCCACATCAAATACGAGCACTCGGGATACGTCCATGAAATATGCGCCGAAGCGCCGCTCGCGGTAAGTCTTGCGTCAATGTGCGCGCGTTGCGATTCTAAATACTTGACCAAAGTCTGCCGCCACGCCTCGCACTCATTCGATGACGAATACGCCGCGCGTAACGCGACGTAGCCAAATGGTGTGATTTCAGCCTTGTCGCTGCCGCTCCTCGCAAAGGCTAAGCGAAGTTCTTTATCGGCTATCAGCGCAAACGCGACATCCGTCCCAGCCACGTTAAACGCCTTTGACGGACTCGCCATGACAATCAGTCGCTCCGCTAAACCGGGGACGACATCTATCATCGACCCCATGCCGGTGAATTCGACGTCGTCCATCACTAGCTCGGCCCAAACTTCGTCACTCAATACGTACACGTCGCGCTCGACGCACATGCGCGCGACGCGTTCGATGTCGTCTCGAGCCCACACACGCCCAACGGGATTTGCAGGGTTACAAAACAACAGTAAATGCACGTCTTCGCGAGCCAAAACTTTGTCGAGAGCGTCAAAATCGACGTCGTACCGCGCGCGGCCGCCTTCAGACAAAGCGCGCCTTCGCAGCGGCACTTCGACCCGCGCCGCCTCCTGATTCCTCGTCGAATACAAAAATGGCGGATAAATCGGCGTACACATCGCAACCGTGCTGTTGTCTCTCCCGCGTAATCGCTGCACGGCGCGCACGGCGTGATTCAGACCCGGATTGAGTCCCGGAAGCCAACGCACCGAAGCGCGCGTCGCCGCCGCCTCCGGCCACCCATACCGTTGCACCATCCTTTCCCGCACGCTATCCACCACGGCATCATCCGCGTCGGCGTACCCATATATCCCACTCTCCGCGCACGCCGTCACCGCATCAATCACCGCGCGCGGCGCCTTGATATCCATGTCCGCCACCCACAGCGGAATCGTCGTCCCGTCGAATCGATTCCACTTTCTCGACAGCGTCGCCGCACCGCGCCGCGCGTGCGTGGTAAACTCCAGCGCCACGGGCGCAGACGCGCGCGCGTCAACCATTCGCGCGCGGCGCAGCGCGGTATGCGCGCATGGCGCGCGCGCGTGCGCCATGATGTGCGCGCGGGACACTGTGGCGCATGCGCCAGAGTTGGACGCAATCCTCACGCGCGCGCGAGCGTCGACGCGGCGCGAACGAGCGCACGCGGACGAACCGTCACGTTTCGCGCGAGCGACCGCGCGCGGTGCGCGGACGACGCGACGCGCGGCGGCGGCGACGCGCGCGTGAGCCGCATCGTGCGTTACAGTTGAAAACGCTTCTATTTTAAGCGCCAATGTCGAGCGCGCGTGCGCCGGCGGTGCGCGGGCGTCGATGCTGGTTGGCGTCGAATACGCTGCGCGTGCGTGGTCTCGATCGAGCGGCGACGCGCGGGAGCGGTGCGAGGGATGGTGACGGCGAGGAGGCGCCGGGGGAGGAGGAGCCGCGCGGGCCGCCGGGATTTGGGTGGATGTACGGCGGCGAAACGCGGGACGGGATTATGAAGATTTGGACGAGGCCGGCGCCGAAGTGGAGCGGCGCTCGAGCGAATATTAAAGAGGTGTACGCAGAGTGTGAATTTCGCGGAGTTTCGCGCGAGAGGTTTTGGAATGCGGTGTGCGACTTGGGGAGGTACGACGAGTTTGTGCCATTCGTCGCCGAGGCGCGGATTTTACGACACCAAGGCGCCAAGACGTGGTGTCACGCCAGAGTGAGCACGCCCGTGGTGAAAGATCGGGTGTATACGATTTTAATCACTGAGAATCACGATAAACGTGAGAAGAACGTGTGCTCGGCGAGTTGGGCCACCACGAAGGAATACGAACCGCCGACGCCGCGCGGCTTGGCGAAGATGCGGGCAAACTGCGGGAGTTGGCACGTGAGTGATCTCCCACAAGGCGATGGAATTCGTGTGCGGTATAGTTTAATTAGTGACCCAGGTGAGGGCGTCCCGGCGTGGTTGCTTAAACGAATGACTAGAAAAACGGTACCGGATGTGTTGCGCGCGTTTCGCGATAGAGCGCTGAGCGGAAAATCTGAACCAGTTCGCACGAAGCCGCCATCATTGCCGCTCGTGTCGAACGTTACAAATGCATTCGAAACTGTTATGGACAACTCACGCGCGTTCGTCATGGGCGTTCGAGACAAGCTGCTGGACAACGACGACAACAAAAAATTCTTTTCGACAACGTTTATTCAACAACATCTTCCGTTCCGGGCCGCGCCGCGGGTCAACTTGTGGACAAAGTATACTTCTTTTAGCGTCTATGAGAAGCAGCCGCATCGACGTAGCAACAAAGACAGATAGAAACGCACGCATAGCGCTGTACAACATGAAATGAAATGAACAACTAACGGTACCAGTACCGGTACCATCTTGTATTACAAACAAATCAAACCTCGTTACCGCCAATTGGATAATCCCACCACGGCACTTCACGAGTCATCACAAATAAACAATCATCATCGTCCCCAGCACGCGCGGCGCGACCTCGCGCGCGCGCCGCGTCAACAGCCTCCATCGTGCGAGCCGCTCGTACGATGCGCAAACTATCATCCACGTACGTCGTTCGCCATATCCTCGTCGTCGCATCGCCAGGGAAACTTTTTTCAAACACATCAAACCGCTGAAACGCACGCAGTTTCACCGTTTCAAACGTCACCTTCCACGTCGAGCCGCTCGCGTCGACGTCCCGCAACACGTCGTACCTCGCCCGTAAACGCACGCGTAGCCAACTCTCCGGCGGCACGGCTAATATATTCTCATACGCCATCGATGCCGCATCGACAACCTGGAAACTCTCACCCTTAAATGGACCTAACATGCCGTTGCTCGGTGGCGGCGCGTTCGTAAACGCCACGCGCCACGTGCCGTCGGATAACGCTTGCACGTCTGACGTCGTCTCGTACGCGCGCTCCAAATCCCTCGCCCGTCGCTCAATTACCTCCAACCCGTCGCCGCTGATGATCACCGCGCGCAACGCATCTTTAAGCGCCTCGAGCGGCACGCGACCGCTCACGCCCGTGTCCACGGACGCCGCCGCGCGGACGCCTCCGACGCCACGCGAGCGCATCGTCACCATGAGCTCCGTCTCCCGCCCCGTCTCACGCGCGCCCGCGCGTCCCGACGCGCGCGCGCCGCCCACAGATCGCCGCCCACGATGCGCGTCGCGCGTCCGCGCCGCCGCAGCGACGCTGGCGCATCGCCCGTGCGTCCTCGTCGCCGATTCCATGCGCGCGTGCGCCATTGTGTGACCACCCATCCCGCGCGCGTACGCGCCTTCGACGCGCCTTGACCATGCCGCGACGCGACGCGACGACGCGCGAACGCATCGCGCGCGCGTCGTGCGTCGCCCTCGTCGCGCTCGCGTGCGTTCGCGCGGCGAGCGCGACGACGGTGGCGGCGTTTTCGGCGGAGACGTTTGCGACGAGTGGCACCACAGCCGCGGCGTATGCGACGGCTCCAGCGGGCGGGCGCGACGGGGCGGCGTGGTACGCCGCGACGGCGTGGCACGCGGATTGGTACACGAACGCCCTGGGCGTCGATCGCGGGCGGAGCGTGACGGTGGAGGATGCGGCGACGCTGGAGGCGGCGCTGCGGGACCCGTTGGTGGAGTTTATCGCGGTTAACGCGAGTGAGATTACGCTCGATGTCGCGTCGTGGCCTGCCGAAGGGGCGTTAGTGCGTCGACGAGTGTCAATAGCGAGCGTTCAGGCGTATTCAGCGGTGGTGATTCACGCGGGTGGGATGAGTGTGGCAAACGTCGTGGATGGCGGGACGTTGACGGTGACAGACGTGCGCGTGGAAGACGCGGTAGCGAACGTCGGTGGGGCGTTTTATTTCGGACGTGCGCACGGTGGTGGGGCGTTCAATCGCGTGGTGTTTACGAATAACACTGCGGGAAATGGTGGGGCGGTGTTCGTGGCGAGTGACGTGAATAGTGGAAACGTGACGTTTTATAACTGTTCTTTCGACGCGAATCATGCCACCGCAACTGGTGGGCGTGGTGGTGCAGCCTTTGTCTCGAGCGATGGTCCGGCTGGGGTTGGATTTACGTTGTGTACGTTTACACAAAATACCGCGACGACTGGATACGGTGGAGCGATATATGCGGAAGGCGGGTACGTAGCCGTGAATGAGTGCGTCATCGACGGAAACGCGGCAACCGGCGGGGGAGGCGCGACGTTTCGCGGTGGTGGCATTATTTCCAGGAGCACGTTCAAAAATAACAACGCGACGGTGTACATGGGAGGTGGATTACACATCACTTCGGCATCGGGCGATCAAGTTGGTACGTATGGGAGTACAGTGCAGCGCTCGACGTTTAGTAGTAACTCTGCCATTCAAGGCGGAGCTGGCGTCTTCGCGTACGGATTGGTGAAATTGCTCGCTAACTCGTACACGTCGAATGCAATTCCGGACGATGCGGCGTTTGGTCTCGATCCAAATTATTACGTGTGTACGGATACTGAAATTACTGGCACCGGGTGCGCGATGCGACCAGAAATCGTGGGCGACTTGTACGATCCCGCAAAATTCGATCCCTTCTTGCCAGAGACGGAATACGCAACCATTCCTGCGTTTACAACATAGAGGAATATATCATTCATAGCATATAGCATAAGTAAGATTACAACGGCGCGAGTAGTGATGTAAAGTAATGTATAGCGCGTATTAGTACAATGATTTTTTGCCGAGCCTCTTTATGACTCCAACAACGCCATCCAATCGTGCTTGGACAGCTTTCCTTCGCCCGCGGAATCGAACAGTCGGATCATGCTATCCGCCTCTTGCCGGCTAGAAGCGCTCTTGGTGTACCGTTCGAGAGCGAGCTGGATATCATCCACCTCCAAGTACCCGTCGGCGTTGGCATCCATTTCGTCAAACGAAACAAACTCGTTGAGTTGGCCCCAACGCCATCGGCACAAATGGCGCATGATCAAGATCTTAAAAGGTACGCCATCATGAAACGTTGCGATGGACAGCGATCCAGATTCCACACCGAGACTTTCGGCAAGGCGCATACCAACCTCTTCAAAGACGGGAATACCATCTGTGCCAGAAAGCAATCCGCCCCACGTCACGACGCGATACTGACGCTCTCTATCCAAAGGTTCGCCGCGAATCTTGATGTTGAGATTTTCATCAACCTCGACGTCTTTATCCCAAAGCAAATATCCCCCCCAAGAGCACGTCTTGCTCTTCTGCTCTTCGCTGAATGACAGGGCGCGATAAATGTCGTCGCCGCTCATGTCAAGGGTGATAATGTTGTTTTCAAACGGAACTTCGGCGACAAAATCGCCATACGTCAACGGTGTGTCGTAGACTTTGTTCGCACGCACTCCACCAGAGTTGTACAAGCACAGGTCAACCTTGCACTCGTCTCGCAAAATGGTGGAGAACAACGTGCCGAGCGTCGTTTGCTTTTGACGCACGTCGAGGGAAGACAGAGGCAGCAAATCCAAACGTTCCGCGTGTTCGTGAAGAGGTAACACGTACTCGTGCAAGTCTCTCAACACTTCGGAACGTTCCCAGATATCTGCATCGATATCGTCGCATCGTTCGTACCCAGCCAGTGAATGTAACGTGGCAGTGACGTATACGTTGCCTCTGCGTTGTCGCACGGTGCTTTGAGGACCCGGAACGACATCCCATCCATCGCCACGCGAGTTATTGAGCGTATCTTGTTCGTCGTTCCTGGTTGTCGCCGGAGCTGGCGCGCCGCTGCGAATTGCTCGGGTGATGCTCGCAGCACGACGCCCAGACGCAGTCAAGCTGCTCAAGTCGGAAGCGTCTTCGAGCGCTTCGTCGTTTGCAAGCTCCACGGTAACCATGACAACATTCTCACTGTCTTGACCCGCCTTCAAGCACAGCACATCGGTGCCATCAATTGCGCCATGAAACGGGTGATGCTCATGTCCACCAAGAATTAATCCCAAGTTTGGAACTTCGCGCGCGAGCGTCTCGTCTTCGCACAGCGTCTGGTGCGTGAGCGCGATTGTCAAATCAACCTCATCTTCCGGGCACTTGGGATTTTCGAACTCATTCACAATGTCGCGAACGATTGGTACGACATCTTTAAACACCACCCCTCGAGGCTTCACTGCGCTAGACAACGGCGTAGATGTCGTACACACGCCCAACAAGCCAATTTTCACCCCCCCAATCTCCAAACGCTGCGTCGATGGCAAATCATCCACAAACGCCCCGACACGATCTCCGTTTTCATCCAACCCGTTATAATCATCCGTTGAGACAATGTTCGAGTTGAGCACGGTGGCATTGAGCTCGGATAAACGCTGGCCAAGGATCATCGTCGAGTGGTCAAACTCGTGGTTGCCTAGGCACGCGTGCGTCACTGGAACCGAATTCATCACGCTCACCGCCGCCGCCCCGAGATCGTACGAACTCAACAATGACGGAGACAAAAAGTCACCATTGAGCGTACAAATAAACGGATCCTTACCATCGTTCGTGTTGTCTCGAATAAACTTTGAAAGACGCCCCAAATTTTCCAGCTCGTACACGTCGTTGACGCTGAAAATCTTCACCACCCGCGCCTTCGATCGCGCATCGGGCCAATTCGCCTCCCAAGAATCACCACTCGCTGTACTCGCGTACACGCGCACGTATCCACCCCTACGCACGCCCGGCTTCGCCGCTCGTCGCACCGCGCGTCTGACGCCAGCGCGCGCGGGCGCGACATTTAAAATCCGCCCACTCGTCGTACACCCCTCGCTCGGCGCACGCGCGCTCGAACACCCAGCTCCCGGCGCCGAGCGCGCACACACCATCATCCTCACCCACCGCGCGCGCACTCGCACCAATCCACGCCGTCGTCGACGCGCACGGGCTCAAAGATCTCCCCTGGCGCTATCCTCCAGCCAACGACTCACGCGCGCACTCTCAGGTCCACCCCGCACGCGTCGCGCGCGCGTTCGCCTCGCGCCTCGGCGTGCGCGCGACGCGAACGCGTTGTCGTCTATCGCTCGCGTGCGTGCGGCGATGCGTTCGCCGATCGGCGCGCGAAGCACGGTTGCGCGTCGCGCAGTGCGGCACGAACGACGCTTGAAGGTGCCTATCCCACGCGCGATGGGCGCGTCACTACTGTGGGTCATACACGCCTATCAATGGAATATACGGGGGTGGTTGGGCGTGGACATAAATCGTATCTTGCGTAATGTGTGTGGCTTTAGGCTATATGCTTTAGATAATGTAAAAAGATGCGTTTTTTTTCAATTTTCGCGCGAGGCGAGGCGCGTGGGTGGATATTTTGTGGAAAACTGTGAATGGTATTTATTAATAACGTGTACAAAGCGCGTGCTACACCGCGCCGTAGGCGGAAGATTTGGCCGCGTCTCTTCGTAAAGAGGATGATGATCCGGCGTCTTGTGGATCGCGGCGACGGCGGCAGCAGCAACAGCACGCAAAGGCGAGGATGCGATAGACGAGGTACAACGCGAGGACGAGGACGAGGACGGTGAGGACGCGCTCGACGTCGTTGGCGTTGTCCCAAGCGGCGGTGATTTTCACCTCGGCGTCATCGATGAATGCGGATATTTTAGCCTTGTATTCTTCGATGAGGGCTTTGACGGCTTCCGAGCGAGAGGGGATTTGTTTCTTGGCGGCGCTCTCGCGACGTTCCATGTTTGCCTTGACCGCGACGGCTTTCGCGGCGTACGCAGCCTTGGTTACGCGTGTTGGGGTTGTCGGGATGTCAATCGTCTTAACATCTTGCAAACCAGCGTCTACCATGTTCGCCTTGACGGTTTCGGCCACAGTGGGGTCGGTTTTTACCGCGATCAAGTTGTCTTCAACTTGCGAGGCGGTGGTATCGTCTTCGACGAGAACGGTGAATTTCACGTCGACACCATCTTCGGCTAATAACGCCCGTCCAGTGAGTGTTTTGGTGGCCGTCACCGACGTGATGACAACTTCGTCGTCGGCAACACTGAGCGTTTGAGCCATACCATGCGTGAAAGCTTCCCGCGCGCTTCCATCAAACGTCTCCGTTGAGTATCCAGAGAGAACAATGTCGGAAGAAACAGTTGCGCAGTCTGAACATTTTTCGACTAAAATTTCATCAGTCTTAGTCTCTTCGCTGACCTCCTCGTCCGCGGCGTCTTCCTCGGGGACGCGTTCGGGCGTAGGGAGCGGAGCGCGCGTGCGTTGCTCGGTGGACTCTTCTTGCGTGGGGCTGGTCGACGCATACGTCGGCGTCGGTATGGATGAGGACGCGCTGCGTTCACTCGATGGGTACGCGCTTGTAGAAGACTGCTCGGAAGGTTCTTCCTCGTGCTCGCGCTCGCGCTTTTCCTCGCGTTGGACTTTGACGACCTCGGCAACCTTTGGTTCAATCTCTTCCGGGAACGGCTTCTTTTCGGCAACTACAGCCGGGCACGCATCATTCGTGCTTTTTGTGTGATCCGCGTCGTATCCAAGCGCACTCTCCGCATTCTTAATAGCGTCAATCAACCTCGCCGCCTGCTCCTTTGCTTGCACCGCGGCGTCGTGCTTTGCCTTGGCTTGCGCCGCGCCTTCGGCAACTTTATCAAGTTGCTCTCGAGCACACTGCAACATTTTTTCCTTCGCAGCGACGACGGCTCGAGCGTTCTCATCTCTTACGGCTTCTCTAGCCAGAGAGTTTTCTCTGCGAGCATCCTCATTGAAAGACAATTGCTCTCGCGCCGCTCGTTTTACGTTGAGCTCAACCTCGGCGAGATACGCGTCGTTCGAGTCACCAGAAGAATCAGCGTTCACTTGGATGACGGCCCGCGTGAGCTCACTCAACTTACGTTTTGCATTCGCGAGCTCATTTGTTGCGGTGTTCACGGCATCAATAGCTGCTTGTTTCGCTGCATCCTTTGCGGCGACGAGCTCCGTCGCCGCCGCGATGGCTTCGTCAGACTTGGCCAATTCCTTAGTCTCAAGCGCATGACTCGCCGCTTTCGTGGCGATTTCGACTTCGTCTTGCGCTTGCTTGAGCTTCAATGTCCAAACTTCAATCGCATCCCGAGCGTTGACGAGATCGGCCGACTGAGTCTCCTTTGAAGAACCAGACTGCGCGGCTTCGGCGCGCGCGACGTCCAGCGCGCGTTGCGCCTCCGCCACTTCGGCATCCATCGCCACCTGATCCGCACGCGCCTTATCCGCCGCCTGCGTTTCCTCTCGCCCCGCCGTCGCTCTGGCTGTCTCCGCCTCCGTACGCGCCTGATCAACCGCCTCCTCCTTCTCCTTCAACGCCGCCTCCGCCTCGGTGCGCGCCGCCTCAGCCTTACCCGCCTCAGCCTCAGCCGCCTCCACCGCCGCCTCCAACACGCGCATCATATCCTCCACCGCACTCTTCGCCGACGTCACCGCGCGATCAGACTGCGTCACCTGCCGCGGCTCGACCGCGACCTCCGTCGTCGGTTGTTCCGCGCCCGCGGCGTCCAGCGCGCCCCCAACCTCGTCCCCGTCCCCCTCATCCATCGACCGCGCGGCGGAATCCCAATCCGTCACCGCCGCGCGCGTCTCGAGCGCGTCGTCCCCCAATCCCCCCGCGATCGACGACGACGACGTCGTCGTCGTCAACGATGACGACGACGCCAATGATGCCTCGTGAACACCATTCGAATGGTGTTGCGCCGCGCGTCCTCCATCGAGCGCGCGCGCGCGCGTCACCGCGAGCGCCGCGACCGCGGCGACGACGGCGAACGCCGTCGCGCGACGGCGACCGCGGTTCGCGTGAATGCGCGCCATGCCGCGCTGTGCCGACGGCCGTCGTCGACGACGCGGGGCGATGGATGGTTGGACGCCACCGGATGCGCGAGGCGTTCCGGAGATGTCTTCTCATAGTGTGCGCGATGGTATGCCATATATGTGCACACGAGGCGTCCCGGAGATGTCTTTTCATAGTGTGCGCGATGTTATGCCATATATTTGCACACGAGGCGATGTGAGCCGACGCCCCGTTGTTCATATAGCGGTTCATTATATAGACCAAACCACGACACAGTACTGTATATGGTCGCCCGAGAACACATCCACACGTCGTGTGGTGCATGTGCTATGTAGTATACATAGTTAATTACACCCGTAACTTTTGCCACCATACCCCCCGTGTTCCGCGGCTGTACATATTCCCCATTCCTAGTGTTATCATACGATCATACCTTGAGCAAAGCACTCGTACCCATCGGCACACGAAAGTTAAGCCTCAATGGGCCGAATTAGTATTGAGTGGGGAACCACTTGAG
>Ga0222716_10004850_pt1 | contig 10506 bp, 5 predicted proteins | sample C33_13DmetaG_FD_165044 | JGI IMG/M metagenome (GOLD analysis project Ga0222716, IMG submission 165044) | Estuarine water microbial communities from San Francisco Bay, California, United States - C33_13D | ecosystem: Environmental > Aquatic > Marine > Unclassified | place: USA: California... | reverse complement strand
CCTTGCACGACCGAAGCAGTGAGGACATGCACGTCGCCTTGCGTGGCAACCTTTTGAAACGCGGCCCACTAGCACCTCGCCGTTTCCTTCGCGTCCTATCGCATCTGGAAACCGGCGACGGTTATTCGGAAGGAAGTGGGCGCCGCAGTCTGGCTGAGTCCGTCGTCTCCCCCAACAATCCGCTGACCGCGCGAGTCCTGGTCAATCGCCTGTGGCTGCATCACTTTGGCAAGGCGCTGGTGCGCACCCCGGACAATTTCGGAGTTCTAGGCGAACCTCCCACTCACCCTGTTCTGTTGGACTGGCTCGCGGCCAAGTTCATCGAATCGGGCTGGTCGATCAAGGCCATGCACCGGTTGATCATGACTTCCGAAGCCTACCGAGCCAGCAGCGCCTTCGATCAAGAGGCCTTCGAAAGGGATGCAGACAACCGTTTGATTTGGCGCATGAACCCGCGCCGAATGGAGGTCGAGTCATGGCGGGATTCATTGTTAGCCGCCACCGGCGAACTCGAGACAACCATCGGAGGGCCCCCTGTAGACGACATCGCGAGGAGCAACCGTCGAACGCTGTATGCCAAGGTCAGTCGCAACGACCCACTGGCATCAGATGCGTTCCTCCGCCTGTTCGATTTTCCCATCCCACGCGCCAGCAGCGCCAAGCGCTCGGCCGACGTCATGCCGCAGCAGTTCCTCTTCATGCTGAACAGTCCTTTCATGCTCGAACGCGCAAAGGCACTCGCGCTCCGACTGGAACGAGATGCCGGACCCGATAGGCATGATCAAATCATGCGGGCCTATTCTCTGCTTTACGGCCGATTGCCTACTGATGGAGAGATAGGGGCGGCCCATCGTTTTCTGAAACTCAAATCGACCGCCAAAGGCGAACTGACCCGTTGGCAGCAATATTGCCAGGCCATTCTCAGTGCCAATGAGTTCATCTATATCCGTTAGTAGACCTTAGTTGGAGTTAGCACACCGCCATGAAACCACACTATCATTCCCTCACTCCGCTCTCTCGTCGCCAAGCTCTCCATCGTATAGGCGCAGGCTTCGGGTGCCTCGGCCTAGCAAGTATGCTAGGGAACGCCAAAGCGGCATCTGACGTGGCCTCTCCCCTCGCACCTAAACCCCCTCACTTTGCCCCCAAAGCGAAGCATGTCATTCAACTGTTCATGCCCGGGGGACCTTCACAAGTCGATACCTTCGACTACAAACCCGCCATCGCTCGACATGCAGGACAGCGTCCTGACGCGGTCAATAAGAAGACTCTGCGCAATACGAAGAACGGGCTCCTGCCCTCGCCTTTTGCCTTCAAGCAATACGGCAAGTGCGGCAAATGGGTGAGCGAGATCTTTCCTCACACTGCTCAGTGTGTCGATGATATCTGTTTCCTCCACTCGATGCACACCGATATCCCTGAGCATGCGGGTGCGATGATGATGTTCAATCTCGGTCATCTTCAGCCGAGCCGTCCGAGCCTGGGATCCTGGTTATGTTATGGCTTGGGAACCGAGAACGAAGAGCTACCCGGTCTGGTCGCCATGAGTCCCCGTGCGCAACCGCGAGGGAAAGCGGCCCACTGGGGGAACGCTTTTCTGCCGGGAGCCTATCGTGGTGTCTACGCGAACATTGAGCAGATGAAGCCGGACGCCATCTTGCGCAATCTGAAGAATCCCCAATTGCCCCGCGCCGAGCAACGCCAACAGGCGGATCTCTTGGCGCAACTCAATCAGTTCGATCTGGAGCGCCAGCAGCATGATCAAAAACTGGAGTCTAGCATTCAGGCCATGGAAATGGCCTTCCGTATGCAGTTTGCCGTTCCCGATGTCTTCGACACCACCAAGGAATCCCAGACCACCCTCGATCTCTACGGGGATAGCGAGTTTGCCAAGGGGTGCCTCATCGCTCGCCGGTTAGTGGAACGTGGTGTCCGCATGGTTCAACTTTCGCATTCGATCAGCGGATACGACATCGCCTGGGACACGGGTCACGAGAACATCTACCATCACCGCGAACTCGCCCACAAATGTGACCAGGGCATCGCCGCACTCATCCGTGACTTGAAAGAGCGGGGAATGTTAGACGAAACCCTCGTCATCTGGGGCGGCGAGTTCGGCAGAGCCCCGACCTCGGAGGGAACCCGAGGCCGCGACCATGATCACTATGGTTTCACCGTCTGGATGGCCGGAGGCGGCGTGAAGCCAGGATTCACCTATGGAGCGACCGACGAATTTGGCTGCGCCGCTGCCGAGAATCCCGTTCATGTTCGGGATCTGCATGCCACCATCCTTCATCTCATGGGTCTGGATCATGAGAAACTAACCTATCGTTACTCCGGACGCGATTTCCGGCTGACTGATGTGGACGGCCACGTCATTCACGACATCATCTCCTCATAGAGCATGTCTGTCTGGGTTCGCATTACACTATCATTCCTCCTTGGATCAACGACGCTCTCTGCCGCCGACCCCGTAAAGCACAAGGGAAACGTCGCGAACACGAATCTTATGGCCAAGCCTGCCGAAGGCGCCCTGGAGAACCATCTCGATCTGTCCTACCTGACACCGGACCGCGACATTGCCTACGTAGAACCCGATCACCCTTCCTATTCAGCAAGGGTCAATGTCCATCGCCCTCCAGGCAACGGCCCGTTCCCGTGTCTGCTAGTCATCCATGGTGGCGGCTACTTCGGTGGCGACAAAGACTCAGCCGAATTTCATAGCCTGTGTGAGGCAGCGATCAAGCGTGGCTACGTCACGGTGAACGTTGGCTATATCAAAGGACTCAACATTCACCCACAAGTACAACGCGACTTCAAAGAATTGGTGCGCTGGCTCCGGGCAAACGCCGAAAGATTCTCCATCGATTCCGAACGCATTGGGGCATGGGGATTCTCTGCGGGAGGCTGGCTAGCCAGTTCCAGTGCCATGTCTACCGTGGACGATGTAGGAACGCGAAGCATCCGGTCGGTCAGACTAACTGAATACCTTAGGAACCCAGGGACTAACAACGGGCGGCTCTATGTGCCCTTCGATGCGGCAGCACCGAACCATGCCAGCTTGAGTAGCAGGATCAACGTCATCATTGCGGATTTCCATCACTCTGAGGGTCGTTTAACTCCAGATGATCCCATCGTAGCGACTTACGTCGGACTCGGGGTAGAGAAGGGAATCAGTCATGAGTCGTTTCAACAAGCAGGTGTGCCTCTGGTGGAGATCGAACTCAGCGAGGAGCAGACGCGTGGGAAGGGCAATTGGCATGTGCCTGATCTAACACAAACGGTGAATTCCCGCGCCGGCAACAAGAAGGTCTCGCTTCGTGATCGAATGTTCGAGTTTCTCGAAGTACATCTCAAGGGGAGCCAAACGCGCACGTCTCCACCCGAGGCGCGCCCAAATCGCCGCATCTTTTCAAAGAAGACTAGCGTGTCACTCATTGCCGCCTCGCCCCGCGCCACCATCCACTACACGACAGACGACTCCAAACCCACTGCAGACTCTCCTGTGTATGTGAAACCCTTTTCCATCAGCGACACGACGACGATCCGGGCCTTCGCTATCGTTCCGGGAATGCAGCCCTCTGGAGCGATCACGTGCGACTTTATCCGTGGTGAAGTGCCTCCCAAGATTAGCAGTCCGGCCAAATTACCAATCGCTCGCGTTGGAAAACCTTATTCGATACAGTTTAAGGCGGATGCCGATTCAGCGATCTGGGACATCGCCTTCCAAACACGCAGTGTGTTTGGCCGAAAAGACCTATCCCCCGAGAAAAGAGAGCAACTCACAGAAGAGATCCGCGCGAAAGGCTCGGGTTCAGCACAAGTGGGCCTAACATTCGATCGCAAGAAGGGAGCGCTCACAGGAACACCAACGAGAGAAGGGGTTCATGTGGTGCAAATTCGTGCAGCTCGGGGACCGAGATCAGCAGCTTCGGACCGAACGTATATCCTCCACATCAAGTAATCGTAACGGGCTATGTCCCGTCGCTCTCACTGGGAAGCTATAGCGTTTTAAGAAGAGATCTCACGAAATCAACACCAGCGTCCTCGCAGATACACTAATCCGGGGATCGAAGATAGAGTCAATGAATCGCTCCACAAGCGACGTCGAGAAGCTTCTTAGCGGGATCGACTCTCACAAACTCCCACAAGCCTACGACGCCTGGAAAAACCAGCCGTATGTCGAGAAGCGCCTCGAAGGCATGACCACCGAACAGCGCGCCCGTCTCGGCCAACTGTGGAAAGAGAAGCAGCGCCTCGACCCAGAGATGCCCAACCGTAAAGAGTTCTTCTGCCTCCTCTACAATAGCAGTTTCAAGAACCCAGAAGCGGAGAAACTACGACGAGAATTCGTGAGCCTCAACCAATTCCAAGAATCCTGGAGCACCGCGATCAAGGCTGGCAACGGCGGCTTTCAGAAGTTCGAACTCTACGATCTCTCGAACGATCCTAATCAACGAACAGACATTGCCGCACAGCATCCCGAACTCGTGGCACGCCTCAAGAAACAGCTTCAAGACATCTATGCGAGTGTCCTTGCAGACGCGCCGACTTGGGGATCCGGTGCCAGCACGCCACCCAACGGCCTTGAGAAGCTGCTCGCTGAAATCGACACATACAAACTCCCCCAAGCCTACAATCCCAGCAACCACCAGCCCTATGTCGATAAACGGATGGAAGGCATGACCACGAAACAACGTGCCCGCCTGGGCCATCTGTGGAAAGAGAAACAACGCCTCGATCCCAAGATGCCCAATCGCGGCCGCTCCTTCATCCGTATCCTAGAGTTCACGGCGAAAGAGTGAAGGAGGAGTGAGAGGTGTTTCTGGATGGCCGAGCGGCGTTGGCGTGGGGTAAGCTCTCCAGAGACCTTGTCCCCTTGAATCAATGCCTACGCGAAACAACGCCTTCTTCAGAGTCCTGATTGCGCTTCATTTCCTCACGTCGGCGGCGCTTGCTGAAGAGTCCTCTATTCACGGCTACCCGGCCAAGCGAAGCTACGCCCCAGAGGAGGAAGTCACGTTCCATCTCTCATCGAGCTTAACCAAGGTCGATGTTGAGATCGCAAGACTTGGAGTCGAAAGCAAGGTGGTCTGGCGCAAGGGCGACGTTTCTGTTAGAAATCACCCGGTTCCCAAGAATGCCAGTTCCCACGGCTGCGACTGGCCTTCCGCATTCTCCGTAAAGATTCCGTCGACGTGGACAAGCGGATGCTATGAAGCCCGTGCGCGTTCGGGCGAGACGCTGAGCAATCGCATGTTCTTTGTCGTGAGGTCTTCGCAGCCTGGCCGTGATACGAAGATCCTCCTGCAACTCGCGACGAACACATACAATGCCTACAATGGCTGGGGCGGATTCAGCCTCTACACCTACTGGGGACCCGCGCATTGGGACAAGATCCATGAACCAGGTGACGAGCTTGGCCGTCGAGTGAGCTTCCAGCGTCCGTTCACTGGGCTCGATCGCAATTGGGACCTTCCTTTCATCCAGTGGGCGGAAGGCAACGGCTACGAGCTCGACTATGCGATCAATAGTGACCTTGAGTTTCACCCAGAGATCCTCGAGCACTACCAACTCGTCCTCAGCGTCGGCCATGATGAGTACTGGTCAGCGCCCATGCGCGATCATCTTGAGGCCTACATCGCTAAGGGTGGGAACGTGGCTTTCTTCAGCGGCAACACCTGTTGCTGGCAAGTCCGCAGCGAGGATGATGGCAACGACTTGGTGTGTTGGAAAGAAGCATACACGCAGGACCCACTCTACAGAGCTGATGGACATCCGTTGCTCAGTACGCTTTGGAGTCATCACTTGGTGAAACGTCCAGAGAACCAACTCACTGGCGTTGGCTTTCTGCGCGGCGGATTCCATCGCTTTCGTGATGGTATTCCGAACGGTTCAGGAGCCTATCAAGTGCATCGCCCCAATCATTGGGTCTTTGAGGGCACCAGATTGTTAGAAGGGATGCCGTTTGGCGGGGCGAGTACCATCGTCGGTTACGAATGTGACGGTTGTGAGTTCACCATGGTCGATGGACGGCCTGTTCCTACCGGCAACGATGGCACGCCAAAGAACTTCACCATCCTAGCAACGGCACCGGCTCGTTGGGGGGAAGGCGATCTCGGATGGTACGAGCCCGCACACGAACTATGGAAGAAGAACGAACACGAACACGGTACCATGGGCATCTACACCGTGCCTGGTGGCGGCACGGTGTTCACCGCGGCGACCACCGATTGGGCGCATGGCCTTGGTGCTGCGAATGCTAGTAGCGGTGCGAATACCCTTGCCAATGCCTCTGGCGCACTCGGACCAGGGCATGCCACTGGAGTCTTCGAAGGCGGTACCTGGAATGTCCTTCACAGTCACTACACTGGACGAGTGCGCGATGAGCACGGCCAACCCCTTCCGCACCAGGTCATCATCGAGTTTGGGGCGGCGGAAGCAGACGCGCCGATCACCAATTGGGGCATGGTTCCACAGAACGGCTATGTCAATGCCAGTGCGCCAGCCGGGGCGGGCAACAACGCCCTCATGAATGACATGCTCTACAGCAGCGGCGTGCCGCGCGAGCAAGCCGGGGTGCGGGTGAAAGGATTGCCAGCGGGAACTTACGAAGTGTTTGCCCTTCTGCGCCACTTCGCTGCTGACGAGTCGCAGCGCTATGCCTGGTCCATTGGGCGCAACTTGGATCAGTTAGGCAACGAACCCTTCATTGCCACCGGAGGAAGCCGTACTGAGTGGGTGAGAGCCACGTCGCAGCAGGCCGGGAACTACGCCCGCGCCACCGTTCGCATTTCCGGCATGGAAGATTCCCTAACCATGATCTACGACAATTTGGACGAGAGTTTCTCCGATGTCATGGGCTTTCAGATTGCGCGTGTGGACGAGGACGGTTTCCGAATTCAATTTGACTGCGGTGGACAGGACCCTGACAATCATGTCGATCGCATCACCCGCAACGTCCTCAACCGTCTCTCGGGCCAGACACCAGAGACGCCCACCATCGAGTCTGCAAAGACGGGAAGTGTGCCCGAAGAGCGCCCAGCCATTCGCCCGCCGTCAGCCTTGCATGGCTGGGCCGATTGGAAACGTGGTGAGAAGATCTTTGAGAATATGGACATTCCACCGGCGCCACCTCTTTCGCCCGAGGAGCAACTGAAGACTTTCAAAGTGGCACCTGGCTACCGGGTCGAACTTGTCGCCGCGGACCCCATGATCGCCGACCCTGTGTTCTTTGAGTTTGATGCCGATGGGCGGATTTGGGTGCTGGAGTATCGTGGCTACATGCGCGATCTTGCTGGAAATGGCGAAGCCGATCCGATTTGCCGCATGGTCGTGTTGGAGGACACCGATGCCGACGGTCGCGCTGACAAAAGCACCACCTACCTCGATGGTCTCGTCATGCCACGCAGCTTTGCCTTTGTCGAAGGTGGGGTGCTTCTGGCAGAACCTCCTCATCTTTGGTACTGTCAGGATCAAGACGGCGATCTTGTCTGTGATCGCCGTCGCAAAGTAGGGAGCTATGGCGTGGCCGGGAATCCTCAACACACGGCCAACGGCCTCAGGCGTGGCATCGACAACTGGTTGCACAACGCTGATTGGGGAAAGCGTCATCGTTTCAAGAATGGGAAACTGATCGAAGAAGACGCGATTCACCGCGGCCAGTTCGGCGTGAGCTTTGATGATCTTGGGCGGTTTTACACCTGTCGCGAGAGCACGGCTGCGATGATGGATTTCCTGCCTGAAGAATACGCCCGTCGTCACCCAGGCCTTCTAAAACTCGCAGACCAGGCGGGAGGCCGTGGAAGGCTCGGCGTCGGCGCCGTGATCTCCGGCCCGGCTCAGGAAGTCTTTCCCATCCGGCCTACGCCGCAGATCACACTGGGTGGCCTCGAGCTGCGTGACGATGGTACGCTACGCACTTACACCATCGCCTCTGGCACGTGCGTCTATCGGGGCGATCAGTTTCCCGCAGAAGCCCAGGGAAATCTGTTTGTCCCCGAAGCCGGTGGCCATCTCATTGGACGACTTGTCTTGGAAGAAGGGCTTACCCCAAAGACGAAACGTTTCTATCCGGCAGGTCAGGAACTCCTCGCTTCTACCGACGAACGTTTCCGCCCTATCAATGCCCGCACCGGACCCGGCGGAGCTCTCTACATCGCAGACATGTACAAGGGCATGATCGAACACGTCATCTTCCTCGTTCCCTGGATCAGCGATCAGGTGAAAGCACGCAATCTCCTAACAGGAAACGACATGGGCCGTATCTGGCGCATCGTGTCGACCGAGAAACCTATTTCCTACGAATCGCCCAGGTTGTCGGAATTGGCTTCTGAGGGACTTGTTAGCGTGTTGGCCCACCCCAACGGCTGGCGGCGAGATACCGCCCAGCGCCTGCTCGTCGACGAGGGACGCACCGAATCGGTGCCTGCGCTCAAGGCTCTCATTCGCAAGGGCGAATCTCACCTTGGCTGCCTGCATGCTTTGTGGACTCTTGAAGGGCTGGACGCCCTCGACTGGCCAAGCCTCACCCAGGCGGTTCGCCACGAGCACCCTGGCGTTCGTGCAACTGCACTACGGCTGATGGACAAGATGGGGCATGAAAGCGTGGCAGAAGAGATTGCGCTTCTACGGAGTGAATCAAATCCCATCGTCATTCAACAAGTCCTGGTCACCCTGAGTGCGGCCGCGTCAGAGCCGAGTCACTATCAGCTCTTGCTAAAACTGCTCGCCAAACAAACCGATGCTCTTGGGCGAACGGCTGCTCTAACAGGTCTCGCTGGCCGTGAGGCGGCTTGTCTCGAAGTGGCCATGCAGCCCATTGCCTCCGTACCCGATGACGTGCGCGAAGCCTTCATCCGCGACCTGACTAAGCTCATTGAGATTGGCAACACCGAAGGCACGCCAATCGCGCCAGCCGTGAATTACGAATCACTCGCTGAGGACGAGATTGAACGTGCCAAGCTCGGTGCCGAGAAGTACACCGTGTTGTGCGCGTCCTGCCACCAAACGCACGGCCTGGGTACGCCAGGCGTGGCCCCGCGCCTGGCGGGAAGCGAATGGGTTACCGGTTCTTCCCAACGCCTCGCCCAGGTTGTTCTGCGCGGCTTGGTTGGCCCCATTGAAGTGAATGGCGAGGAATGGAATCTACACATGCCAGGGATCGGAAGCTCAGGGGTAGTTAACGATGAAGATCTGGCCGCCATCCTGACGTATATCCGGCGCGCCTGGGGAAACACAGCCGATCCGATAGCCCCTGAGTTCATGGTCGCTGAGCGCCAAGCCTCTGCGGATCGCAAGTTCCCCTGGACGGCTTCGGAACTAGCGGGCAAGGCCGCAGCACCAACATTAGCGCCCATTCACCCTAACGAGAAAGGTGAGTTCATTCTCTCTGCCAAATCCGCCAAACTCTTCGCCGAACGATTGCGCTATCACCAGGACCTCGACATTCTTGGCCCTTGGACCAACGAGAGTGATGCCGCCCTATGGTTGATCGACGTCCCTGCAGCCGGCCGTTACCACGTAGACCTTCACTATGCTATGGACGACACGAACTCTGGAAACATCTGGCGGCTAGAGTCCGATGCCGGTTCGCTGGAGGGTGAGGTTGTTAGCACGGGTGGCTTCGACAAGTTCGTCGAGAAGGACGCTGGTGTGTTAGATCTAAACAAAGGCTCCAACCGCATCCTCATGCGTTCCGCGGGTGAACTTGAAGGAGAATTGATTGACCTTCGTACCATCCGTTTGGAACCGGTCCGCTAGTTCAATCTTACCAAGCCTCGAGTTCGTGAGTGGCAGGGTCATTTGGCCATGGCAAACCGTTCACGTATCCAGGTCATCTTTGCCTCTCCATGCTCGGGCGGTGTGCTGTGGCCCGCTTCGGCGTAGACGCGGTATTCTTTCGGGCCGCGGAGCTGGTTTTAGGCGGCGAAGGCGGTTGGCGCAGGAGCCGCGTTGTCTTGCAAGCCGACGCCCATCAGGAGAGGACACTCGATCCATCCGGCGAGGTTCTTTGGATCGACATAACTGAAGGTCCCACCTGCCAGTTCCCACGTGTTCTTGGGATCTCTGCCCAGCCAGTGCCGGACGACCATCCCCGGCCAGGATGTCATCTTGAACGCTTTCATGGAGTCGGGGATGAAGGGGATATCCGGCGCACTCAGCGCGATGCGCTTGTCGAGCGCTGCGGCGGCGAATGAGAGCATCCCGCCTTGGCTGCCTCCCGTGATGCCGATGCTCTTGGTATCCACCTTGGGTCGCGACGCCACGAAATCGACTCAGCGCAGACAGTCCATGATGGCCCCGCGATAGAAGAACTTCTGAGGATCGTCCAACCCACGTAGGAGATAATCGCCCGGCCCCCACCATTCATAGGCGGGCTCGTCGTCGGTGCTGTTGCCGTGGCCTCGGATGTTGAGCGAGAGCACGGCCATGTTGGGAATTGATTGCGCGGGCTTCATCCCCTGGGTGTAGCCTGGCACTCTCAGCAACACAGGATGTGGCCCG
>Ga0222716_10004844_pt1 | contig 10510 bp, 27 predicted proteins | sample C33_13DmetaG_FD_165044 | JGI IMG/M metagenome (GOLD analysis project Ga0222716, IMG submission 165044) | Estuarine water microbial communities from San Francisco Bay, California, United States - C33_13D | ecosystem: Environmental > Aquatic > Marine > Unclassified | place: USA: California... | reverse complement strand
ATAGTTTTAAAATTAATAGTTATTTTTAGTTTTGTTTAAGTAAGAGTATAATAAAACATTTTTTTTTGTTTCTTCTTCTTCTTCTTCGTGGCAATCTTCACAAATATTTTTATTTTCAATAAAATATGTTTTTGACTCTTCAATATTGCAAACCTCACAAAAATTTGTTTGTGGTTCGTGGTTTATTGGGTTTAACGGGTCTTTATTTATGTGTGTGTCCATGTTTTAAAAGGGTTTAAGGGATTAATAGTATTTTTCTATAATTAATATTGTACTTAATATTGTAGCAGCAAAGAAGCAAACTAATGCAATATTGTTAAGAATTTTATTTGCTCTTATTCTCTTTAATTCTGTCAAGTTTATAATATTATAATTTTGTACTTTGTTTTTTTTAAAAAAGTTTGTTAATTCTTCCTGATTTAAAAAGTAATTTTTATCAGTTCTTAAATTTGTTATTTTGTATTCATTCATAATTTTAGTTTTTTATACTTTTAGTTGATTTTGTTTTATTGTCTTTTAATTATTGACGCTGTAAAAGTACACCTTTTTAACAATTACAACAAAAATGTGTAAAAAGATTATTTTTTTTTCTACTCTAGTAAATAGGCTATTTTTTAAAGTTTTTTTTAAATAGTGTATTTTTAAAGGTGCTTTTTTGCCTCTTTTTTTGGTGGTGGTGGTGCAAAAGTGTTTTTTATGGTGCTTTTGTTTTATGTATCTTTTGCAATAATTGAAACGCACACGCACACGCATACACGCACACACACGCCCACGCATACGAATAACAAAATTTTTAATATATGCAAATAAAAAAGAAACTTTTTTTAATTATTTTTTATTATGTTAAATTGTCTAAATAATAAATATTATGTTAAATTCTGAAAAATCTCAAAAAATTTTTTTATTTTTTTTACCCAACAACCCTAGCAGTTTCAGGGCAGTTTCACAGCAGTTTCAACAGCAGTTTCACCGAGCAGTTTCAAAACAGAAACAGTTTCAAGAAAAGTTTTTTGTAAAAGTTTTTTTAGAAAATTATTTTATTTTCATATACCAGTCAAGGACATCCATACATTCTTCAAGTCCTTTAACTACCTTAGCATAGTAACCTGCTTCATTGAGGTCAGCAACCCATTGCTTTTGTTCTTTGGATGGATAGCAAGTCTTATCTGCTTTAATCTCTAGGAATAGTCCTGCATACTCACTATTGACTTTACAGATTTGCATATCAGGAAAGCCTTTAACATAGCCTGTTTTCTTGGCTAGTATTGCTTGTTTCATTGATGTTCTTATACCACCTAGTGAGGCACAGTATCTTACATTAGGGTAGGTGTATTGTATATAGGTACAGAATGATGATTGGACTAATGCTTCTTTCTTCATAGCCATACCCCCTATACCCCCTTATACCCCCTATGTCTACCCCCTACACCCCTTGTTCCCCCATCAGTATAGGTCTTACCCTTTATTAGTTGGTACATTAAAGGTTGAGATACACTATACTTCCTAGCAAGAGATGAGATAGTTATCTTCTCTGTAGCAGTATTGTATTCTTCTCTGATAGCATCTGCTTCAGCAACAGTAAACTTTCTTCTGGAGTAACCACCACCTCTACTATCTTTTCTATCTTCTATTCTTATCTTTCTAATCTTTGGCATAATCTAATATTCATCTTCAAACCTATCAGTAGTTTCACCATATTGATTTTCAATATCAATACTTGTAATTATAACATCTACTTTGTTTAGGTTCTTTTTATTTATATAACAAATTCTATCTATTAATTCTTGGTCATTCTCTATTTCTTTGATGTTAGATGTAAGAACAAATGTATCTAGTATTCCTGTAATTACTTTCCTAGTTACAACTTTTTTACTCTTTATCTCGTAAGATACAAATACTCTAAAGATTGGTTTTTTCATTTTTAATTTTATCTAACTCAAAAAGATTATGAGTGATTTCACACAACTCGTTACCATCCTCATCTTGCAATATATTTGGATACATTCCATTTAGATACCATTCACTAACAATATTAATTACCTCAGCATTAGTTAATTCTAACCTTTCAATAACATTCTCCTCCATATTATTTTTGATTTTTAATTTTATCTAACTCAAACTCTAAGTGGTTAATAGCCTTCTGTATGCAATCAACACTTGTTTCGTGTTTACGCTTTGCTCTCAGGAGATATGAAGTGGCAGTACCGACATTATAAGATAAATCAAAGTCCTCAATTATTTTCCTAGCCTCATATCCATAAACTTTACCAATGTAATAGTTTGGAGTTTTCTCTTTACTGTAATCTAACATAAGTTCTTCTTTTGTTAATAGCATCTTAGGATTAATTTTACCTCCACTCCATTTATTATCTTTATCTTCTACCACCTCATCTTGCCAAGTGGTAGTAGGTGTCCATCCATTCCTACCTTTATCGTTATAATATTTATTATGCTTTGTCATCTAATTTATCTATATTGTTTTCTAACTTCTCATTCTCTTGTCTTGTTATCTTACCTTCAACATAGGATAAAGCAAATATATATAAAATCACAACACCAACAATCATTAAAGCACCAATAGTTACACTATTCATCATTTAATATTTTTAAAAGTTGATTACTTGTATATATCCTATCATCACCTGCATAGTTTTCGTATATCATTGTGAAGTTATCATTCTTCCAAGTCCATAAAGACTTTACTCCAGTCTTAATGTGATGCTTCAATACGCTTTTAATTGATTTGTAAGTTCTCCCCTCCATATTATTTTTCATTTTTATACCAAACTCCATAACCTTTTGCTTTACCAGTTAATGAAACTTTTTTAAGTACAACTAACTTTTCTTCATTATCCTTTTTATACTTAGGGTTTTTACTATTTAATTTTCGTTTCTTCATATTGTTTATTTAATAAGCATAGTGGGGTTAGAAAAAAAAGGAATATTAACGCTTAAGGGTTTCAGAGTTTCCCTATTATAGTTATTATTATTTATCCCCACTATACTCATCTTCTATTAAGGTAGAGTAGAAATAGGCTTCTAGCACACAAGTAATTACAACCACTCCCCATATTATCATAAATGTTTTCACAATGCAAATATATAAAAATATTTCAATTTTATACAAATTAGTTTCTAAAACTTTTCCCCTTGATAATCACCACTTTACACTTCCTCAGCCTATCTAAAGTCCTTTCATCATATCTTTCTTTAAGTGCTAAAGGTGTTAAATTTGTAGTGATTAGTAATGTTTTAGAACTATCCTCAGCATAAGAAATTGCATCAGCAACTGCATCTATCTTAGTACCATAATCATTTTTAATACTCTCAGTTCCTAAGTCATCAATGATAATGAATGGTGCTTTGTTTCTATCAACTGCACCTAATTCTTTTGCAGGAACGCTTCTTAATATCTTATTTGTTTTAGTCCTGAATATAGCAGGAATAACAAAGTTTAAGATAGTTGATTTACCTAAACCACATTCTCCCATCAACATCAAACCTCTACCTTTAGTATCTACCATCCAGTCAATAATCTCATCATAAGCAGGTAAATGCTCATACTTATCAACTGTTCTATCGTAATACTCAAAAGACTTAATGAACATTTCTTTTATTTCTTCTCTTGCTCCTAGTTTATATCTGTTGTAAACCTTTGGCTGCAGGAAGTCTGCATTTTTAAATGTATCTTCTATTGTTCTCATAGTTTAAAATTTACCATCACCATAATCTCCTCCTTTTTTATGTCTATGTGATGTAGTGTTATTGTTATTAGTTTTATTTTGTCTTTTCTCCCAAGTCCTCATACAAGCCTTCCAATCTTTCATTTTGTTTTTACCTACCATCCAATTTTTACTTTCATAGAAATCAAAAAAAGTTTCTGCATCAATACCATTATTCCTCCATAAACAATATTCTTTAATATCATTAACTGTTGGTTTTTTAAAAGAAGCCCCTTTATTATTAATATGTTTATCTTTAGATAAACTAATACTATCTTTAAAGTTTTCTTTAATACCCCCCTTAAAGTTTTCTTTAATACCCCCTTTAAGTTTTCTTATATACCTCCTTTCAATTTCTTTAGTACCTCCCTTGTAGATGTAATGAGTTGATATATAACCATTTGCGACTAATTCGCTTACCCATTTAGAAATAGTAACAGTACTCTTTCCATAAAGGTTAGAGAAGTATTTATTTGTAGCGAAGCACTCACCATTGATGTTAAGTAGTGCAGTTATTTCAGCATACAATAATTTAGCATTTGCAGTTAGGTTTTTATCATACCTAACCTCAGCACTTATTATAGCATAGTAGTTTGGTTGTTGTTTCATTGTTTTTAGTTTTAGTTATTTTTTGGTATTTCTAGTTCATAGCACTCTGTATAGGTGGACATTACTACAGTCCATTCACTTACCTGTTCGTGAGTAAACCAACAAAATCTTGCGTATAAGGCGTTCAATGGCTGTATGAACAGATAGTGCGTAATTTTCTTTTTAGGGTTGTTATGGGCTTTAAAATTGACTCTAAGCGTATCTCCACCACTTCTTACGCCTTTAACATCAATGTAATGTGTTTCACCAATACCTTGCATAATTAAATCAGCCTCAACAATTGGTCTTTCCTCAAGCAGTAATGCTGCCTTATATTTTATACCATTGTTGTTCTCCATCAGATGTCTTGCAATAAGTTCTGCAAATATTCCTAACTGAGATATAGAGTGTTCTTGATTACCTCTATATTTTTCTGTGTTTTTATTGTAAACATCAGCAGATAACATACTCCTTACCTTAGCAAGTTCATCAGATAGTTTGATGAAAGTGCTAGGATAAGTTGTTTTTTTCCATTTAATCATTAGAATGGTAAGTCATCATCTGTTTTTACTGTAGATTTCTTAGCAGTTGTTGGCTTAGAATCTTTTGGTGGCTCATAAGTATTTACATAAGCGTAATGAGTTGCACCTTTCTCAGATGGTTCTCTCCTTTCTGAAATCACCATAGAAACCCAACCATTCTTTGAGTTTGCTTGTAGTTCATCCATCTTAAAGTTAGCAACCATCATTGTACCATACTTCGTATCAATATTTTTGATACTACTTGGTAAGTAAACCTTCTCTTTTTTGTCTGTCATTTTTTGATTTTTTAATTTTATATAATTTAGTTAATGATTCATTGATATATTCTAATTGAGTTTCAAGTCCTAATATTTCTTCATCCACCTCAACTTCAATAACCCTATCTTCTACTCTTTTAAAAGCATCAGAATCTTCTGGATAGTTATTGTAAAAGAACTCAAACTTTCTTGTATGATGTATAATAGATGCATGATGTAGGTTTGTTACTCTACCTATCTCATTAAGAGTTAATCCAAACATCTCTCTTAATATATAGATATACATCCTTTTAGCAAATATAATGTTTTTCTTTCTACTACCCAAAAACATTTCCTTCTGTTTAATGTTATAAATATCTGCTAATTCTTTTGTAATTACATTGTGGTAGTAATCACTAAATTTTAATCTTCTTCTTCTCATTTTGTTATAATTTTAATTTAAGTCGTACATTATTGTATCAACTATATCTTGTGTTTTTAATCCAATAAAGTCTGCTAATGTCTTAGCGTGAATGAATCTAAGTGATGGTGGATTCTCTATAAACTTTCTACTTGTAGCATAATTAACTCCAAGTATCTTACAAAGTTTTAAATTAGATACACCATATATTCTTAGTAGAGCCTCAAACTCATTTCTGGATTCTCTGATTTGTACTAATGAATATTTATTTGTCATTTCTATTTATGTATTTTTCAACCTTAGATTTCTCAACCTTAAATTTAGTTTTATCAAAATGATAAAAATCTATAAGTTGAACTTCATCTAGCAGTTTCAATATATCATCTTCAACAATCTCACCTAAAAGGTGTTTCTTGTTCCATATAATATAAGTGTAGGCTTTTAAAAAGTGATTAAAAATCTCTATGTCCAAATACTCCATCTTTGCACATTTTTTCCCATTGTTTTCTTGTGTCTTTTTCATATCTGTTTTCATATATTTTAGTTATTATTTCTTCTGCTTCTAGTTCTGTTAAATCATTTATTCTTCCTAGAATATCAGATTTCATTCTTGTGGTTAATGAAGTTTGGTCAATATTACTCTCAATGATAAGCCATTGGGTATCTGTAATACCACTAGGCTCACCATCAAGAATATTATCTATCCAATCATCAGACATTAATCTACAATCTCATCCTGACCAAATACTCCTTGCTCATAGAATCCTGCAATCTTTAAAACAACTCTACTCATTGCTCTCTTTTCTGCCATGGAAACAGGAAACTTCTTACCACCTCCCATTAAGTTATTATCAGATGCCTCACCAAAACTCATAGCGTTCTTAACATCATTACCAACTTTCATTGATGCTGCTGCTCTTAATACGCATATTCCTTTTTCTATATCCATAGTGATTACTTCATAGGCAACTGTAATATTGTTTCTTGATACAATCTTATCAATTCCAGTTCTTGTGATAATTACAAACCCTCTCTTGTCTTTGTAAATATCTTCTTCTACTAAGCCATTCTCTTTGTAAAGCCTTCTTAAAGCCTCTTTTCTTGTTTCTACGATTGGCTCAGGTTGTTTCTTCAGTTTTTCTTGCATTGTTTTTTTTGACATTTTGTTATTATTTAATTGATTAATACTCGGTTCTAATTGTTCTTGCTCTTGCATTTTCATTTGCATAAATTCTTCTTTCATTCTTCCCATAATTGTTTATTGTTTTAGTTATTAATTGAGGCAAAGATATAAAATTGGAATTACCCACCAAAAGATTTTTAACAATTTTTAGATAAATGTTTACCTACTAGAAGTAAAATGTATGAAATTTATGTGATATTTTAGAAATAATGCACTAAACGAGCCACTTGTCCACTTGTTTTTTCGTGCAAAAATCCTTCAACTGCTTTAGGAACTCCAACATATCCTTTTCTTGAGTGCCAACTATCAGTTCCTGATGGACTACGCATATACTCTACAGTAACTCCTATAAAGTCTTTAGCATCTAGCCACTTATGTTTAACTTTGTGATGTAAATGATGTAGATACCAATATCTATATTTAGTTTCACTCCACATTACTGGTTTCTCCTGAGCCATCATTAAAGGTAAGTTTGCCATCTTAGCACCATCTCCATGCTCTAAGCCAATTAAGTTCTTACCATACTTATAATACTTCCTATGTGCTACACTAATATCAAAAGTAATATCTCTGTCGTTTCTAAACCAACTCTTTAATGCGTGTGCCAAATGAAATCCACTTTGGTAATCGTGATTACTCATTGAATGAACAATATCTACAGGTGCTATCTCTCTTAATATTTCTACACACTTAACATATAATGCTAATGCAACCTCAAAATGTTCCCACCACTTACCATCTACATCCTGACCTGTACCTGCTGTAGTTTGATTATATACATTATCAATATGTAGAACATCATTACCTATGCAAAATAATATCCTTTCTACCTCAAAGCCATCTGCCTTATATATAAGTCCTTCTAAGCCCTCTAAAACACGCATACAGGCAGTTTCAACATCATACCCATCACCAGTTTCAACTCCATTAGCATATTTACCTATATGTATGTCTGCAGGATTTATTACTAATAGATGATTAGCATCTTTGTTATCTCTTTTTACTGAAGGATAATAAGGTGAATGATTTTCAATGAAGTCGCTAATCTTATCTAGCATATCATTTTCATTAGCAGTTATATCTTCTTTAGTTACAATGCTAAATCTGTACTCACCACTAGCAGACTGCCAATGCTTAACACTTACAACATCATCTTTCTTTATACCTCTCTCTGAAAGGTGTATGTCTAATGCTGTGTTTCCATTAATGTTTGTTGTGCTTTCTGCTCTGTTTTCATAAACCATCTCAACTTCATCTTTAGATAGTCTGAGTCTTTTGCCATATTTCTTCATAGTTTTATGTATTGGTTATGATGCAATTATACAAAAAAAAATGCTTATATAATACAAAAGTGAGATGTTTTTAAACATCCCACTCTTGAAAACTATAAACAATGAAAACAAAGATAGGCACAACCCTACCTGTTTTATGCAAAGATAATTATTTTTTACAATTATCAGTACAATTACATTTATTTTTTTCAAATACCGAGAAACATAATGGCAAAATACCTAACCCTGTAAGTATCAAAGCATTATTATCAATACCATTTTTCTCAATGTATAGACTAGCAGCAAGTACTATCACTCCACTAATGGTTCTTTTGCTACTCCATTTACCTTTAGTGTCTGTAAAAAGTTCTTTTACTGCTCTTAACAATTCTGTTATTGGTGCTATACCTCCCTTCATCAGCATAGACCCTATCCATTTCTGTATCACTATTTCTTCTTGTTGTACTTAGGAACAATAGCATCAATCATAGTATCTAGCCAACCAAAGATTTTGTTGTCTTTTTCTGTTGGAGTTAGATTAGTAACAACTTTTGCAAAAGCCATTATTCCAACCAATAATTCTAGCCAATTTTCTGTAATAAAATTCATAATATATATTTAATTAGTTAATATTCTGTTTAGTACCCCCAAATACAAGGGTTTGTTTTATCCTCATCACAATCAGTATGTATAAATTTGTTTTTAAAATCTATACCAAATCTTTCAAATCCTGCACCTCCTAATCCTCCCATTATTAGTGCTAAGTTTTTACCATCAGTAAAATGTATATCAGCAGCAATACCTTTTATATGAGATGAGGTTGGATTTTTCTTAGATAGTGGATGCTTTTCACATCTAAAACCAGAGTTTACCTTAAATGGAACACCTGCAATTCTTCTTGCTTTATCCATCATTTCTAAGAAATCACTATCAATGTAGTTTGTATTACAACCACACTTGCAATTAAACTCACTTCTTTTAAAGTATTTTAATTCCATTTTATAAAGTAAATTACGCAGTAACGCAAACAAACTCAATATCAATTTCTGCTGTGTCTGCATTAGCAGATATTTGTGATATATCAGTAAAAGCACCAAAAGTCGTACTAGATGCTACTGCATCAATCTCATTATCCATCAACAAGAAAGTTTCCCCTGCTTTTATTTTAACAAAGAAAGAATCTGCTGTCCCTTTAACTCTTAATGTTAAGAAATTAGTATCATCTAAATTCTTTATTCTGAAATATTTATAGTTATCTATATCTGCCTGTCCTGCATCATCTGCTGCACCGAAATTTATTATATCTGTAAACGCATCTTCAGCACTATAAGGTATAGCCATTATTCTTTGATAAACCTCTCCATTATCTGTATAGGTTTTATTCATTGTATTACCATAACTAACACCATTAAGAGTATATTGTTCTGTTATTGTTACTGTTAAATTTTCTGCTGTTACTGTTGTTGCCATAATTTTTTATTTATTATTCTATTATTAATTCATCAGGGTCTACATCTGTACCTTCTGCGTTTTTTTCATAACCTAAGAACGAATGTACACAATCTGTTGGAAATAACTCGTGTATTCCAAAGTCAAATTCTTCTGTAGTCATCAGGTCATAAAATACTCCATCATAATAAATAGGAGGAGTTAATTCTTTACCATCTTTATCATAAGTTGCAGGTACTTCTACTATCTTACCAAGATACACTATTGCCTGTGTACCATTTCTGTAAACATCTTGAGTAACTCCTTCTTCAGTTATTACTTCATAAGTACCTTTAGCAAGTAAGTCAGCATCTCCTTCTGCTTTGTCTGTGTATTGTAATTTATATATATTCATTTTATATTGTTGTTAAGGTTTCTAATTCAGTGTCTGTTAATGCTGTTTTAAATACTTGTAGTTGTTTTACTTTGCCGAAGAAATTACTCCCACCTGTTCCATTATCAAAATTTAATTCATTTAATGTATCTGCTGAAAAAGAACTTCCACTTAATTGTGAGCCTACTTTCACCCCATTTATAAAGGTAGCGAAATTACTTACTCCCCATCTTATAGCAATTTTATTAGTATTAGTAATAGTATGACTAGTATCTAAATCATAATACTGCACAACACTCCCCACATCTACTCTTGTATAAATTCTATTACTACCACCACTATTAAATCTTATTAAAACATAGTTACTCCCTATTCCGTCTGACAAGGTAATCTCTCTGTTTGTTTCATCATCACTCAATGCAGCCATTTCAACAAACAAAACCCCCTCCTCACTATTTATCAAATTACTAATACCTGTCTTTGAGTATTGGTCTTGTACTCTTGTAACTGTACCTCCATCTGTAGGTATGTATGATGTTGCGTAAGAGCCAACTTCTACCTGTACTCCCCATCCCAATACACCATCAGTACCATTACCTGAATAAACAGGATTTCTTGTTGCTAATGCAGTTTCACTTGGTGATAATAAAAATCTTGGATTAACTCCTGATGCAGTTTCAGTAACTGAACATCTATACCAATCTCCTATTTTTTCTATTGTTTTA